>Ga0307426_1002243_pt1 | contig 12177 bp, 10 predicted proteins | sample SalMarWE160340MG_FD_202165 | JGI IMG/M metagenome (GOLD analysis project Ga0307426, IMG submission 202165) | Salt marsh sediment microbial communities from the Plum Island Ecosystem LTER, Massachusetts, United States - WE1603-40 | ecosystem: Environmental > Aquatic > Marine > Intertidal zone >... | reverse complement strand
ATTTTCATCCGCGTCCGACTCTACCGGAGTTTCAGCGCGAGACAGCATCATGTACTGCACCACGAATCCGAACACTCCGAGCGCGAACCATAAAATCGCCATTCTGTAGAGCTGGTTCTCGCCGAGCGTGTTCAGAAAGCCCGGCTCAAGCGGGTTGAAGTTTCTCATCAGAAGATATGATATCGAGGTAACGGCGGCGTACGATCCTCCGAACGAGGTCGCGATTACTATCATGGGTCTCTGGAACATAACGGCGAGAATACCGCCTGCGATAGAGGACGCTATCACTATCCAGGTAACCGGGTTCTCATTCATGAGCCCGAATACGAATGAGACGACCATGAATCCGAGAGCCGCTCCTATGATGAACACGCCCGCGATGTAAAGCAGATACATAAGATAAGCCCCGACGCAGCCGCCCGCGACCGCCGCGACGATAGAAATAAGCTCGCTCCCGTCCGAAAGCTCGAAGCCGAGGCTGCCCGCTATGACCGCTCCGATGATAAAGCCGATTATGCCTAGAAGGAACCTGAGTATCCGGTAGCCGAAGAAACACTCTATCAGCCCTAACGCAGCGGCCGCGGCCATGTAATATTCGAACATTTCGCCCTGCATATCCATACTCTAAGAGTTCACTATAACACAAAAAGATCGCGTCGCGGACGATATTATCAAGTTCCGTAAAGGATGTGAGTTGTTGATTAAAAACGATAAATAGCCGGGTAACCGGAATCGGCTGCGCAGATTCAACTCTCTCGGAGTTTCAGTCTGGCGAGCTTGTCGCTCATGCGCTCCAGGTCGATGCGCTCCAGCAGAAGCACTATGAACAGCAATGTGCAGGAGGCCATGTTTATAAGAAGGGCGTGCATCATCTCAGGCGCTATCCCGCCTCCGCCCGGACCGAACACAACGGGGGATATCCCCCTCATCACTCTCACCGAGATATACACCAGGGGAAGGTCTATGAAAGCAATGATTCCGAACACGGCGGCAAACTTTGCCCTCTTGACGTCGTTCCCTGCGGAAGACCTCAACACCAGATAGACGATGTACAGGATCCACAAAATAAACGTGGTCGTAAGCTGCGGGTCCCATGTCCACCATGTGTTCCAGACGGGCTTTGCCCAAACGCTGCCGGTGATTATCGTGATTGTGAGAAACACCACGCCAAGCTCTGCTGAGCAGTAAGCGAGTATGTCCCACTTCCGCGTCTCTTTCCACAGGTACATGATGCTCGCTATAAAAACCATGATAAACGCTATCGTGGCCACCCATACGGTGCCCATGTGGAAATAGAAGATTCTCTGAATGTGCCCCATCTTGGGCTCAGTAGGGGCGTAAATGAAAGCCGTATAAAGCGAAGCGGCCATTCCTATGAAGGTGAGTATTACGAGCAGGCGTCTCATGATCTATCTGCGGTTAACGGCTTCTCCTCAGGATTCCTCTATCACGTATTCGAATACCACGGCGCACGCGGCAATAAAGATTATATCGAATGCCACGAGCAGTTGTAAAGCGGAGGATGCGCCCGTGACGGATTTTCCGTCCAGCACCTGGCCCGACAATCTCACGGCGCTTACGATTAGCGGGATTATTATCGGGAACAGCAGTATCGGCAGAAGAACCTCCCTCAAACGGGTGTTCACGGCCATCGCCGAGAAGAGCGTCCCTACGGAGACGAACCCGAGAGAGCCGAGGAAGATAACGGGAATGAGCGGCAAGAGCGTGTCCATGAAGCTGTAATTGAAGAACAGGACGAACATCGGAACTATGACCAGGCCGACGACGAAAACGAAAAGCGTGTTGCTTATCATCTTGCCGAAATAGATGAGGCTTCTGTCGGTAGGGGTAAGAAGCAGGCCGAGTACGGCGTTTCCTTCCTTCTCCAGGGCGAACGAGCGGGAGAGCCCGAGTACTCCGGCGAACGTGAAGGTGATCCAGAGCATCGCCGGCGCTGCTAGCCTCACGAGCTCGGCCGAGAACTGGAACGCGAAGTTGAATATCACGATGACGAGCAGGGAGAACGTCAGCATGGACGTGAACAGCTCCTTTGTCCTCATCTCAGTAACGATATCCTTTCTAACTATGGCGAGTATCTTTTTCAAAGCGATTTAGCTCTCCGGCCGCTGTCAATCATCGAACGGACACCTATTATAACAGTTCCAATGACTTATAACAGTTCCAATGACGCCGGTGTAACTCTTCGGCGATTTTTTCCGTGACAGGGGTACACGGCCTCGTGAGATTATATATCTTAACAAGTGATTTCAGGTAGTTAATTACAAGCATTGAACTAATCTATGAATAGTACATATATTCGTAAACTCTAATATTCCTCGAGCAATACCAGCATGCATGTTGTACTTTAGATGTGGCACATAACCTACTGCCGCTACGCGTTAATATTGTGTTCCATTAAGACATATACCATAAAATCACCCCTGATCGACTTTGGATATGTAAATCTCCTTGAACCCCGCGCTGTCCACCTCACCCCGAGCGCATTCGAACACGAGCCTGCCGCCGGTTATTATGCCTACCCTGTCGCTCAACCCGAGCCCTTCGTCGATATTATGCGTAGTCATGAGTATGGTGCGGTTATCAGACTTTAGCTCCTTCAGCATATCGCCCAGTACGTGCGCCCCGTGCTGGTCGAGCCCGGTATATGGCTCGTCGAGGAGCAGTATCGACGGGTCGTGCACTATCGCTCTTGCTACGGCAAGCCGCTGCTTCATACCGCGGCTGAAGTTCCTCACGAGGTCGTGCATGCGTTTGCCCAGCCCAAGCTCCTTAATAACTTCTTCGGCCCTCGCATCCAGGTTGTCCACTTCGTACAGAGTGCCGAAGAACTTAATGTTCTCGAGAGCGCTGAGATTCTCGTAGAGGAACGGGTCGTGCGAAATGACGCCCGTTATCTTTCTTACCTCGTCCGCATCTTTCTTTACGTTGAAGCCCGATACGGCAAGCGAGCCCGAAGAAGGTTTTGTAAGTGTCGCGAGCAGTTTGATGAAAGTAGTCTTGCCCGCGCCGTTCGGCCCGAAAAGCGTAAAGAACTCCCCTTTTCCAATGTCGAGGTCTATTCCTTTCAAGGCCTCGAAGTTCCCGTACGATTTCCTGAGCCCCTGAGCCCTTATCCCGCAGGTCGTGTCTGTTCCGGAATCCGCCATGTCTGTGGAAGGAAAAACTACATTAAAAGCGCACCCGTTTCAATTCCGGGCATGGCGAAGCCAATTCCAGGGTTAGGGGACACCAGCACCGGGAAGACAGCCCGTTTTTAAGTCCGGGTAAATTTTCCCCGGCAGGACCGTGCAGGCGGAGAATAATCTTTAAAAATCGGGATCGGGCGCAAGTTTTTCATACGACGCGCCGTCTACTATTACAGAACTGCGCGAAATGAGAGAATGCAGGAGGCGGAAAAAATGAAGAAAGTAGCAGCTATTGCACTAATCATGATGACTTTATCGTGCGCATCGGGCGGTTCTTCAAGCGTTGGCGCGTCGGGAAATGGAAATACCGCTCAAGGAAATTTGCCCGCCGTCGCCAACAGTTATGAAGTCGTGGCAACCGGTGTGCACGATTTTTTTGACGATTTTACACAGATCCGGGAGTCATCTCCGGGAGAACCGTTTTACGGACAGGACGCAGACTATCCCGGCATAGAGTTCTCATACGAGGACAACGGAGACGGGACGGTGACCGACCTTAACACCTGGCTCATGTGGGAGCAAACTCCCAACCTGGGCGACAAGATGAGCTGGGACGACTCTATCGACTACTGCGACGAGGCCACTACCGGAGGATACGGGGACTGGAGAGTACCGACCGTGAAAGAGCTTGTGTCGATAACCGACTTCACGGGAAACATTAACACCTCTACGCCTTATCTGGATACGGAATATTTCGATTTCGAATACCCGGACGCCTCCACCGGCGACCGCGACATTGACGCACAGTACGTCTCGAACAACGTCTACGTCTCCACGGTCTTCGACGGGCAGAGCTGCTTCTTCGGATTCAACTTCGCGGACGGACGCATAAAATACTACCCGCTCGACGGACCTCAGGATTGGTACGTCAGGTGCGTAAGGGGACAGACGGAATACGGCGAGAACGATTTCACGGACAACGGAGACGGCACTGTAACGGACATGGCCACGGGGCTCATGTGGCAGAAGTCGGACGACGGAGTAACGAGGAACTGGGAAAACGCACTCGCGTACGCAGAAGATTTGGAGCTTGCGTATTACGACGACTGGAGGCTTCCCAACATAAAGGAGCTTCAGAGCATCGCCGATTACTCCCGGGACGACCCGGCTATAGATCCGATATTCGAGACTGCGGACCCGGACGGATGGTTCTGGTCGAGTACAACGGCGTATGAGCAATTCGATTTCGCAATGTACATGGCGTTCGGCAAGGCAACGGACTACCGGGGCGTGGACGTGCACGGAGCGGGCGCGATGAGGAGCGACCCGAAGGCCGGCGACCCGGCTGACTATCCCACCGGGCACGGACCGCAGAACGACGAGGTCAGGGCTTTTAATTACGTAAGAGCGGTGAGAGTCGCTTTTTAAGCTCTCCGCTGCAAGTCATAGACTGTTTTTAATGTACCGGGGAATATCCGATTAATATCTTAAGAGGGCCTCTGTTCCGCCGAGGAGATTGACCCAGTAGGCCATCTTCCTCATACCTTCGTCGAGATCGACGGAAGGCTCGTACCCGAGCTCCCTCCGTGCTTTTTCTATCGAGTAGCTCCTGCTTCCGGCAAGGGCGGCGACGGCGAAGCGAGTGAGCACGGGCGGCTTCTTCGATCCCCTCGCCCTGTATATGAATTCGAGTAGCGCGGCTACGGCGTATGCGAGTTTATAAGGTATGGAGAAACCGGGGCTCCAGTCTATGCCGCACGCTTCGAGCTGCTTCGTTAGAAAGTCCATGTAACTTATCTTGACTCCGTCGTTTATGAAGAAAATATTCCCCGACGCGTTTTCGTTCTCCGCCGCCAGAAGCATGGCGCGCGCCAGGTTGTCAACGTGGCACGGCGTAACCGTCCTTTCGCCGCTCCCCATGGGAAAAAGAATCCCCTTTTTGGCAGCCATAGCCACGCGCGGGAGTATCACAGTATCGCCAGCGCCCCATACGTTGGACGGTCTTATTACGACAGTGCCGAGACCCGTCTCCTCGCAGAACCCGAGGACCAGCTTTTCGGCCTCGGCTTTCGATTCATTGTAGTAATCGTTGTACTTATCCCTGTACGGGTAAGTCTCGTCTATGTCCTTAAGGTCGTGAAGGTTCCAGAAATCGGATTTCCAGACCACGGTGGAAGAGCTCATGTGTATAAATCTCTTAACACCAGCCTTGAGGGAAGCTTCGAGCAGAGTCCTTGTCGCGTCCACATTGTACCGGTAGAACTCCTCCCTTGCTCCCCAGTCGGAGACGTGCGCCGCAAGATGAAAGACGAGGTCACCGCCGCGCGGTAGTTTACTTAATGATTCTGTGTTTCCGAGGTCGCCGTGCACAAGCTCCGCGCCAAGCTCTTTTAAGGCTTTGATGTCGCTCGTATCCCTGACCAGACACCTGACGTCGTATCCGTTGGAGACAAGCTCCTCTACAAGCCTTCCCCCGATAAATCCCGTGCCACCCGTAACGACTGCCTTCACGAAGCACCTCTTTTTTCGCTGTAGTTACACGCCATGGATTTAATATACTCTCAAATCGAGAGTCACGTCAAAAATAACGCATTACTCACTGTATTGGAGAGGAATTATGACCCGATATTCAGACTTGGCATGAACTGTCAGGTATTCGGATTCTAGGCTGAAAATCGTACCGTGCCGGAGCCGGTCCGTGAAATTTTTTCAATCATTGACATCGGGTATTCTATAGTACAGAATTACGCTTTTATTTAACGGAGGTATACCAGAATTGTTATTGCCGAAAGAAGCATTCATCACAAAGGGCGTCGGTAAACACAAAGAAAAACTGACAAGTTTCGAGATGGCGCTCAGAGACGCAAAAATAGCCGAATACAACCTCGTGAGGGTATCAAGCATATTCCCCCCTAATTGCAAGCTCGTCCCGCGGAACAGAGGTCTCAAGCACCTCACGCCGGGCCAGATCGTCCACGTGGTGATGAGCGAGAACGCGACCAACGAGCCCAACCGTCTCGTTGCAGCCGCAACGGGAATGGCGATACCGAGGGACACGAGCAGATACGGGTACATATCGGAGCACCACAGCTTCGGGCAAAACGACACGATCGCCGGAGAATACGCGGAGGACCTCGCCGCATACATGCTGGCGACCACGCTCGGGGCCCCTTTCGATCCGGAAAAGAGCTACGACGATCAGAAGGACATCTGGGAAATCAGCGGACACATAGTCAAGACCAGGAACAATACACAGACAGCCGTTGGAGACAAGAACGGCCTGTGGACGACGGTCGTAGCCGCAGTTGTCTTCGCGGCGTATTAGGGTTTCCTTACCGGTTGTAACAGAACAGAGGTTGATGTAATCAAGCGCCTGACGTGAGGCTAGTTATTGAGCAGCTCGTGCGCAGCTTCGATTGTCTTCTGTGTGATATTGATGCCGCCTATCATCCTGGCGAGCTCTTTCACCCTTTCCTCTTGAGTAAGTGATTTGATCTCAACTCTTGTTTTTCCGCGCTCGAGCGTCTTGGATACGGTGAAGTGGGAATCCGCGAACTTAGCCACCTGAGGCAAATGCGTGATGCATAGTACCTGGTACGATTCGGCAAGCCCTCTTATCTTTTTGCCCACGGTCTCTGCGACCGCTCCGCCTATTCCGGAGTCCGCCTCGTCGAATATAATCACCGACCCTCCTTCCACCCTGGATATCGCTTCCTTGAGCACGAGCATTATACGGGACAGCTCTCCGCCGGACGCGACTTTCACAAGCGGTTTAGGCTCCTCGTCGGGATTGGCGGAGAATAAAAACTCGACTTCGTCAGCCCCGTCCGACGAAACATTTTTTTCCTCGATACCCACGCCGAAACGAGCCCCTTTAATCCCTACCTCGTTGAGCTCTTTCTCGAGGGATTTCTCCAGACCGCGGGACGTTTTCTTTCTTTGCTCGGTGAGCTTCCGCGCTTTTTCCGTAAGCTCTTTATACAGCTTTTCGGATCGGGATTTGAGGGCGGACAACTCCTCCTCGTAATTCGCTATAGTGTGAAGCTCCCTACCGAGCTCCTCTCTTTTTAGTAATATGTCTTCGATTGTGTCCCCGTATTTCCTTTTCAGATTGCTAATCTCCTGAAGCCTGCCCTCAATTACGTCGAGCCTGCCGCTCTCGACCGTGAGCTCAGAGGCGTAGTCCCTGAGCGCAAACGCGGCGTCCTTGAGCTGCAGTATCGAGCCTTCCATAGCCTCGGCAGCCTCCTTTAGAGATGAGTCTATTTTGGCCGCGTCAGCGACGTCCTGTGACAAGCGTCTCAGCGTGCCCAGTATCGAAGGCTCGTCCTCGTAAAGCGCTTCGTATGCTCCCTGCGCCGCGGAGAGCAGGCGCTCGCTGTTAACGAGCCGCTTCTTCTCTTCCTCAAGGTCGTCGTCCTCTCCTTCCCTGAGAAGAGCGTCGTCTATTTCCGAGCACTGGAATTTAAGGAAGCCTTCCCGTTCGACAAGATTCCTCTGAGCGTTCGTTAACTTCTCGATCTCTCCGTTAACTTCACGGTACCGCTGATACAGATCCTTCACTTCGGAAAGAAGAGCGCCGTGTCCGCCCACTTCGTCCAGTATCCGGACGTGGTTTTCCTTCTTGAGCAGACTTTGGTGCTCGTGCTGGCTGAATATGTCGATTATGCCTTCGGTAACGCGCTCAAGGATGGCAAAGGTGGACAGGGCCCCGTTGATAAACACTCTGCTCCTGCCGTTACGGACCAGTACCCGCTTTATCAGAAGCTCGTCCCCCGGAGCGTCCACGCCCGCAGTCTCGAGCGCTTCTCTTGTCTCCCGCATGTCCGAAATGTCGAACAGCGCCTCCAGATGCGCCTCGTCCCGTCCGGTCTTTATATACTCCGCCCCCGCCCTGACGCCGAGTATGATGTTGACGGCGTCGACTATCACCGATTTTCCCGCCCCCGTTTCCCCGGTGATGATATTGAGACCCGGACCGAAATTGACCGATAAGTCGTCGATGATGGTGAAGTTTTTAAGAGTCAGCGCCAGGAGCATCGATACTTATTCGATGAAGCTCTTCAATATCGCTCCTACTTCGGAATCCTCCAGCTTCTCCAGAGCCCTCTTCTCGATCTGCCTGATGCGTTCTCTCGTAAGCCTGAAGTGCCTGCCGATTTCGTCGAGCGTGAACGTCGTCTCGAACCCTATGCCGAACCTCATCTTCAGAATCTGCTCTTCGCGAGGGGTCAGCATCGATAGGGCGTCCATTATCTTCGTCGTCAGAGTGGCCTTTGCGACGGCATAGTCGGGCGAGCCCGAAATATCGTCCGGAATGAAGTCGAGAAGCGTGGTCTTTTCGCCGTCAAGCACCGGCGAGTCGAGCTGCACCACTTCCTTTGTCGCTTCCAGCACGCGCTTGACTCCCTCGACCGAAATGCCGGTCTTTTTCGATATTTCCTCCGGCAGCGGTTTTCTTCCCATCTCCCTGTTCATCGCGGAGCTCACGCGGTGTACCTTGGTCGCCTGCTCCAGCACGTAGACGGGCACTCTGATGGTGCGCGTCTGGTCGAGCAGCGAGCGCGATATCGCCTGATGTATCCACCACGACGCATAAGTCGAGAATTTGTATCCTTTGGTATGGTCGAACCGCTCAACCGCCCTCATCAGACCCACGTTGCCTTCCTGAATGAGGTCAGGCAGGGGCAGACCCCGGCTCATATACCTCTTCGCGATGCTCACGACCAGCCTGAGATTGGCTTTGATGAATCTTTCCTTGAACCGCCTTGCCCTGAGCATGTAGACCTTGGAAAGCATGCTGGAGCGCCTGATGCTCTTTTTCGCCGCTTCCCTGTCCATTTTGCTCACGGTGGACTTGAGACTTTTCGCTCTGACTTTACCGCGCCCTCTGTTAAGACCCTCAACCTGGTTAACCGTGCTCTCGAGCGCCTTGCCAAGCCGCCTTTGAAAAAGGCTCTCCAGTACGAGCCTCATCTCCGCGGCCTTCGCTTCGCATCTTTTGATCTTTGCTGAGACCTCGATCTCTTCCTTCGGGGTCAGAAGGGGCTCCATGCCCATCTCCTTGAAATAGACCTGAAGCAGCCTGAACTCCTCGTCGGGGGTAAACTGCTTGCCCTCTTGCTCGGAACTCTCTTCCTTGGACTGTTTATCCTTCATATCGATGTCGTCGGACGATATATCCTCCAATACATTATCCTCGAGGTCCATCATAAATTCCTCGTCCTTTGGGAGGTCTTCTATCTCTTCGGAGTACTTATCATGAGAAGTGTTGTTTAACTCGTCCTTTTTCTTGCCTTTCCCGTTCTTGATAGAACCGCCTCTTTTACTCCCGTGACCGGACGCAGTAAGGGCTTTACTTTTTATTCGTGCTTTTCTCAATTTCCATCCTCCTCTAGTTTAGATGGCTTTATACCCTGATCTGTCCTTCGCCGAGAACAATAAACTTGGTCGTCGTAAGCTCCTCGACGCCCATGGGTCCGAACGCGTGGAGCTTTGAGGTGCTGATCCCGATCTCGGCCCCTAGTCCGAGCTCGAATCCGTCGCTGAACCTCGTAGACGCGTTTACCATGACCGTGGAGGAATTTACGCCGTTTATAAACGCCTGAGCGTTGCCGTAGCTCTCCGTGACTATAGATTCCGTATGTGCGGAACCGTACTTTTCTATATGCTCTATTGCCCCTTCCATGTCTTCAACCACTTTAACGTTCAATATCAAATCGAGGTATTCGGTGTACCAGTCAGCTTCCTGAGCGGCCTTTACTTCAGGCACTATCTCTTTCGTTCGCTCGCAGCCCCTGATCTCCACTCCCTCCCGGGCAAAAGCCTCGGCTACCTTTGGCAGAAATTCACGCGCGATCTTCTCGTGAACTAGCATTGTCTCCATCGCGTTGCATACGCCGGGGCGCTCGGCTTTGGCGTTTACGCATATATTTTCCGCCATTTGTATGTCCGCGCTCTCGTCTACGAAAACGTGGCACACGCCTTTGTAGTGCTTAAGCACCGGAATTCTCGAATTCTCGGAAACGAACCTTATGAGCCCCTCGCCTCCCCGCGGTATTACGAGGTCTATCTGCTCTTCGAGCTTGAGCATCTCGAGCACCGCCGCCCTGTCCGTTACCGGTATAATCTGAACCGCGTCCTCGGGCAGCCCGTTTAACCTTAGCGACTCCCTCAGTACTTCGCCTATCGCGATATTCGATCTGATGGTCTCGGAGCCGCCTCTCAGTATGACGGAATTACCGGATTTGATGCAGAGTCCGGCGGCGTCCGCCGTGACGTTCGGCCTCGACTCGTATATTATCGCGATCACGCCGAGGGGTATTCTCATCTTTCCCACACGGAGCCCGTTCGGGCGTTTCCACATGCGTACAATCTCTCCCACCGGGTCGGGCAGCGCCGATACTTCGATCAGCCCGCGGGCGATTTTGTCGATACGCTCGTCGGTGAGGGTGAGCCGGTCGACCATCGCGCCCGACAGTCCCTTGGAGAGCGCCTCCTCTACGTCTTTGCTGTTTTCCCCGAGTATAAAACCGGATCGGGCCTTGAGCTCTTCGGCCATTGACAAGAGTGCATTGTTTTTGGATCGGGAGTCGGCCCTTGAAAGCTTGTTGGAAGCGGTTTTTGCCTTTACGGCTATATCGTTCAGAAGTTTATTCAAGCGGGCGTGCTCGGCTCTATTTTTTGCTTTGATTTCAGACATTTAGATCATTCTTGGTCCTAGGACTGGTATTTAAATCATAATACACCCGAACACGATAAGTCAAGGGTTTTTTTTGTCTTGGCAAAGAGGCTATCGCATAGGCATGAACCTATCCTGAAATAAGCGTTATACAAGTAATGTACCCCTTGTATTGCTAATCTCAACTGGTTTGTTTTAAAAAGACGGAGACTCAGTCGCCGGCATATATAACCAAACGAAAGATACTATAAACGCTCAGAGATTACACCGGTGTAGAGAAGGAAGAGAAACTCAACGACGATACTGCTATCAGATGAGCGATTTGAAATAATCAACCGCCTTCTGCAGGCCGGCCTCGAGGTCGACTTCGGGTTTCCAGCCGAGCCTTCGCTCCGCAAGCGTAATGTCGGGCTTTCTCCTGCGGGGGTCGTCGTCGGGGAGATCGCTGAAACAAATCTTCGAAGATGAGCCCGTAAGCTCTATTATCCTTTCCGCAAGCTCTTTTATCGACACTTCGGCAGGGTTTCCCGCGTTAACGGGTCCGGTAAATCCGGGGGGAGTGTCCATCATCCTGATCATCGCATCCACAGTGTCGTCCACGTAGCAAAAGGACCTCGTCTGTGAGCCGTCCCCGTAGATGGTTATATCCTCGCCCCGGAGCGCCTGCAGTATGAAGTTGCTTACGACGCGGCCGTCGTTCGGATGCATCCTCGGTCCGTAGGTGTTGAATATTCTGAGTAACTTTATATCGATTCCGTGCTGACGGTGGTAGTCGAAAAAGAGCGTCTCAGCGCATCTCTTCCCCTCGTCGTAACACGCCCTCGGACCGATGGGGTTAACGTGGCCCCAGTAGCTCTCCGGCTGCGGATGCACGGTCGGATCGCCGTAAACCTCGCTCGTCGAAGCCTGAAATATCTTTACCTTGAGCCTCTTTGCCAGGCCAAGCATGTTAATCGAACCGGTTACGTTTACTTTGGTTGTCTGAACGGGATCGAACTGGTAATGGACAGGCGAGGCCGGGCAGGCCAGATTATAAATTTCGTCAACTTCGATATACAGAGGAAAGCATATGTCGTGCCTAATCTGCTCGAAGAAAGGATTTCCGATGAGATGCTTTATATTATCCTTGACACCGGTGAAGAAGTTATCTACGCAGATTACCTCGTTTCCCTCCTGCAGAAGCCTCTCCGAGAGGTGGGAGCCGATAAATCCGGCCCCGCCGGTTATCAGTATCCTTTTTCTCATCTGTGTAATTATCTCACCGTACGGAGCAAAATTATAGTCCCGGTCTAATCAGATTTAAGTACCTTCTTATCCTGCAGATAGCCAAGTATACGCTCGACGCCGTCT
>Ga0307426_1002235_pt1 | contig 12215 bp, 8 predicted proteins | sample SalMarWE160340MG_FD_202165 | JGI IMG/M metagenome (GOLD analysis project Ga0307426, IMG submission 202165) | Salt marsh sediment microbial communities from the Plum Island Ecosystem LTER, Massachusetts, United States - WE1603-40 | ecosystem: Environmental > Aquatic > Marine > Intertidal zone >... | reverse complement strand
AAGGCAACGTCGAGGTTATCCTTCAGGACCGCATATTCGTAATCCAGATCTATTCCATTGATGACCAGCTGGTTGTGCAGTATATGGTCCAGGACCTCCGGCTTAATGCGTTTTTCAATCGGCAAACCCGGAGCAATCATCCTGTTCATCATCCGGTCAAGGAAAATTCGGTTATCGGCCATTTTCTTCTCCATCCGGGTGATCACCTGCTGGGGATGGATAATGCTCACCTTCCCCAGCTGGCTGGTATCTATGAAAGCAAGACCCTCATTCCCCCTGATCTGGATGATCGAATCGTCAGCCACGATGGTGAATTCCTGCTTTCCACTGCCCGGCAGGGAGCGCTGGTAGATGTAGACGGACTGGTTTAAATCCCCGTCCCTTCCAATTTTGGCATTGATATCAAGGTTGTATTCCTCGATGAAGCGTGGTTCTTCGAACTGCACGTCCAGCCAGGATTCCTCCCATGTCGAATCGAGTATTTCCACTTCGTCCATGATGTGCCACATGGCTTCCCGTTCCTGTATGTCCTGCACCGTATTATAGATCGCCCGGTTTACAAGCTGGCTGAACTGCTTTTCCTTTAAGCGGTAGGCATTATTGATCCAGTACGTCTGAACGACGATCAGGAAGAGCATGGCAATGGCCATGAAGATCGATATTATCCAGAGTATCTTCTTGCTCATACGGATACAAAGATAATCCAGGCAGGAACTTCAGGTCCCCCTTTTAACAATCTTTAACATTCATTAAGTCTCTTTATATCAAAATGATCTTAGATTTGTTTGAGTCCAACCAACATTTAAAAAATCATGATAAAAAGGAATCAACTCCATGTATTCTTCGGAATTTTAATGATCCTTTTTGTGGTATACCAGCAAAGTTCGGCCCAGGATAAAAAATCGTCCAGGGTTCGGATCACTATCACGGAAAATGACCGGGTGACCTCGGACACGACCTTTGAACTGAAAGAGGGACAGGATCCCGAAATGATCAGCGAGGAGGGTGAAGAGAAAGGCGAGTACACGGTCGTCGTAGAGTCGGATGTGGATAAAGGCGGGGAGGATGTCAGGGTAGTGTAAAAGAAGGTTCGCGTCGAGGTCGGGAAAGACGATGCCAAAGCGGAAGCCGGTAAAACTGAAAAACAGAAAAAGAAGTAAATCTATTTGTGGCAAAACACATCGGGATCGTAGCCTGCAGTGTTCCGGGCGCTGCCCTCTGTTACCAGGCCATATGCAGTGAAGGGTCCGAGCTTATGGGCCAGCATGCCCACCCGGAAATCAGCATGCATACACACCCCCTGAGTGAATACATGGATTTTGTGTACAGGGACAACTGGGAGGGGGTTGCCAGGTTGATGCTGTCCTCCGCCGGTAAATTGAAAGCAGCCGGAGCCAATTTCCTGGTCTGTCCCGACAACACCATTCATGCGGCTTTCGGCGAGGTGGAAAAAAAATCACCCCTCCCCTGGCTGCATATCGCAAGGGAAACAGCCGCCGAAGCTGTGCGCAGGGGATTGAAGCGCCCTGCCGTACTTGGAACAAAATACCTGATGACCGGACCGGTCTATGCGGAAGCTTGCAAATTGTACGAATTGAAGCCTTTCATCCCCGATGAAGCCGTAAGGGAAGAGATCAACCGGATCATATTCGATGAGCTGGTGTACGGAAAGATCAGGGAAGAATCGAAGAAATATCTTCTGACAGGGATCGGGATCCTGGCCCGGGCGGGATGTGATTCCGTGATCCTGGGCTGCACGGAGTTGCCCCTGATCGTACTGCCCGAAGAATCCCCTCTGCCGGTGCTGGATTCCACACGCATCCTGGCAAGGGCAGCCCTGGAGTATTCACTCCGCAAATAATCGTCCGAATTCAAGGTTTTCTGCGTCCGTTGTATTCGTATGAATATCAATGTTTTAAACAGACCGTTTTAATAACCAATTAAATTATATATATAATACTATTGCATATTATAAAATATTATATATATTTATACCATGATCTCCCGTGAACTCCTTAAAGGAAGCCTTCGATACCTGGTGATGAACCTGCTCAGCACCGAGACACGGATGTATGGCTATGAGATCACCCGTGTGCTTGAGGAGCGGTCCCACGGGCGCCTGCGCCTTACCTTTGCGGCACTCTACCCGGTGCTGCATAAGCTGGAGGCGGAAGGAATGATGCGCACCGAAACGGAAAACGTGAACAATCGTATCCGTAAATATTACTGCCTGACGGATGCGGGTATTAAAGAAGCCGGCTCCCTTCTGAAGGAACTCCGGGAATATCTTGAAACCATGAAGGAACTGACCAATGAGTAACAGGATCCCTTCCGGGGACCATTAAACCTTAATAATCATGGCCTGTCTGACCAAAGAACAAATTGATTTTATCCGCAGCGATCTGAAAAGCAGGAATGTATCCCGGTCCTTTCTTTTCGAGGAATGGTTCGATCACGTATGCTGCGACGTCGAAACACTCCTGAACAGGGGGATGACCTTTGAAGATGCCTACCGCAAGGTAGCCGGGGAATCGAGCGATGTCGAAATCCGCACCGCCCACCGCGATGTCGAACAATTCCTGGATCACAGGTACGTGGGCATAAAAAAACTGCTTCTTTTTGCCTTCCTGGTGTTTGCCGCCAGCTGGGCCATCAACCTTAAAGGGGCAGGCAACTGGATCGGGCTGGCATCGTTCTTCGTGCTGGCAGTTGTCTATCTCAGGATCTCCCTTGATTTTCTTGGGAAACGGTTTGCACACAGGATCAACATGCTGCTTTCGGTCCTCAGCTTCCTGAGCTTTCTGGGCACACTCTCAGGTATCCTCTTGCTGTTCCTTTACCGAAATTATGGGATCAATACGGGCGGCCACGGGGTGGACCTGACCGTATTTGGCTGGTTTTTCTTTTCGCTTGTCTGCCTGTTCTACTACCTGCGTGAATACCGCACCGCCATCGAAAGGAAGGAACTTAAAAAAACTGCCTGGTTTGCCACGCTTTCGGCTTTCAATGTCTTCCTGGCTGCCGTGAGCATAGCCTCCTTCCCCCTTTACAGGTATGTTGAGGGCTACCTGTTTTACCTGATCGGATTCATACTGGGGTACAATACCCTCGCCATCCTAGTGCTGCTGTTCACACGCCTGATGAAAAATACCCTGGTCCTGAGCCTTGTTATCGGATCCTTCATGATCGTTTTCATTCATTCCCCGTTCCGGAGCAAACTTCCAGGAGGGAAACCAAAGCTGCACGAGCTTACCCTTCAGCTTATTCCCGAAAGGGATCCTGGTCAGGACAGGCTTTACATCACCATGTTTTACGACCGCTTCCCGGACAGGCCCATCACCCTTCCGCTGAAGAAAACGGGGGAGAATACCTACTCTATCAACATGCCGTCTTATGCCTATAAAGGGTATCTTTATTATGCCATTGAAAAGGATTCCGTGAATGCGGTGGAATATTTGGCCCGGCCGGTGGACCTGGATTCACTGGAACTGAAGGTCCCGCGGCAAAAGGTTTATGAACTTGAATACCACCCGGAATGAGAAGTAAAATGCGTATAATTTTTATCCTGTCCGGCATGCTGGCCATCGTGCTGATCTTCTGGGCTGCGCTGGGTTGCCTGCTGGACCTGCCCTCATTCCCGCTGGTGCTGCCCCTCAGCATTGCCGGCATCGTGCTCTTCCTTTTAGCCGGTTTCCTTAAAAACCTCGACGAGCGACGCCGGTTCAGTGAGTTTCTGGAGTCGAAGAAGCGGGATCCGGAAGTCCAGGCCATGCTGAGCAAGGAGAAGGTGGAGGCGGGGGACAAGACCGGGAGGGCGAAAGTCAAGGCTTATTTCAGGGAAGGGAATGCCGGTGTTAACTGGACCGGGGCCAGCGTGCACGGCGCCGTTCCGCAACGAAAGCTAAAAAGGATATTCCTGCCTAAAAACAGGGGATAAATCTGGTTACGGTGAATTCTCCATTGCTGCCCGGCCATGAACCAGGGCTAGACCTTGTCCTTTACCACCTTGTTCAGGCCGTGTTTCTTTGCATATTCCTTTGCCTGGTGCATGAAAGCCTGCAGCCTCAGTTCAATGGCAGTATCCTCCTGTCCGTCGTAAGGGATGCTGATGTATGGAAGATCGCCGTGATCCTTCTTAAAATCTCTCGCAACGGCGGATACCACCGTACCCGGCATGCAGGTGAAGGGAAGTATGTTTGCGATCCCGGAAATGCCGGTCCGGGCAAGTATGACGGATGTTCCAAGGTTGAGTGCCGGATCTCCGTCGTAATGCCTGTGAATGTAATTGCCGCAGTTATTCAGCATGTCGTTCACCGATATTTCTCTCGTGTCATCGTAGAGCCCATGGACGGCTTTATAAAGGGTCTTCGATGTGAGATCCTGCGCGTAGGACTGTATCCTCGATTTAATGACCCCCTTCATGTCGCCCTTCCAGCGGCTGTCACGCGTGTACCGGATAGTGGAATAGGCGATCCACTCAGAGAAGGGTGCGATGAAGGTCTCCGCCCCGAATTTTTCCAGGCGGTCGACCAGGAATCCGCTGCAGAACGGGTTATCCCTCATAAAGATTTCTCCAACCACTGCGATAACCGGCTTGCGCTGTCCGTTGCTGAGCGGGATCGTAGCAAATTTCTGTCCGCATCGCTTCATGGTATCCACCAGGTCGCCGGCACCCTGCTCTACCGATCGTACAACATCCTGAAGGCATTCCTGGTAAACTTTTTCAACCGATCCCTCGATAAGTTCGTAGGGTTTGCGCTCCTGCTTGAGTTTCCGGAGGATATCGACGGCCACGAAACCCCTCCAGGCCCGGAGCCTGAATTTTGCTCCGTGCTCCCCTGCAATGTCCTCGTAGGATGCATCGTTGGAAGGAGAAATGATCTTTACATCCTCGTAACCGAGGCGATCATAAAGGATCCTCTGGAAACGGTTGTACTGTCCGAAGCGGCAGGGACCGTTATGATCGGGCATAAAGAAGCTTATTTTCGAAGGATCGGAATCCGGTTCCATTAGTTTTCGGAGAAAATTGCCCGTTGTACAGATCATCGGGAAGCATTCCCGGGCCGAAGTGTATTTTCTCCCAAGTTCAAGGTCCTTTTCATCCTGCATGGGAAGCACCTCCGAAGGCACGCCTACCGACCTTACGGCTGCAGAGATCACAAATGCACTGTCACTCATAAACGGAAAATACAGGACTCTGTCGGCACTCGGGGACGGATCCATGACTCCCGGCCTGTAAATTTCCTCCTTGAACTTCTCGACAATCCTGGATCCTGCAAGGCTGTCGAGGAATGCCTCGTACCGGGTGATCATACCGGCATCGGCCCCGTGTTCATCGATCTCGAGTTCCAGGTAGGGTTTCCCCGCCATTTCCTCGTGAACAAAATGTGCCAGGAAAGAATCCGGTCCGCAGCGGAAATTCCCCATGTATATGGCATAAAGTTTCGGATGCCTGGATATGTAACGGGCCGCGGCAAGGACCTTCTGCCCGTTGGGCCAGTACATCTTATTATAATCCCCGGTGATTTTTTCCTGTTCCAGGGGGAGAAAGTCCATCGGGATCGGCAGCACATCCATGTTGATGAGTTTTTCCACCATTCGCAGGTTCAGGGCCGGGTCCCCCGTATTATACGGCCTGCCCATGATCACCAGGCATTCCTTGTCCTCCGGAAGATTGGCCAGGAGCTCCCTTCCGATCGATTTGACCTCCGCCTCGAATTCCTCCTGCTTTTGCTGTGCGATACGGATGGCTTCTACGGTTTTCCTGGCGGGGATGCTGAATTTCATTTTCATGAAGTCCGAAATCTCCCTGTCCAGGACTTTGCCGAAATACCTGAAGTTAAGGGCTGGTGTAAGCAGTCTTTCCTTCTGATCATCAAGGAGGGAAGGTTGCACCATGAAGGGGTAGGTCTGCACCCAGGGACAGTTATAATTGGCAGTGGGATTGTCCTGCTCCGCCTTCGCATTGATGATGAACGGAGCAAAAACATAGTCCACCTCTTTCTGGAAAAGATCATCGATATGCCCGTGAACCAGTTCCACCGGGTAACAGGTTTCGGCAACGAGCATTTCCAGCGATTTTTTGATCAGGCTATTGTCGGATTCACGGGAAACAACCACGTGGAAGCCAAGGGTTTCAAAAAAGTTCCTCCAGAACGGGAATTGCTGGTAGAACACCATCAGGGCCCTGGGGATCCCGATGGTGATTTTATCGCTTTTTTCCTCTTCCTTATAACCCTTTTGCAGCAGGTTGTTGCGGACCTCGAAATAGTCCGTGATTCCCTGTCCTTTCCCTTTGCATTCGTCCAGCTCATATTTTTCACACCTCCCGCCGTAATAAAGGGCTTTTTTCTCCCCTTCGATCTTTATCCTGCGTATTTCGCACTGGTTGCTGCATCCCTTGCAGGTAAAATGACTGACCGAGAAAGGCACTTTAGAGATATCGAATCCCTTGAACCGGGTTTCAATATTGTATTCGTTAACGTATTCCCTGGCCAGTATTGCGGCGCCGATGGCTCCGGTTACGTCGAAATGCGGGGGCACATGGATCTTTTTCCCGGTGACTTTCTCAAAGGCGGAGACCACGGCCTTGTTGTTGGTCACCCCTCCCTGGAACAGGATGTGGTTCCCGATCCGTTTTTTCCGGACTACCTTCAGGATGTAGTTTTTTACGATCGAATAGGCGAGTCCCCCTATCAGGTTCTCCTTCTCCACCCCTTTCTGCTGGAATGAATTCAGGTCCGATTCCATGAAAACCGTGCAGCGGTCGCCCATGGATGCCGGTTTTTGAGCCTTCAGGGCAAGGTCCCCGAACTCCTCGATGATGTTGATGCCGAGTTTTTCCGCCTGTTCCTCCAGGAAAGAACCGGTACCGGCTGCACAGACCTTGTTCATCTCGAAATCGATCACCACCCCGTTGTCTATGCTTATGTATTTAGAGTCCTGTCCCCCGATCTCAAAGATCGTATCCACTTCCGGGTCAAAGACAATGGCCGCGGTTGCCTGGGCCGTGATTTCATTCCGGATCACATCCGCCCCGATGAAGTCCCCTGTCAGGTACCTCCCTGATCCGGTGGTGCCGGCGGCCTTAACCACCACTTTGTCGCCCACTTCCTCGAAAATTTCCGACATTCCTCTTCGAATGGCATCGAGGGGTTTGCTTTCCGTCGGGAGGTAACGGCGGGCGATTACCCGGTTCTCGCTGTCGATCAGTACCACGTTCGTGCTCAGCGACCCGACGTCCAGTCCCAGGTAAACCTCTGCCTTGCCTTTGCCCTCTGGCAGCTGGTAAACATGTTTGTCCACCTCGATCTGCGGTTCATGAAGGGCCTCCTGGTAATTTCCCCTGGACTTTTCCTTATGCAGATAGTCATCCAGGCTTTCGATCCCTTTGAATGCTTCGTATTCGGAAGTTTTGTGAATCAGGTTCAATGCAGCCCCGATGGCTCCCATCGAAGCATGGTGCTCGGGTACGATAATATCCCCTTCTGAGGCACCCAGCAGTTCCGTGAATGCCCGGATCATGCCTGCATTGGCAGCAACCCCACCCTGGAAGGATAACGGGAACTCCAGTTTCTTTCCCCTCCCGAGGGTGCTGACAAAGTTCCTGGCAACAGCAAAGCAAAGTCCAGCTACGATATCATGCACCGGGGTGGCGATCTGCTGAAGATGGATCATATCACTCTTGGCGAACACGGAACAACGGCCCGCGATGCGGGGAGGATTTTTCGATTTCAGTGCCAGTTCCCCGAACTCCTTTTCTATGGATACCCCGATGCGGTTGGCCTGCTGATCCAGGAAAGAGCCGGTTCCGGCGGCGCAGACGGTATTCAGTTCAAAATCCGCAAGTGTGTTGGTCCCCGTGTTGCTGCCGTCCATCAGGATGAGCTTGGAATCCTCGCCTCCCATCTCAATGATGGTCTTCACCTCGGGATGGAATTCCCCGATGGCCACAGACTGGGATATGACTTCGTTCACATATCCACCTCCAAGTACTTCGGAGGCAAGCTTGCCCCCGCTTCCCGTTAAGGCAATCCGGATATCCTTCGGGTTCCCCAGACCCTCCAGGAGCTCATCAAGGATAAGTCTCAGCTGTTCAAAAGGGCGCCCGTGGCAATAGGTGTACGTTTCAAACCTGACTTTTTTCTGCTTGTCCAGTATAACGGTATTGATCGATATGGATCCAATGTCAATGCCAACCGTTATCTCATCCGTGTGATTTGCAAGGGTAGAAAGATCGTTCTTCATAAGAGGGTTTTTGGTCCCACATTCATTTACTGTTACAGGCAGGGGGGGTTAAATTGGTGGCAAATTAAAGAAATAAAATGATTTCGAATTACACCGTTCCAAACCTCAAAATTAGTCATTATTTAAAAAATATCTAAATAATCTGCCGGGGATTATTTATAAATATCTGAATATGTGACTTTCTTGATTTTCAGGTTGGAGAGGTATTCGTCTAAATAGGGACTGGTAATGGTCATTAACTCGCATTCCCGGTTTTTCAGGTAAACGGTACAGAGTCCCGGCGGGTATTCCTTCTGCCGGTTGTAGTTGCCCAGGTGGACCAGGATCTCGGAGGTGCCGGGCGGAAGGTTTTCCAGGATCCGGAGCAGGTTGGCCGGGGTGGGATCGCCGTAAAAACAGTCTATCATCAGGTCGGGATGCGGGATCCCGAGGGCATTCAGTTCGCCCGATTTTCGTTCCATTTCCTCAATGTTGAACTGTTTTTTCAGTTGTACTGCCATCAGGGGGGAACGGAAAGCGAGTTTTCTGGCAAGCCGGCGCACCAGTTTCATCCCACCGTCATTCTTATAAACCGCGGGGAATTTCCGGCTGGCGGTAACCGGGGATCGGACAGGGACCCCGCATTCCAGGGCAAGCCGGTTACGTAGTTCATAAAAGGGGGGATGGAATGAGAGCACCCCGAAATGATCTGAGATATGGTCCAGTTTGATCCCGCTATCAGTCAGCACGCTGATCTGGGCCCGGATCTCCGTATAAACCTCGTCAGCTGAAATTTCAGGCAGGTGCAGGATGAACTCCCCGATGTCGTAAAAATGTCCCAATTCATTAACCAGGGTCGGGATCCGGGCCGCATACGAAACCGGTTTGCCCGTATTCAGGTTCAGATGCACCCCGATCCCCAGCCCCGGGCATTCAGCCGAAATGGCTTTCAGTCCCTCTAACGAATTCCCGAAATTGGTGAACGCCGATATATTGCTGATGCATCCCAGGCGTGCCGCAAGCCTTATCCCTTCGTTGACATTCTCGCATACCCCATAGTCATCGGCCGTTATAATGATCTTTCTTTCATTATATTCCATCCGTTCAGCATTAGCCAAAATAAGTTAATACAAATCCGGAAAAAAATCAAATGAGAGGTCAATCCAGTTTCAGGACCGCAAGAAAGGCGGACTGGGGAACTTCCACGTTGCCGACCTGGCGCATCCGTTTCTTCCCCTTTTTCTGTTTTTCGAGGAGTTTGCGCTTCCGGGTAATGTCTCCCCCGTAACACTTGGCCGTTACGTCCTTCCTCAGGGCCTTGACCGTTTCCCTGGCAATGATCTTGGCCCCGATAGCCGCCTGGATGGCAATGTCGAACTGCTGCCTGGGGATCAGTTCCTTCAGCTTTTCACATATCCTGCGACCGAATGCATAGGCATTATCGCGATGGATCAGGGTGGAAAGGGCATCGACCATCTCCCCGTTCAGAAGGATGTCGAGACGCACCAGGTTCGCCTTCTGGAAACCCGTCTGGTAGTAATCGAACGAGGCGTATCCCCTGGAGATGCTTTTCAGCTTGTCGTAAAAATCAAAGACAATCTCTGCCAGGGGCATTTCGAAGGTCACTTCCACCCTGTCGCTGGTCAGGTATACCTGGTTTTTCAGGACACCTCTCTTGTCGATGCAGAGCTTCATGATCGCACCCAGGTATTCCGATTTGGAAATGACCTGTGCACGGATGTAAGGTTCCTCGATGTACTCGATGTGGGTGGCCTGGGGCAGTCCCGAAGGATTGTGGACCTCCACCAGTTCCCCGTTCGTCTTGTACACCAGGAAGGATACGTTGGGGACCGTGGTGATCACATTCATGTCGAATTCCCGGTCCAGCCTTTCCTGGATGATCTCCATATGGAGCAGTCCCAGGAAACCACACCGGAAACCGAATCCCAGTGCGGCTGAAGATTCAGGTTCGTAGGTCAGGGAGGCATCGTTCAGCTGCAGTTTCTCCATGGAACTGCGCAGTTCCTCGTAATCATCCGCATCGACCGGGTAGACGCCTGCAAATACCATGGGTTTTACATTCCTGAATCCTTCGATGGCCTTTGGACAGGGTCTTTCGACGTGGGTGATGGTATCACCAACCTTTACCTCGATCGAATTTTTGATCCCCGATATTATATAACCCACATCTCCGGCACTCAGGCCATCTCTCGGTTCGGGCTTCAGCTTGAGTACCCCGACCTCATCGGCATGGTATTTCCTCCCGGTCGCCATGAATTTGACATAATCCTGCGGCAGGATTGTACCGTTCATGATCCTGAAGTAGGCAAATATTCCCCGGAAAGAGTTAAATACCGAGTCAAAGATGAGGGCTTCCAGGGGTTTTTCCGGGTCTCCTGTGGGACAGGGGATCCTGTCGACAATGGCTTCGAGGATCAGATCCACCCCGTAACCCGTTTTCCCGCTTGCATGGATGATGTCTTCCGGTTTGCAGCCGATCAGGTCAACGATCTGGTCGCTTACCTCATCGGGCATGGCAGCTTCCAGGTCCATTTTATTCATGACAGGGATCACTTCCAGGTCATGCTCAAGTGCCTGGTAAAGATTGGAAATCGTCTGGGCCTGTATCCCCTGGGTGGCGTCAACCACAAGGAGGGCCCCTTCACAGGCTGCAATAGAACGGGAAACCTCGTAAGAGAAATCGACGTGTCCAGGGGTATCGATCAGGTTCAGGTAATATATCTGACCCGCTCTCTTATAATCCATCTGGATGGCATGGCTTTTAATGGTAATGCCGCGTTCGCGTTCCAGATCCATGCTGTCGAGTATCTGTTCCTGCTGGTCCCGTTCCGAAACCGTTCCGGTTAATTCAAGCAGGCGGTCGGCCAGGGTGCTTTTTCCATGGTCGATGTGGGCGATGATGCAAAAATTTCTTATGTGGCTGATGGCATGCGACATCCTCAGAAAATGAGGTACAAATATAACCAAAAAAAGCCCTCCCGTATGACCGGGAAGGCTTGATAAGTATCTGGACCTGGAATATGATCTTACATCATTCCGCCCATTCCGCCGGGTCCGCCTGCCGGCATGGGTGGTTCCTTCTCCGGTTCCTCGGCCAGCACGCATTCCGTTGTCAGCAGCATGCCTGCAATGGAAGCTGCATTTTCAAGGGCAATGCGGGCTACCTTGGTGGGATCAATAACACCGGCTTTCATAAGATTCTCATAGGTCTCTGTACGGGCATTGAATCCGAAGTCCCCCTTGCCATCCTTCACTTTCTGAATGGCCACTGATCCTTCAACCCCTGCATTCTCTGCAATGATCCTAAGGGGTTCTTCAAGAGCCCTGCGTACGATGCTGATACCCGTTGTTTCATCATCATTCTCTCCCTCGAAGCCTTCCAGTTTTTCCATGGCCCTGAGGTATGCAACGCCGCCACCGGGAATGATGCCTTCTTCAACGGCAGCCCTTGTTGCATTCAGTGCGTCGTGCATGCGGTCTTTTCTCTCCTTCATCTCGACCTCAGAAGCAGCACCCACATACAGTACGGCAACTCCGCCGGCCATCTTGGCAAGCCTTTCCTGAAGTTTCTCCTTATCGTAGTCCGATGTGGTATTTTCGATCTGAACCTTGATCTGTCCCACTCTTGCGGCAATGCTGTCCTTGTCGCCTGCACCGTTCACAATGATGGTATTGTCCTTGTCAACCGAGATCTTTTCACACTGCCCTAACATATCCAGTGAGGTGTTCTCAAGCTTGAGCCCTTTTTCCTCGGAGATTACCGTGCCCCCGGTCAGGATGGCTATATCTTCAAGCATTTCTTTCCTGCGGTCCCCGAATCCGGGCGCCTTGACGGCCGCCACCTTCAGGGATCCCCTCAGTTTGTTGACGATCAGTGTTGCGAGGGCCTCCCCATCCACATCTTCACAGATGATGAGCAAAGGTTTCCCGGTCTGGGCGGTAGATTCAAGGACAGGAAGCATGTCCTT
>Ga0307426_1002233_pt1 | contig 12220 bp, 9 predicted proteins | sample SalMarWE160340MG_FD_202165 | JGI IMG/M metagenome (GOLD analysis project Ga0307426, IMG submission 202165) | Salt marsh sediment microbial communities from the Plum Island Ecosystem LTER, Massachusetts, United States - WE1603-40 | ecosystem: Environmental > Aquatic > Marine > Intertidal zone >... | reverse complement strand
ACTCACCAATGCGAGCATCTGAAAGAAGACGTTGGGTGATTTTCTGAAATCGCATTGCAACCTGTTTTGTAAGGCTTCTCGAAGAAGCGCAAGACAAGCACTTTGGACAATTTGAGCCCCCAAGGCCAAGTTTTCTAAGCCTCCGCAGCGAGCTGTCGGAAATCTCAAAATGGGCAGCAGCCAGAGCTGAAAATTACGCTTCTAAATCCATATTATAACATGCTTGGCGTTCTGATGGGGGAACCGCCTTTAAGGGCTTTTTGGGGGTCGAGTTCGTGGTTAAAACAGTTCGGGAGGTTACACTGGCGGCGATGCTTGTGGTCAGCGCCGTGACCGTTCAGGCATCGGAAGAATATGGCAGGGAATCATCCCCGCCGTTTAACCGCGGGCCGGCACGAATTAATTCGGAACTCGATGGTTTCCAGTCCAAGCTCAAAGATTACGGCCTCACGCTGCAGCTCACCTACACGGGGGAAGCTTTCCGCAGTTTCAACCTCATTCCGGACAACGCCGCCCGCTACCGCGGCCTGGTGGATTTGCACCTCGCCCTGGATACTGGTCAAAGCGGACTTTGGCCCAACGGTGAATTCTTTATATACGGACAAAACGGCCATGGTGAAGGCTTTGAGGTCAATCCTGCAGGAGATCCTCTACCCATCAGCAACATAGACGCGCGCGATTTCAGCCAAATCAGCCAATTCGGCCTCCGACAACGTTTTCTGGACGGAAAAGCGCAATTCCGGCTGGGAAAGCAGGATGTCAACGAAATCTTCGATGTGAACCAATTTGGAGGGGATTTTATTTTTCCCGCCTATACCCTGATTCCAACCGTACCGATGCCCACCTTCCCGGCGCCGGGCCTGGGAACCTCGCTCTTTGTCGAGCCGAACGGATGGCTGTCTTTGGGAATGGGGATCTATGACGGGGCCCCGGAAGTTGAAAGCCTCGGCTTCGACACCGCCTTCGACGGCAAGGGCGGCTATTTTTCAATATTCGAGGCGGCCTGGAAGCCCGGCTTCGGCGCCCAAAACCAGTACACCGGAAAGTACCGCTTGGGGCTCTGGCGCCACAGCGGTGATTTTGCCGCAACCGGGGACAGTTCCAAGATATATTCCGACAATTACGGTGTCTATCTCATGTTTGAACAGCTTGTCTTCAAGGAGCATCATATCAAAAGCGACGACCAGGGACTGGGCGCCTTTTTCCAGTTCGGATGGGCACCGCGCGACCGGAACCCGGTCTGGAGATATGTGGGGGCCGGTTTTTCATACAAGGGGCTTTTGGCGGACCGGGAAGACGATACCCTGAATGTCGGGCTGAATTATTCCTGGCTGGCCGGCAGTGATCCGGCGCAAAATTCGAGAACCCATTTGGCCAATATCGAGGTGTTTTACCTTGTCCGGCTGACATCTTGGCTGAGTCTCCAGCCCGATATCCAGTATTTCCATAATCCAGAGGAAGATCGCAAAACCGGTTTCGCAGCCGGCCTCAGGTGGATTCTCCAGTTTTGAGCGCAGCGAACCCGGTGCTTCCTCCCAAAAAAGAAGAAGCACCGGCGTAGGCTGCAGCCATTGTGGGGTATCCACTAAACTAAACTTAACCGGCTATCAGACGTTCAATGACCGGACCGTTTGCCGTAGATTTCCATCCCACCAGGACATGTTCTCCGACCTTGAAATCGCTGAGCGACACCGGCTTTTTCCCCTTCAGCAGTTCGGGATTCTTTGCAAGCCGGCCACCGACGGTAAGAATGGTTGATCCTTCCGGACATTTAACAACCACGATGTTTTCTGAGGGAGTAATGGCCGAGATTTTTCCTCCCAACTCATGAAATTCCTGGGCGGCCAGCACCGCTGACCCTGAAAGACAAATCGCTGCAATGATGAGCACCGGATAATAAACATAGAATTTGCGTGTTTTTTTCATATTCAATCTCCTTTTCATACCCAAAACTAAGAATTTTGATTTGTTATTGGGTCATCCACTTTCGCCTTTTGTCAACTCTCCGGTCGTGTAGCCGGTCATGGTTTCGAGCATATCGTTGAAAAATTCCATCCGGTTTTCTTCTTTGAGATAGACGCGGTAGACTATATTGGGAATATTTGCAGCCAGCGAGCGTATGAAAAGACGCCTTTTCCTCATCCATAACATTTTCTCTCAATAGCATGATTCCGTCCAGACAACATTGAACATTCCCATCCGGTTCAATTGGATGACTATATTTATCAAAACCTGGTATCGCTATTTTTCAGGGCGGAGCAATTACGACAGCGCCGAAAGAGTTTTGAGTGTGCAGTTCACGAATTTACGCAGGGACCGTTCGCGCGGTTCTAGAAATGGGGACCGCCCATGCAGCTGTTGACACAAATAAATTCATGTTTGTGATTGGTGTTATAAGGAGTTCCCTTTTGGCAGCGGAGTATATGGGGATGCGCCTTGCCTGTCAATCGGAAATGCGCTCAATAATGCCACAGCCACCGCTTTAGGCCTGGATGGGATCGACCCGGTCAAGGCACTCGGATGAAAAGAAAAGTACATGGACTTTCTAAACCAAATACATTTTAGACCCCATTTACGGCAAATTGTGACGGGTGGTATGCTCGGATGCCACTTAGATTTTTTGTTGGACATAATGCCGCATGCTTTTGGGATTTAAAGGAAAGGAGTAGAGACCTATGGGCAAGACAGTTACATTCAAACGTCCGGATGGACAAGCGTGCACCGGCTACTATGCGGCGACCGGCTCAGGAGAAGACGCTCCGGGTATGGTCGTCATCCAGGAGTGGTGGGGGCTTAACGAACAGATCAAGGGGGTCGCAAATCGCATAACAGAGGCCGGCTATAGGGCTCTGGTGCCCGACCTTTACAGGGGCAAAGTCACCTTGGAGGCCGCTGAGGCAGAGCACCTCATGGGTGATCTGGACTTTAGTGATGCGGCGACCCAGGACATACGGGGGGCGGTGCAGTACCTCAAATCCAACACTCGCAAAACTGGGGTCATCGGGTTTTGCATGGGGGGCGTTCTGTCGATCCTGGCGGCGGTTTACGTGAAGGAAGCCGACGCAGCCGTGAGCTGGTACGGTCTTCCACCTGAAGAGGCGGCGGACACAAGCACGATCAAAATTCCGGTGCAGGGGCACTTCGCTCTAAAAGACTCGTTCTTCACCCCGAGCCAGGTGAATACATTGGAGGCAAGATTCAAGACCGGCCAGGTAGACTACGAGATTTACCGCTACCAGGCGGACCACGCGTTCGGCAATGAAACCGGTGACCACTATGACCCGGCGGCTGCCAGGCTGGCCTGGCAAAGAACCCTTGATTTCCTGAAGAAACACCTCAAGCCATGATCTGTATGCTTCATCCGGGAAGAGTTTCGCTTCCGCTGCCAGGTTGAAACGATCGATTTGGTTGCCAATGGCCAGCTCCAACGGTTTATTGATGTTGCCGTATTCCTTGTAGCCGAGCACGTGCAGATTTTTGCGGTTGGTGCGGCGGTAAGCCAGCTTGTGAATCAGCCAGCGGTAGCCGTAAAAGATGTAAATCATATTGAGGTCGAATTTTTTTATCAGCCGGTTCAGGTGGACCCAGGTAAATGTCTGCCCGCGGTCCGATCCCCAATGACCCAACAGGCGCCTTTTGATATGCTCCATCTTAAGAGGTTCTCTCAGGAGGGGATTTTCCTGGAGATAATTCATGCCCACGCAAAGGTAAAGACGTGCACACCAATAAGCATCGATTTTATTCGGCAACCAGGCCCAGGGCCTTCAGCAGCTGGGTGTCCTTGCCCGCCTTCAGCTCTTGCGGCGTCATGTCCTGCTCCTCTTCCGGAAATATGGGTGAGGCGCCTTCCGGCAGCGAAACGACAAAATTGGGGCTGATGCCCTTGTGCCAAATCCTGTTTCCGTTGGGTGTCAGCCATTCCTGAACCGCCAACAATAAGGCCGAGCCATCGGAGAGCGGAAACTGTTGCAAAACCGTACCGGTGCCGAAGGTGGTGGTCCCCACCAGCCTCGCCCGCCCATGGTCCTGAAGGGCTCCCGCAACGATCTCTGCGGCACTGGCTGTTCCGTCGTTCACCAGGACCACCATGGGGATGGACAGCGCTTGCCCCCCTTTTTCTACCGCCAAGGATGTGATCCGGCCGGCGGCGTCCTTTTCCAAGAGCACGTTGCCTTCTGAAAGAAACTGGCTCGCCGTTGAAACGGCTTCGTTGAGCAGGCCTCCCGGATTGTTCCGCAGATCCAGAATGAGTCCCTTGAGGTCTTGCGTCATGATCGCACCCAAGGCGCTCTTCAAGTCTTTGCTGACCCCTTCGCTGAAGCCCGCAATCCGCAGGTGGGAAACCCTTGTAGCGGGCAGTCGGCGCCAAGTCACGTTGTTCATGATAATGGCGGCTCTCACCAGGGACACTTCCCGCGTCAAACCGGTTTTCGAATCGAGTATTCGCAGGCTGACCCGGGTGCCCGCGGGCCCGGAGATTCGTTTCACGACCTGGAAGAGATTGAGACCCATGATGTCCTGTCCGTTGACGGCCAGGATAATCTGCCCGGGCTGAAGCCCCGCTTTCTGCGCCGGGGAACCGTCCAGGGGCGTCACGATGACCAGGTGGTCTTCCTTCATCTTCACCTCGGCACCGATTCCTTCATACTTGCCCGCTGTAAACTCCTCTTCCTCTTTGATCATCTCAGGGGAGAGAAATCCACTGTGACCCGTGTCGCCGAGGGCGGCCACCATCCCGCTGATGGCGCCGTAGGTCAGGGGAACGGACTTGATGGATGCGCGGTCTACATAATGGTCATGGATGGCATTCCAGGCTTGGGCCATTAAAGCGAAGTCGGCCTTCACGTCGCGCGGGATCTTGTCGGAAGGTAGAGAGACGCTTTGAACCTGAAGGCTCATAAGAAAGGCACCGATAAGTGCCGCCGCTGTACTTAATGCCAAAATGAAGACCAGACGGTATTTTTTTTTGATTGTTAGCATTCCACCACCGCCGATTGAGGTAAGTTTTTTTAGAAGCCGGTTTCACTTTTGAATTGTACGCTGCTTGAAATTTAATTCTTGCCATACAAACCGGGTGCTCCGCATCCCGCCGAGGCGGGATTGCAAGTTCAACGATAAGCGTACTGACGTCCTCTTGCCTTTTCGGCCTATGGCCGAAAATTCAAGCCACCTGCTCTGCAGGTGTTCGTTGACTCGACTAATACGCACTTTGGATGTGAAACATCTTCCCCCCAGCATTGAATCCCGGTTGCAAAAAATGTCAGAATGAGATCTAAATTAAACTCCTCTCAGGGATGCGGCCCCTGGGTTACCTGAACCAGGTCATCGGGGCGCACCCACCTGGCAAAGGCTGCCCTGACCTGCTCGGCAGTGAGCTTTACGTAGTGTTGGGCAGCCAGGGTCGGTTCATTGAGCGGCAGGTCGAGAACGGTTCGATCGATCAGCCCCTGGGCAATGCTGTCTATGCTTGACTCTGAAAGAGGAATTTCCCGCAGCAGCAAAGCCGCTGCCTGCCTAAGTTCTTCGGGACTCACCGGTTTGGTCTGCATTTCCCGCAGGTCCTCCTGTACGATGACCCGGGCCTTGGCTACGTTGGACGGATCACAGGCATATTGTGCAACATAGCGCCCCCGTGTTCGACCCAGGTCAAAAGAAGAAGCGACATAATAGACCAGACCGGTTTTTTCACGCAGGTCCCGATAAAGCCGGGTCGCATAAAAAGCACCGCCCAGAACGTGATTGCCCAGCTCCAGGGCATAATAATCCGGGTTGGAACGGTTCAGCTCAAGGCTTTGTGCCAGCGTTACCTGGTCCTGGATCCGACTGCTGTCCGGTACGGCGGTGGCGGAGGATGTGTTGAGCGGTACCGGCGGCAGGAGGGTGTTGGGCTTCGGGCCCGTCGCCTTCCATGCGCCGAAGTATTTTTCGATCACCGCCTTGGCGTTTTCGGGCGTTACCGCGCCGATGACCACGAGGGTGGTCATATCAGGCCGTAAGACCTTCTGATAGTAGTCCTTTACATCCTGGAGTGTCAAAGACGATACGGTTTCCGGGGTAGCCTGACGCAACATGGGATCGCCTTTGGGCAAGATGCCGGAATCAACGGCCCGGCTCGCTAAATACCCCGGGCTTTGTAGTTGTCCCGCCACGCTGGCCGTCACCTGCTGCTGCACCACTTCAAAGGCTTTTTCAGGCAGGGCGGGATGAAGCTGGTTGTCGGCCAGAAGCTGCACGCCGCGATCAAAATAGGGTGTCAGCACCTGGAGGTAAAAGTCAACTCCGGCGGACTCCCCGGCACCGATTTCGTCCAGGGCTTTCTGGAAAGCCAAACGGTTCAGCGACTTGGTGCCATAGGAAAAAAGTTGATCCATCACCTGATCTACGCCTTCCCTGCCTTTGGGTGTCTGCAGCTCGGGTTGGTTGCGCACATGGCCGTAAACATTTACGGTGTTGCTGACGGCTTCAGGCTGTACGATAAGTTTAAGACCGTTGGGCAGATCGAAAACAACAGGTTGCAATGTGGAAGCGGGGATGGAGAGCCGTTTTAGAGTCTTGGCAGCCCATTTGGGCAACTTTGCCGGCTTGGCCTGCTGGGGTGCAAAGGACTCCTTGCCGCCGAAACCTGCCGAAGAAGTGGGCCTGCCCGAGGCTTCCGGCTCGAGAATACCAACAATGGCATGATCCAGATCTAGGTATTTGCGGGCCACGCGGTTTACATCCGCCACCGATACCTGCTGAATAGCCAGCAGATTGTCGTGGGGGGATTGACGGCCCTCGACCGCCAACGCCTGGGACCAGGTCATGGCCAGGCCGAGCACTGAATTTTTTCGCAGTTCGGCCTTCGTCAGTCTGATCCGCTTGGCAGCTTCCACCAGGTCGGCCGGGAAGCCATCTTTTATATAGGCCGCCAGGATCTTGCGGATCTCTGCGACCAGGGCCGGTAAGTCCGCCCCCTTGGGGAGCATGCCGATCGCGTAACCCAACCCCGCCTGAGGCAGCGTGTTCAAGCTAAAGCCGGTAAACAGTGCTTTCCCCTCGGTAACCAGAGCATACAGGCTGCTTCGCTGGTTGCTCAGCACATCGGCAAGCAGCTCGGATGCAGCATAGTCCGGGCTGTCGTAGCCGGGCATGCGAAAGGAGATCATGGTCATGCCATACGGCTGGTCCGTTTTAAGATTGAATGTCTCGGTCGTTACGGGTTCCAGGTTGATTTCAGGCCGTTTGGGAAGACTTTTAGCAGGGATGTCCAGGAAAAGTTTTTTGACTTCAGCCAGTGCTTTTGGGGGGTCCACGTTGCCCACAATCACCAGGATGGCATTGTTGGGAGCATACCACGTGTCATGGAACTTCTTGAGCATGGCGCCCGTGGTCTTGTCAAATGAGGCGCGGGTGCCGAGGGCGTCGTGGGCATAAGGGGTCCCCTTGAACATGGCCGCCAAGAGTTTTGTATAAAAGACGTATTCAGGGTCGGACAGATCCTGAGCCACTTCCTGTTCGATCGCACCGCGTTCCTGCGCCCACAGTTTCTCGCTGTCCAGAACACCCCGCATACGGATCGCCTCGATGTGCAGGGCAAGATCCAGGTCCTCTGCCGGAACGACAAGGAAATATTGGGTCACGATCTGCTGTGTGTCTGCGTCAAACATACCGCCCATGGCAGCGATTATGTCCGCCAGTTGGTCGGCTGAGAGGCCCGGGCTGCCGCGGAACATCATGTGTTCCTGGGCGTGGGCGGTGCCGGGAAAACCCTCCGGGGCCTCGTTCGATCCGACCCGATAATTGACCATCGTGGCAACCACGGGAGACAGCGTGTTGCGGATAATGATTATCCGGATACCGTTGCCCAGAGTCGCACGCAGCACATCTTTTTCCGGGTCGGCGCCGCTTTCGGCTGCCCAAACATTGGCCGATGCGATCAGCACGGCGGCCGACATCATTATGAGCCATATCGGCAGGATCTTAAACCTGCGACTCGCCTGCTTCCTGCCGCTCGTTTTCGGGATGGTGTAATTCGGCTTGCATAGGTCGTAATCAATGTGATTGGGTTTCATGGGATTTATTTCCTCATTTTCGGCAAGATACAGGCAAAAATCCTTTTGGCACAGGGATATGCTCCTTGTTTTCTTCATGGTCGGAGCAGAGATCCCATTTATTGGTTCCGCTTACCCCAATTTAACCTGGATCGAACCTTCCCGACCGGTTCGGTGATCCCTGACAATCAGCACAATCGTCTGGCCATGTGGTATGCTGTCTACCAGGTTTGTAAAAGTTTCCACATCTTCGGCGGGATGGCCATTGACTGCCAGTATTATATCGTCCACCTCAAATCCGATTTTGCCCAACGGACCCTTCGGATCCACCCATTGGATCATCACCCCCCCGCTGGAAGACAATCCGTATGCCGACGCTTGCAGATCCGGTATGGGTTTGACGAGGATTCCCAATCGCTCTTTCAGTGAGGCGGCCAACTGCTTATTCATTTCTTCGAGATTGCCGATTTTCACCTTGATTTGCTGGGTTTTGCCGTTGCGTAATACGGTCAGGTCTACTTCCTGCCCGGCAGGCGTATCGGCTATGGCGTTGCGGAGCTCGGCGACGTCCGAAATTTGTTTGCCTTGCAATGCCGTTATCACATCACCGACTTCAAGGCCGGCTTTATCCGCCGGTGCGCCTTTCATTACCTGCGTTACCAGGGCGCCCCTGGCCGTTGATAATCCAAAGGATTTGGCCAACTCAGGCGTCAGTTCCTGAAGGGTGATTCCCAGCCACCCGCGCTCTACCTTGCCGTATTTCATCAAAGCGTCGGCCACATGCGAGGCCATTTTACTGGGGATGGCAAAACCGATCCCCTGAAATCCACCCGTTGTGGAAAAGATCGCTGAATTGATTCCAATGACGTTTCCATGAAGGTCCAACAGCGGTCCGCCGCTGTTTCCCGGATTAATTGCGGCGTCGGTTTGCAGAAAATCCTGATAGGTGCTGGGGTCTGTGATTCCGGTCCGATGCTTGGCGCTGATGACTCCCTGCGATACGCTCTCACTCAGGCTCTCGGGTTGACCTATGGCCACGACCCATTGGCCCACCTCCACTTTATCGGAATCTCCAAAAGTCGCGAAAGGAAGAGGGGCATCGGCCGAAATTTGAATCACCCCGAGATCGGTTTTGGGGTCGGTCCCCAGCACCTTGGCGGAGTAGGTGCTGCCATCGGAAAGTTTTACCTCGATCTTGGTTGCACCCCCAACAACATGGTTGTTGGTGAGGATATGTCCCTGGGAATCGATGATGATTCCCGAACCGACCCCAATTAATTCGCGTTCGAACTTTTTTGGCATTTTTTTGGGAATGCCAAAATAGCGGCGAAAGAACGGACTGTTTTCGAAGGGCAATAAGGGATTGGGAACTTCCTGGCGCTCGGTTACCGTGATATGAACGACAGTGGGTATATTCGTTCTGGCGACTTGCATAATTGCAGTTGTGAGGTCAATTCCGGAATCGATTGCCTCTTTGTTCGGCCCACTTTCTGGTTTAGTTGCGGCAAAAGTGACTTTGGGCGTTTTCTCCGCGGTCGTCTGCATCCAGAATTTCCGGATCTCATGTCCTAAATCATCGATATTTTTTGCGGCTTCTGCGGCTGCCCAGTTCGCCCCCGATTCAATTTTATTCCCAAGCTGCTTGGAACGTTCGATGACGGCTTTGCCGGCGGCTTCCAGCTGATGACCGGACCAGTACCAGGCTTTCTCGAGGTGTTCGGCCGCGGCTTGAATATCCTGCCCAAGATCGGATGCCATCTTTTGAGTTTCGGATTCAGAGGCCTTCAGCTGATAATTCTGTGCCAGGGCTTGATGGGCTCGAGCAAAAATCTGCCGGATTTTCTCCTCCGGCACGGCCGTCCCAACCTCCAACCACCGGGCTAGTTGTTTCAGTTCCCGGACCGACGCGTCGAGCGCCTGTTTTGCATCACTCGCTGATCGCTTCTCTTCACCTTCAAGGAATGCGGCTGCTTTTTGAAGTTCAGCTGCAGCGCCGGCACTGCTTTTCCGGTTCAGATCATCTTGTGCTTTTTGAAAATGCTGGTCCAGTTGATCCGCATCGGCAGGCGATCCCACCGTCCCTTGCGGGGATGTGTCCGTTTGCGGTTTCGTTTGTACCGCTTGGCCCTGGACTCCAATAAGGAGCACGATCAGAATTGCATACATCATCCGGATGACCATGCGGGTAGATTTAATGTCTTTCATCGAATTTCCTCCTTTTCTGATGAGGGAAGTTTAAAATTACTTTGATGGAAGAATCATTAGACAGGGATGGGGGGCGCTTCGGTTGCTTATCAGGAAATTCCACCATGTCGTTAGTCGTCTTTCAGGCCGGTACGCCAGGCTTAAGATATGGCAATACTTCATAAACGCTATTGGATAACGTTGTCTCGATCTCATCTTCATGGATAAACATAGATAAACGCCGGCTGCCCATTTTCATAAGGCGTCGCAGACGAAATCTTTTATTTGCTTCATTGTCGCATACACTAAGCATAAGACAATATTGAGATAAATAGGGTATATCCTGTATTTTGGGTCACGGATGGTGGTATCTTTTGATTTCCGCCGGTAAAAAGTTTACAGTTTCTCTATCCCAACCCTATGATCCAATCTTTTTCGGCGGTTCAGGCAATGATTACGGAAGAGACGATTTCTCTACGAATTAATCCGGAAATGGGGTGATAATATGAAAAAAAAGGGTTCTATCTTGATTATTATGATGTCAATAATGGCGGTGCATATTCTAAGCAACACGTCACCGGCACTTGACTCTGCTTCGGATATGCAATGTGGAACTGAAATCGTATCCGTTGGAGCAAGCCGGTTCGATGTTAAAGAAAAATGCGGTGAGCCGACCAGCATCGAACTCAGTCAGGGATACGGTACTGAGCAGTGGATCTATAATTTCGGCCCGACTGAATTTGTCTACTATCTGACGTTTGTAAACGGAACGCTGGAGCAGATCGAAGTCGGCGGGTATGGCGATTAGATCCATCGCATTTGAGACAACTGACCACTGACAACGAACAACGGACACTCTCATCGAGACTTTTGACTCGATTAAGGCAATACCTTTCGAATTACCTCCAACGCCCGGGCTACCAAATCCCTGTCTGCCTGGGTGCCCATATGTCCCAACCGGAAAACTTTATCTGCCAGCGGTCCGTAGCTTCCGGCCACCACCAGTCCCTGCCGGCGCAGTTTGGCATCAAATTCCGGCCAGGTTGTCCCTTGCGGGACGTTGACGGCCGTAACCGTGGGTGCGGGAACGGCGTCCGCCGAGGGGAAAAGCGTCAACCCCATTTCCATTAATTGTTTGCGGCAAAATCGGGCAACATCGGCGTGGCGTTTGAAGTTGTTGGAAAGCCCTTCTTCTAAAATAAGTTCTGCGCCGGCGTTGAGGCCGGCAACCCCGTGCCAGTTGGGGGTGCAGGGGAAGTAATGTCTGGACTGGGCCGTCTGAAAAGGTTTTAAGGAATCATAACCGCTGTAATCGACCTGATCGATAATTTCCCAGGCGGCATCGCTGACGGACAGAAACGCCATATCCGGCAGCGAGGACAGACACTTCTGGGATCCCCCCAGACACAGGTCGATATTCCAGCCATCGGTCAAAACCGGCGCGCCTCCGATGCTTGAAACGGCATCCACATAGAGCAACGGGACTTCAAGATCTTTTTTAATGCGGCCGAGCGCCTCCAGGGGGTTCAGCGTGCCGGAGGGGGTTTCGCAGTGAACCGCGGTGACCATTTTCGGCTTGAAGGCCGTGATCTCGGTTTGGATTTGATCCGTATCCGCGATGGTTTGATCATACGGCAGACTGATTTTGCGCACCTCGGCGCCGATAGCGGCGGCCATGTCGCCAATGCCGTCGCCAAATACACCGGTGGCGATAGACAGGACCCGCTCGCCGGGAATAAGGCAGCTTTTCAAGGCCCCCCACAGCGCGAGCATACCCTCACCGGATTGTATGACGACCTGGTTTTTGGTGGCCATAATGGTTTTCAAGTTGGCTTCGGTGCGGTTGTACAGCGTCAGGAATTCCGGTTCCAAATCGGCCGAGCCGTAATTGATCTGATAGGCATCTAAAACCTGCTGTGCCACTTTTACCGGTCCCGGTACCATCGGGATGGGATAGATTTTCATATTTTTTTCCTTCCATTTCAATAATGATTAACCCCGATTCA
>Ga0307426_1002227_pt1 | contig 12242 bp, 9 predicted proteins | sample SalMarWE160340MG_FD_202165 | JGI IMG/M metagenome (GOLD analysis project Ga0307426, IMG submission 202165) | Salt marsh sediment microbial communities from the Plum Island Ecosystem LTER, Massachusetts, United States - WE1603-40 | ecosystem: Environmental > Aquatic > Marine > Intertidal zone >... | reverse complement strand
AATATGCTATTTTTCTCATCCGACGACCTCCTTTCGGTGCAAAGGTTAAATTGCGATGATTTATTCCTTATACACCAAGGTCGTCCATTTTTCATATTACCAGGTGTCAGATGTCAGACGACAGAAGGCAGATAAAACAGTTCATAGCTGATAGCTCATAGTATTACAGGCTTGAAAGCTTGGAGGCTTGGAAGCAGAGACGCTTAGAAACAGCTTAGTTTATTTTTCGGTTGAAGTTAATGCCTGGTGGGAGTGGCTTGCAGCCACGATTATCGGTATATGTCAGGCCGAGTCTATCGCGGTTGCCTCCAAGGCGCAGGCTACGAGCCGGAGGCCAGGGCGGGCTAAGACCTTTTCTTAAGTTACTTCGCAACAACGCTTTCCGGCAATTTCCGCGTCAGAATATCCGCCGCTTCTTCAACCAGCTCTTCAACAACCTGGGCCGCCGGTTTGATTTCTTTGATAATTCCGGAAACCTGGCCTGCCAGGCCGCCGACAAAATCGGTTTTGCCGGCATCAATAAAGCTGGCCAGAAGGGCGGAAGAAATTAAAACCTGGGTCGGGAAGGGCAGGGGCTCGAGTCCCGAATTATCCCATAAATCGTGAAACTTGTTGTAGCTGGCGCGCAGTGTCTTGCCGGTATAGGCCGTGCTGACGCGGGTGCCTTCATCGTTTGACTGGACAATTTTTTGCTTGTTTACATCCAGCGCTCCGCCTTCGTTGGTGGCCAAAAAGCGGGTTCCGACCCACACCCCCACACAGCCCATGGCCAGTGCCGCCGCTAAACCGCGTCCGTCGCCGATGCCGCCGGCTGCCAGAACCGGGACCGGATAAGCGGCATCGATTGCCGCCGGAACCAACACCATGGTTCCTATTCTTCCGGTATGCCCGCCGCCCTCGTGTCCCTGGGCAACCAGCAAATCGATGCCCGAATTCGCCATGCGTTTGGCATTTTTGGCATTGCCGGTAATTCCCAGCACTTTCATTCCCACGGCGTGGGCATCGGGCACCATAAAGCCCGGATTTCCCAGACCGGCACAGAAAAGCGGCACTTTTTCTTCGATGCACACCCGGATGGATTCCTTGGGGAACATGGTGGTGGTGTTTCGGCGAACCTTGATCTCAACCTCCGGCAGCCCCATTTCCTGTTTAATTTTTTTGATCCATTCCTGGTGGGCTTGCGGGATTGTTTTAAGCACCTCGTTCAAAGATAGTTCAGCAGCGTCTGTTTGCCCGATGCCGCCTTTAAAATCTAAATATTTCGGCAAGAGCAAATCGACCCCATAAGTTTTGTCGGTTTGTTTTTTAATCTCTCGAATGGCCTGCTTGAGTTCATCCACCGTGTACCCGCTGCCGCCAAGCACGCCCAGACCGCCAGCCTCCGATACGGCAACCACCAGTTCAACCGGCGCTCCGGCATTTTCACCGATCAGAGTCGGCCCCATTCCGGCGCTCAATATCGGATATTCAATCTCCAGCAGGTCACAAAGTTTGGTTCTCAATATTCTCTTTCCCATGTTGTCTCCTTATATTTCCGTGTGTTGCAAGTGGTATGCTGCAAGTTGTATTATGCAACAGACAACCAACCCTGCGCGTTTTACGCGCAGCTAGAATTTGGTTGGCCAATTAGCCAGCTTATGCTCACCAATTCCTTTTCTTTTTTGATTATAGCTGATTTCCAGAGCTTCAATAATGTAGTTTCGTGTTTCTCTGGGATCAATGACATCGTGGATGTAATGTTTGCCTGCCGCACCGTAAGGGGAGGCATCATCCACCAGTTGCTGCATCAGGGTCTGCCACTCATCGGATTGCTTGTCGGCCGCAGACGGTTTGCCGCCATAAACAACATTGGCGGCAATTGCCGGGTCCACAAAACTCATTTCAGCTGAAGGCCAGGCCACCAGAAAGTCGGCCGCACAGCCGGATCCGCCCATGTTCCAGAAAGCCATGCCGTAAGTTTTCCTGACAATAATCGAAATTTTGGGCACAGTCAGCAAGCCCAGTGCATTCATGTAGTTCATGACGCGGGCGGCCACACGCTTGCGTTCGGCTGCTTTTCCCACCAGAAACCCCGGGATATCGTGAAAGAAGACCAGCGGGATGTTAAACGAGTCGCAGAGACACAGAAAACTGATCACTTTGTCGATGCCATCCGTATCCATGGCACCGGCGTTAAACATGGGTTGATTGGCCACAATCCCGATCACCTCACCTTCAATTCGTGCCAGGGCAGTGACCGCCGACTTCCCAAAGGCAGGTTTGATCGGAAAAAGGCTGTTGCTGTCGACAATGCATTTTAGAATCTGATGCATGTCATAACCGCGATTTCGTTTTTCCGGCAAAAAGTCGAGGATTTGTTGCATGCCGGATCCGGAACCTTCCGGCACGGGAGCTGTCGGGGGACGCTCCTCGCAATGGTCCGGCATGTAGGCTAAGTATTGCCGGATAATCTGAAAGCATTCCTGCTCATTTTCCGCCACCCGGTCGACATTGCCGGTGATTTCAGCGTGCACCTGCCAGCCGCCCAGCTCCTCGTCGCTGACCATTTCTCCCAAGGCGAGCTCCACCACCCGCGGACCGGACACACCCATGGCGCTGCCTTTTACCTGTACCACAAAATCCGATAAACAGGCCATCCAGGTCGGCATGCCGTAGCATTCGCCCAAGATTGCCGTAATCATCGGGGTTTGACGAACTCGACTCATTATCTGAAGATAGCTGTCGAAACCGCCGCCGCCGTAGGAGGCCAGACCGGCCGAGCCCATGATGTCCGGCATTCTTGCCCCGCCGGCTTCACCTATATAAATTACCGGATGGCCGCGGCGGGCAGCCAGCGCTTTGAGTTCTCCTTCTTTGCGCCCGGCGATTCGGCTGGAGGTTGCCGCCAGGACGGTAAAATCATTGGATACAACAACCACCCGGCGTCCATCGATTTTGCCGTAGCCGGCTACTTTGCTGTCGGCCGGTGTTTTTTCTTCCATACCCGCTACGTCCGAGTGATTGAACATGCCCACTTCCAGGAATGACCCCGGATCCAACAGTCGATCAATTCTTTCACGAGCGGTAAATCTACCTTTGTCGTGCTGTTTTTTAATTTTTGCGGAACCACCCATTTGCAGGGCGATTTTTCTTCTTCGTTCTAGTTCCTGCAATTCTTTCTCAAATGGCATTTAAATCTTCCTCCAGAAAAAAATTCGAACTATTGTCTGGCCGCTGTCTTCAGTCCTTCACGCTATGCCCTATGCTCTATGCCCTCTGCGCTTTTTCCGCCCTCCATTACGGCACCTTTTTCCCATCCTTGCCGTATCTGTAGAAACCATGGCCTGCCTTCCGGCCCAGTCGACCTTCCTCGACCATCCGCAATATCAGGTCGGACTTGGACACAAGGTGATCTTCACCCAACGCCTGCATGGCCTTGCCAACCCTTACGAAGGTGTCCAATCCGGCATTGTCGGCGATTTCAAATGGGCCGATATTCCAGCCGTATCCCAGTCGCATGCCGATGTCGATGTCCTCCGGGCTGGCGATTCCCTCGGCAACAAGATCGACGCATTCGCGAAATGCGGCGCCGAATATCCGGTTCATGACAAACCCGGCAATATCTTTGTGAACCTTGACCGGTGTTTTGCCAAGTGTTTTGACGAATTCAACCCCGCGCTTAAAGATTTCCTCAGATGTTTTTTCTCCTTTGATCACCTCCACTAGACCCATGAAGGGGACCGGTCCGAAAAAATGAAGTCCCACAACTCTTTCAGGGGTATGGGTTACTCGGGCAAGGCGGCTCACCGGAATGGAGGAGGTGTTGGTCGCCAGGGGCGTGTCGGCAGGTGCCAGGTCGTCGAGTTCCCGGAATATTTTTTCCTTCAGGTCCTGCTCTTCAAAGGCCGCTTCAATGACCCAATCGACATCGGCGGCGTGGCGTAAATCTTTTACAGGCGTGAGTCTTTCCATTATTGTCTGCGGCGGATCTTTTAACAATCCCTTTGCTGAAAACTTTTCCAGCGACCATTTGATGCCGCTGAGCGCTTTGCCGAGTGCGTCCTCGTTCACATCCATCAGATAAACCGTGAATCCTGTCTGGGCACACACCTGGGCGATACCGGAGCCCATGAAACCCGCGCCGACCACCATGACCTTTTTCATCCTATCACCTCCTCCCGAACGTGTAATCAATTACATGAAAAGCGTGTAGCTCATTACACACAAACAGGACTTATAATATTAGATATATTTGTCAATAAAAAAAAATAAAATTTCCACTTGACAATATTTGGGCGGTTAGATTATGACAATACGGTGTACAATCAATTCTTTTACGAAATACTTTTTTTCTCACCCGCCATCCACCCTGAGGAACAAATGAAAACGTTTTTTATTGCAGGCAATAATGTAGTATTAACGATTGAGGAATCAACAGATCTATAAATGGTGTTTTTTTTGCAACAGGGTTTCTTTCAAACCTAAACCAAAGGAGGGCTGTTATGAAAAACTTTAAATCATTTTGGATCATTATCCTGGCGTGTTTTCTAACCATGGCCGTCTGCTTTCCGGCCTGGGGTGCGGATACGATTAAAATCGGGGTGATCGGACCGATGCAATTCCTACAGGGCAAAGGCCACTGGAACGGTGCCGTCATGGCGGCCGAAGAGATCAATGCCAGGGGCGGCGTCAAGGTCGGCGACAAGAAAATGAAAATCGAGCTGGTCAAGGCCGACTCGAATGAATTTATAAATGTCACCGATGCCACCAATGCCATGGAGCGGCTGATGACACGGGACAAGGTGGATTTTGTCGTGGGCGGTTTCAGGAGCGAGGCGGTTCTTGCCATGCAGGATATTGCCATGGACTACAAAAAAATATTTATCGGCTGCGGGGCCGCCCATCCGGAGCTTTGCCTGCGGGTTGCCAAAGATTATGACACCTACAAGTACTTTTTCAGGGGTACTCCCTTTAATTCCAAGTTCTTGGTCAGGACCTGCTTTATTCAAATGGCTACCGTCGGTGCGATTCTCAAAAAGTCCTTGGGCCTTGAAAAGGTTAAGGTCGCCATTGTTGCCGAGAAGGCCATGTGGGTGGACCCGATGATCAAAGCGGCCGAGGGTTTCATCCCTAAAATGGGAATGGAGGTGGTCGGTATATGGCGACCGTCAGCCGTAGCCACGGATGTGATGGCCGAGTTGTCCGCCATCCAGCGTTCCGGCGCCCACATGATCTTTACGATCTTTTCATCCTCGGTGGGAATTCCTTTTGCCCGGCAGGCCGGAGAGCTCAAAATACCGGCTGTTCAGGTGGGTATCAACGTGGAGGCCCAGAAGGATGGATTCTGGCAGGCCACCCAGGGCATGGGCAATTATGTGATGACGCTGAATACCTATAACCGAAATGTCGAGGTCAATGAGCTGACCAAACCCTTCCTGGACACCTATATCAAAAGGTTTGGTGAAACCCCGACTTACACGGCCGACACCTATGCAGCGATCATTTACAGTATTGTGCCGGCGATCGAGATGACCGGTACGCTCGATGCGGATCGACTCGTCAAAGTGATGGAAGCTCGCGAGACTAAGGTGCCTTCGGGTATCGTCGGGTACCTCAAAGATGATCAGGGCCGGCCGCTGCATGATTTGAAGTGGGGTCCGGGCTATCTGACCAGCCTGGGCGTCCAATGGCAGGACGGCAAACAGGTAGGTGTCTGGCCCAACAAGTGGAAAGCCTCCAAGGATGCGCCGGAGGTTACTTATAAGGGAATGGTCCCTTATAAAATTGCACCGTGGGTTATCGAGGCCTATAAAAAGTAGTGTAATCCTGACTTGAAATCGCCCCTCCCTAACAGGCGGGAGGGGCCTTATTTTACGCAAACAGAGAGTGAGGTTGCATGCTACTGGACATCATCATTACCAGCCTGATCAACGGGAGCACCTACGCCCTATTAGCCATCGGTTTCTCTTTGATATTCGGTGTTGCGCGCATTGTGAACATCGCGCACACGGCCTTTTACATGGTGGCCGCATTTTGCATATTTTTTGTGACCCACCATTTGGGATATCACCCGATCGTGGGAATGTTGATCGGGGTGGCGGTGGTCACCCTTTTGGGTATGGTCACCTATCAGATATTTATCGCACCAATCAGAGAGCACGAGGCTGCCGTCTTAATCGGTACCATTGCCCTGGCAATGGCCTTGCAGGAGGTCATGCTGCTTATTTTTAGCGGGGACTACCGCAGTGTGCCCCCTTTGATGCAGGGATTTTTTACGATTTTCGGTGTAAAGGTCTTTTATCAGCAACTGATTACATTTATCGCCGCCCTGGTCGTTCTCGGCGCCCTGCGGCTCCTGCTCATGCAGACAAAGCTGGGACTGGCGATCCGATCCACGGCCCAGGACCGGGAAGTGGCCAACCTCATGGGAATGAATGAGAGCCGGGTGGCCCTGTATACCGTCGGTATATCCATTGCGCTGGCCGGTTTCACCGGTGCGGTAGTCGTACCGTTGACCATCGTGGAGCCGTTTATGTGGATGCATCCGTTGATTATGATGATGGCGGTGGTGGTTCTGGGTGGATTGGGCAGCATTAAAGGAAGTTTTTTCGCTGCTTATATTCTGGGATTCGCCGAAGCAGCGGTGGTTTTTCTGATTCCCATGGGCGCGTTTCTCAAGGGTTCGGTGGCGCTTTCCATCATGATATTGGTACTGTTAATCAGACCGGAAGGCTTATTCGGCATTGCGTTTGAGGAAGAGAGATAGGCATGGATCTAATTCGTTTCTACATTAGAAAGTTCTTCAATATTATAAAAACCGAAGTGTTTGTATTGCCCAGCCGATTGATCGTGTTGCTTTTCTTTCTCACTTTGCTGGCGTTGCCCCTTATCACCAATGATCCGTATTTATTGCGGATTCTGATTTTAGCCAGTATATTTGCGATTTTTGCAGCCAGCTGGGACCTGTTGTCCGGTTTTACCGGTCAGATGAATTTTGGTCATGCCCTTTTCTTTGGCGTCGGGGCTTACGGGGCCGCCTTGTTGAACCTGTACCTACACTTACCGCCATGGGGAAGCATTCCGCTCGGTGCCCTGGCCTCCGTCCTGGCGGGTTTGATTATCGGCATACCCTGTCTCCGGTTAAGAGGCACCTACCTTGCTTTGACCACTCTGGCGTTTCCCATTATTTTAATAGGTATCGTGTTTGCCATTCCGGAGATTACCGGCGGGGAACTGGGTATCTCCGGTATCGACCGCATCGTCCGGTCACGGGTTGCTCAGTACTATATTGGCGTGGTCGTTATGGTTGTCCTGGTAGTGGTTATGTGGAAAATAACCGATTCCAATATCGGGATTATTTTTCATGCCATCCGGGAGGATGAGGTTGCGGTGCGCGCTTCCGGCATCAACACCACCCGCTACAAGCTGATGGCATTTTGTCTCAGCGGTTTCTTCGCCGGAATAGCCGGTGGATTGTACGCCCATTTCATGCGGATTGCGGGACCCTCAACCCTGGAAGTGTTCATGTCCTTCCAGGTGGTTATCTGGTCGGTTTTTGGGGGAGTGGCGACGATTTGGGGGCCGGTCGGTGCTGTTTTTATCCTGTTCCCGTTGCTGGAATTTTTTCGATTTTGGCCGGAACTCAGAACGTTACTGTTTGCCATCGTCATTTTACTAATATTGCTTTTTATGCCCCAGGGCTTGCTGCCATGGATCAGGGATAAAATCGAAAATGAGTGCCCCCGGTGCAAGATTCGAAACGTGGCGACTCGTAAAACCTGTCGGATCTGTGCCACATCGATGCACTAGAACCGCCCAGCTCAAAGCTGAAAGCTGTTGGCTCAAAGTAATAATTGATTAAGTCCTATTCTTCTGACATCTGACCTCTGTCATCTGTTATCTAATAAAAAATGCGAACCAATATCAACAAAGGGGTGAGAGTCGAAACAATTCTGCAGATTAGGAGAGTCGACCCGTATGGATCCTAAAGAATATTACCTGAGCAAACCATGGCTAAAATACTACCCGGATGGCGTGCCGGCCGAGGTGGATGTGCCCGCAATTTCAGTTCACGAGCGCTTCGATCAGATGGCCGACAAGTACGGCAACAAAACGGCGTTGATTTTTTACGGCAAAAAAATCAGCTACCGGGAGCTCAAGGAATTGTCGAATCGATTCGCCGCCGCGCTGGCGGACTTTGGTCTGAAAAAAGGCGACACGGTTGCGCTCTACCTGTTGAACTGCCCCCAGTATGTGATCGCATACTTCGGCGCTTTGAAAGCCGGCGCTAAAATTACGCCCATCAGTCCGGTCTATACCAGCAAGGAAGTCAAACATCAGTTGACCGACAGTGAAGCCCGGACGGTTGTCTGCGAAGACATTCTGTACGACAATGTCGAACGCTCCGGTATCGAACTGGACCATATTATTCTGTCGAGCATCGGCGATTTTCTGCCCAAGCTCAAAAAGCTTTTCGGCAAGGCCGCTATGAGCAAGGCCTATCAGGGGCACAGTGCGCCCACGCCGGAAAAGATTCAGCAGGCCGGAATGCAAAGCTTCAACGAGCTGTTGAAAAAGTACCCGCCCCATCCGCCGGATATCAAAATAGACCCGAAAAAGGACCTGGCTGTCCTGCCGTACACCGGCGGAACCACGGGGCTGCCCAAAGCGGCCATGTTGACCCACTACAATATGGTTTCCCTGCAGCAGCAGGTGATGGCGTTCTGGCCCTTTTTTGAAGAAGGCAACGAGACGGTCATGGCCTTTTTGCCTTTTTTTCATATTTACGGTCAGGTTGTCTTGATGCTGGGCGGTTTGACCCAGGGACACACCCTCGTTCTGTTTACGACCCCGGACCTGGACGACATCCTTACGGCTGTTGAGCGCTATCAGGCATCGGCTTTTTACGGGGTCCCCACGCTGTATGAATATCTGAAAGAGCACGACAAAACCGACCGGGTGAACTGGAAGCGCATAAAGGCCATTGTTTGCGGTGCCGACACTCTGCATGAATCGACGATTGAAGGCTGGGAGCGTCGAACAGGAACGAAAATACTGGAAGGCTACGGGATGACCGAGACCACCGCTGTCAGTCACACCAGCCCTTACCAGCGACCCAAAAACGGTTCATTCGGCGTCCCCATTCCAGGGGTGCAGGCAGCCATCGTCGGGGTCGACGGCGACGATTTTATTCCGATCGGAGAGGAAGGCGAACTGATCCTGCGCGGTGCCAATATCATGCAGGGATATTGGAAACGTCCGGAAGCGGATGCAGAGACATTTGTCGAGATTGACGGCCAAAAGTGGCTGAGAACCGGCGATCTTGTGCGCATGGACGAAGAAGGGTACTTTTTCTTTTTTGATCGCAAACGCGATTTAATCAAGCACAAGGGGTATTCCGTTTTCGCCCGGCACGTGGAAGAAGTGCTGTACGGCCACCCGCAGGTTAAGGCGGCCGGGGTGGTAGGGGTGCCGGATCCCAAAGTGGGCAACGTGATTAAGGCCTATGTGGTTTTGCAAAGCGAAGCGCGGGGGAAGATCTCCGAGGAGGAAATCATGGAGTTTTGCCGCCAGAACCTGGCCCATTACAAAGTACCTGGTATTGTCGAGTTTAGAGGAGAGCTGCCGAAGACGGATGTCGGCAAGGTCTCACGGCGCGAGCTGAGAGAAGAGGCGGAGGAAATTTGAAATGGGTACGCCCTTTTTGGAGGTTGATACTATTTCCAAGAGTTTCGGTGGGTTGAAAGCTGTTAGGAATGTCAGCTTCAGTATGGCGCGCGATGAAATCATCGGGCTTATCGGGCCGAATGGTGCCGGAAAAACCACGCTGTTAAGATTGATAACCGGAATATTAAAATTAGATTCCGGCATGATTAAATATAAAGGCCAAAAAATCGTTGGCATGAAAACCTGGGATATCGTCAATCTTGGCATTGCCGGAACTTTTCAGAATATGAGGCCGTTCCGGCGGCTGCCGATAATTGCCAATGTCATGGTGTCGTGTTTATCTCCCCGGTCCATGAAACGCGGCGAATGGGTGAAACGGGTTGAAGCCAAGGCTATGGATGCGCTTGAATTTGCCGGCATATCGGATATGGCGCTGGAGAAAGCCTCAACCCTTTCTCAAGGAGATCTCAAACGCCTTGAAGTGGCACGCGCCATTGCCACTGAGCCGGAGCTGCTGCTGCTGGATGAGCCCTTTGGGGGATTGAGCCCGGCCGAAACAGAGCTCATGGCCAAGTCGATTAAACGCTTACACAAAGGGGGGCGCTTCGGCCGGCTGCACAGTGAAGGCCCGGCCATGGTGATTATCGAGCACAAGCTGCAGCAGTTGATGAAGATTGCCGACCGCATCATCGTCCTGAACTTCGGGACCATGATCGCAGATGGGCCGCCCGAAAAAGTTTGTGCTGATAAAAACGTCATCGAATGTTACCTGGGAGAAGGAGGCGCGTAAATTGCTGCTGGAAGTTTCAAATCTAACGGTTTGCTTTGACAAGGCCATGATCATCAACGATCTTAGCATGCACGTCAAAGACGGCGAGCTGGTCAGTCTGGTGGGCCCCAATGGTGCCGGCAAGTCAACCCTTCTGCGGGCCATCACCGGCCTGGTGATCTGGGAAAAGGGTATCCATCGGGGTACAACTGAAGGTGATATTACCTTGGAAGGCAAGGTCGTTTTTGATGGTGAATCGATCGAGCAGGTGCCGGCCCATGAAATTACCCGAAAAGGGTTAATCCACTGCCCTGAAAGGAGACGGCCTTTTCGCGAAATGACCGTGATTGATAATCTCTATGCCGGTGGCTACCTGGTGAAAGATAAAAACCAGCTGCAAAAAAATTTTGAAAACGTCTATCAACTATTTCCAAGACTTCAGGAAAGAGCTAAACAAATATCCGGCACCCTCTCGGGCGGTGAGCAGCAGATGCTGGCCCTTGGCAGAGCCTTGATGTCCAACCCCAAACTTTTGTGTATCGACGAGCCGTCCACCGGCCTGGCGCCGATTATGAAAGAAGAGGTCTTTAATAAAATCAATGAGATCCGTGACATGGGGATCACAGTCCTGCTCGTGGAACAGGAGGTCAGTGCGGTGTTTGCTATGGCTGACCGCAATTATGTCCTGTCTTCGGGTAAAATTATCGCTGAAGGTACCGGAGATGAATTAATAAAGGACGAAGGGTTGCGGAAAACTTACCTGGGGTTATAAACTCAGAGTCAAATCGAAAATTCTGTTAATTTGCCCGTAGTCCGTTGTATCAAAGAATCAAGCAATAAAATTCCAAATCCCAAGCATCAAATTACAAATAAATCTCAAATCTCAATATTCAATGACCTAAACATACACCCAAGCAAGATCACATCGCTCAGCAGACCTTGATACGCCGGTGACGATACTGCTTGGTACAGCTGTAAAATGAGTTTTTGTTTGACCTGCGAGGAGCTCAGTCGAGTCGAATTTTGAATTTGGATCATTGGGATTTTTTTGGTATTTGGGTTTTGGTACTTTGAATTTTAATGATTCTCACTAAACAGGTATTTTTCACATAATCAGTGAACTATTTTTAAAGGGAAAAGAATATTAATCTAAGGGGGGAGAATACCCATGGTTCAAGTAATCGCAGACCGTCGCGATATTGATTTTGTTCTTTACGAACAATTAAAGGCGGAAGAACTCTCGCAAATCGATCGCTACAAAGATTTCAATAAAAAAGTCTTTGATATGATTATCACCGAAGCGCGAAATTTTGCGGTCAAGGAACTGCTGCCGACATTTGCCGAAGGTGACCGGGAGGGGCTGCGTTTTGAGAACGGACAGGTCAAAGTACCCGAGTGTTTTCATCGCGCCTATGAGCTTCTTTTAGAAGGCGAATGGACGTCGCTGATCGAGGATCCCGCCTGGGGCGGTCAGGGACTGCCGACGATTGTTGCCCAGGCCGTCGGAGAATATCTTTACGGCGGCAACTGGGCGGTGACGAATTACGGGGGCATGGGACACGGCACCGGCAAAATGGTGGAGATCTTCGGCACACCGGAGCAAAAAGAGCTCTTTCTCAAAAAGCTTTACACCGCTCAATGGGGCGGCAGCATGCTGCTGACCGAAGCTCAGGCCGGTTCCGATGTGGGGGCCCTGACGACGTCTGCGGTCAAGAATCAGGACGGCACGTATACCATCACCGGCAACAAAATTTTTATCACCGACGGCGAGCACGACCTGACCGCAAACATCATCCACCCTGTTCTGGCCCGAATTGAAGGCGATCCG
>Ga0307426_1002226_pt1 | contig 12257 bp, 10 predicted proteins | sample SalMarWE160340MG_FD_202165 | JGI IMG/M metagenome (GOLD analysis project Ga0307426, IMG submission 202165) | Salt marsh sediment microbial communities from the Plum Island Ecosystem LTER, Massachusetts, United States - WE1603-40 | ecosystem: Environmental > Aquatic > Marine > Intertidal zone >... | reverse complement strand
ACTTTCTCCAATCGGCTTTCTTTGGCTGGTCTGCAATCAAGAGGCAGGACTCACGCAGCCCGTGGGAACGAAAATATCCGGAGTTTTTTCTCGCCAGAATTAGCTATTTTTCTTTCAATTAACAATTGACTCATAATCGGTCTCCATCTATATTCGGCTTTTTGGAGGAACAGATGGAACAGCCGCAAGTTACCCTTCTGATGGTTAAAGATCACGGGCTTAATGAAGAAGAATATCAAAAAATCATAGAAATACTCGGACGTGAGCCGAATTACACCGAGCTGGGAGTATTTTCGGTGATGTGGTCCGAGCATTGCTCGTACAAAAACTCAATCGCCCTGTTAAAAACGCTGCCGCGCGAAGGTGAAGCCCTTCTGACAGGAGCTGGTGAGGAAAACGCCGGGGCGGTCGATATCGGCGATAATCTGGCGGTCGTGTTTAAAATCGAATCGCATAATCATCCCTCGGCGCTGGAACCGTACCAGGGCGCCGCGACCGGAGTCGGAGGGATTCTCCGCGATATTTTCACGATGGGTGCGCGGCCGATTGCGTCACTGGATTCGCTGCGATTCGGCTCGCCGGATAATCCGAGGGTACGGTATCTGGTCGATGGTGTCGTGCGCGGGGTGGGCGATTACGGCAACTCATTCGGCGTCCCGACCGTCGCCGGAGAGACATATTTCAATGATGCGTACACCGGTAATCCTTTGATAAACGTCATGGCGGTCGGCATCTCCAAAGTCGATAAAATGGTCTCGGCAGTCATCAAGGGTGAGGGCAATCCGGTCATGATTGTCGGCTCCAAGACCGGCCGTGACGGTATCCACGGGGCGACCTTCGCCTCGGTGGAACTTTCCGATGCGTCGGAGGCCAAACGCTCGGCGGTGCAAATAGGCGACCCTTTTACTGAAAAACTTTTGCTGGAAGCAACACTCGAAATTATCAATGAGGATTTAATTGTCGGCATCCAGGACATGGGTGCGGCCGGTATCACCTGCTCATGTTCCGAAATGTCGGCGCGAGGCCGAGCCGGAGTGACAATCGATATTGAAAAAGTCCCGGTGCGTGAAGAACATATGACGCCGTACGAAATACTTCTTTCCGAATCCCAGGAACGGATGCTGGTCTGTGTCAAAAAAGGCAAAGAAGAAGATGTCCGGCGGATTTTCGAAAAGTGGGAACTTGATTCGACGATTATCGGTGAGTCCAACAACAGCGGCATATTTAAAGTGCGTCTCAAGGGTGAGACTGTGGTCGAAATTCCTGCCGACGTTCTGGCGCTCGGTGGCGGAACACCGGTGTATCATCGGGAAACTGAAAAACCGGAATATATTGACCAGTTATCGAAGCTTGATTTTAATGAGTTCCCGCTTAACCGTGATTGGAATAAAGATCTTTTGCATCTCCTGGCCTCACCGAATATCTGCGATAAGAGCTGGGTGTTTGATCAGTACGATTCGATGGTACGGACCAATACCGTTGTCGGGCCCGGCTCCGATGCGGCCGTTTTACGCATCCGGAAAACCAAAAAAGCGCTGGCCATAACGACCGACTGTAATGGCCGCTATTGTTATTTGAATCCGCGTCAGGGGGCGAAACAGGCGGTCTCCGAAGCGGGGCGCAATATTATCTGTTCGGGCGGCAGGCCGGTGGCGATAACCAACTGTCTTAATTTCGGGAATCCGTACAAGCCGAAAATTTATTACGGTTTCTCCGAGGCGGTGGCAGGAATGGGAGAGGCCTGCCGGATGTTCGAGACGCCGGTGACCGGCGGGAATGTCAGCTTTTATAACGAAGATCCAGATCGCGCCGTTTTCCCGACACCGACGATCGGTATGCTGGGGGTGGTCGAGGATACGAAAGATATTACGACACAATGGTTCAAAGAGAGTGGCGATCTGATTTATCTGATGGGCGAGACAAAAGAAGAATTGGGTGCCTCGGAATACATCTATTCTATCTTTAATAAAACCAGCGGTCCGGTTCCGGAGATTGATTTGTCGTTTGAAAAACAGGTGCAGGATACGGTTCTTGAGGCGATAAAAGCGGGCTATATTAAGTCGGCGCATGACTGCTCGGATGGCGGCCTGGCAGTGGCGCTGGCGGAATGTTGTATCTCCAATCGGGAACGGATGATCGGTGCTTCGATAAATCTTGATGAAGATATTCGTACTGATTGTTTACTCTTTGGCGAAACGCAATCACGGATTATAGTCTCGACTAAAAAAGAGAATGGCGTGAAGCTGGTTGATTTGTGCGCCAAAAACAATATTCCGGTTTCAGCCATCGGTATTGCAGGTGGCGAGATGTTTTCAATAAATAATCTGATTAATCTTTCTTTACCCGATCTGTCAGAAGCATATTACGAAAGCCTTCCGAAGATTTTGTTGAAGGCATAAGGGCCGTTTTGCGATTCGCTCATAGGGGCATGTCGAAAAGGCGTCAATTTTACCTTCAATGATTTGACATTCGGAATAATGTCCTCTTTTAATCAATCGTTTGTATCCCGCGCAGTACTGTAAATTACTTCAAAACCACCGTCAGCTTATAAACCGCGAAAAGGCACCAGATGGCTTCGAGGATAATAAAAGGAATGGCATTAAGGGTCCAGGCATAATATGTTGAAATTCCGGCACCGAAGATGTTTAATAAAATATAACTGACCGAAGTTTCCCGAACGACTTTTAATAAATTCAATGCAAACGCCGTCAATAGAAGGACCATGCCGAAGATACCGAAATACAAGTTCATGCTCAATCCTCCCATGATTCGCGCTTGGAAAAATAATTAATTTTGGGATCGCAGCTGTACCCCGCCTTGACAAACGTCGACATGGATGGAGTATTGTAATCTTCAATCAGCGCCGCGATGACCTTTATCCCTAGATCGTGCAGAAAAATCTCAGCCTCTTTGATAAGATTTTCCGCCAGCCCGCGGCCGCGATAATCGGGATCGATCGCCAGACGATTGATCCATCCCTTGCGTCCGTCGGAGGATCCGATCACCGCCCCGATTATTGTCTCATCGTCAAACATCCCGAACACACCGGTTTCCATCCGGCGAAACACGGCCTCCATCGCCTCGCGCGAATCGCGCCCCTTCGGACGGTGTGATAATCCGCACCGCGCCCACAAATCGATCAGTTGATCGTAATCGGCGGCATCAAGATGGCGAATCAGGTATTCCATATTTCTCCTCCAATATGGCTCTCAGTTTGCCCACGGCCGTCTCGGTCGGAAACGGTTTATCGGCCCAATGCTCGCACCCGGTGAAATTAAGGAAAACACCCCGTGCCGGCACTCCGGCCTCTTTGGCGCTGCGCATCCCGGAGGCCAGTGTCAACAGGCATGACACCCCGATCACCGACAGCGACGGTTTGTCCCTTTTGATTTTTTCAATCTGCTCGGTCAGCGTCCGCCTGGAAAAATATCCTTCGATATTGTACTTATCAGCCAGCAGCATAATTTCATGAACGTTGCATTTCGGAACACAGCGCGTGCATTTTTTGCCGTATTTTGTTCTTTCTCTTTTGCACTTATCAAGCATCAGCGACATGCAATCCGGGAGAATCAAAACGGTATCTTTGGCTTTATTGAAGGCCTCACGGTTGGTCTCGTCGAAAATTTTGTAGTACAACATCTCTATCAGATAAAACGGCTTCGGCGTCAAGCGAAACGAAAGATCGTCGCGATTCAATATATCGCACTTCGCCTTTTCAAGAAAGCCGTCGATATTGGCGAAATCTTTTTCGAAATATTTATAGCCATCCTTAAGCACTTTTTCGGTGAATTTATCCAGCTTGTCGTAAAAGTCGTCACCCAGTCGGAAAGTAATGGTCGGTTTTTCTCTCATGAGCCTAATATAGCCAATTCCGGGGTTTTTTCCTACGATGCTGTCCATAAAAAAACCGGCTGACATAAATCAACCGGTTTCCTGCTGTCTTTTTAGACTATCCGTCGTATTTGATTTCCCGGCCTTTATCCCAGTTTTTCATGGTTTTATTGACCTTGATTCGATTTTGCGCCTGGCGCGCCGAATCATTTCCGGGATTAAAAGCCAGCGCCTGATCGTACTCTTCCATCGCTTTCTTCTGATTACCCAGATTCTCCCAGCTATAACCGATGGCGTAATGGATTTCCGATTTGACGAACTTGTTATTCGGCGCATACTTCAGGCTGACACCCAGCGCTTCAATCGAAACCGTATATTCTTTTCTTTTTTGCAGGGTCAGACCGAGATAATAGTGCGCCCCCCAGTTGCGATGATCAAGTTCGATTGCTTTTTCGCAATGTTTCCGGGCCTGGCTGTATTTGCCTTCGGCGTAAAATCGTTTGGCCTGTTGCAAATGATTTTCGGAGCCATTGATATTATCCTGCGACGGACTATCGTATTGATTAAGATTGTCTTCAGCCGAGGCAACCTTTACCACCGTCACCTTTTTATTGCAGCCAAGAGTGAAAAAAAGCAGCAAAATCAATATGGATACGGATAATTTCTTCATGGCGACCTCCCGTTAATAAAATAAAAACCTATCAATTTATATATCGGTAAATATTTATGATTTTTAAAAATAACGTCTGTTCAACTAATGAACAGACACTGAAGAGCAATTGACATTGGCTGCGACAAAGGATATATTCTGCATATGCTTCTGGCGATTGATATAGGCAATACCGACACCGTTATCGGCGTGTATGATAGCGAACGACTGGTCGATCATTTCCGGGTGGCGTCGAATCATACATTAACCGTCGATGAGTGCGGATTTTTCGTCACCGGTCTGCTGGAAAAACTCAATATTAAAATCTCGCAATTGAATAGGGTCGTAATGGCTTCGGTGGTTCCACGACTGAAACCTGTCTATGAAAAAATGTCGGACAAATATCTTTCGATAATCCCGTTGATTGTATCCTCGGAGATAAAACTGCCGATTAAAATCGGTTACGAAAATCCGAAAGCGGTCGGGGCCGATCGTATCGCCAACGCGGTTGCCGCCTATGCTAATCCGGGCGGGCCGATAATTGTCGTCGATTTCGGGACGGCGACGACGTTCGATGTTATCGACGAAAACGGGGTGTACCTGGGCGGCGTAATTGCCCCCGGTCCGGAAACCTCAAGCCGCGAACTGATCAAAAGAGCGGCACAACTTTTCGAAGTCAACATCGAGCGCCCGAAAAATATCATAGGACGAAACACCGCCGATTCGATTAAATCAGGCCTTTTTTACGGCACGGTCGGGCTGGTCGATTCAATCATCGAACGCATCAGGATTGAACTGGGCCGGGACACCAGAGTCATCGCCACCGGAGGTCTGGCCGCTGATTTTTCAGCGGACAGCAGGTTTATTGAATCGGTAAATAGTATTTTGACGCTCGAAGGATTAAAAATTATCGCCGATTTTCAAACCAAATAGCTGTGTAAGTCAATATCCCACAATTATATATAAATATTTTCAGCAAATCATAATTTTTTTTGAAATTTCTTGACATTCCGGCGTAAAAGGGTATATTTAGCGACCTGTTAGCACTCAATAGAAGTGAGTGCTAACTAAGGCTATGATGAGATAGTGAATTTTGACAGACTTTTAAAAACTAAAGGAGGTTTAAGTATGGTTGTAAAACCGTTGTCTGATCGAGTTCTTATTAAGCCGCTGGAGCCGGCTGAAATGAAAAAGGGCGGTATTATTATTCCGGACACCGCTAAAGAGAAGCCCCAGGAGGGCGAGGTTATCGAAGTTGGTCCGGGTCGCACCGAGGACGGAAAACTGGTTCCGCTGGAGGTGAAAAAGGGTGACCGGATTCTCTACGGCAAGTATTCCGGAACGGAAGTTACGATTGATGGCGAAGAGCGTTTGATTATGCGCGAGTCCGATATTCTGGCAACAATTAAATAATAAATGAAGGAGTGGAAAAATGCCAAAGATTATAGAATATGATGCTTCCGCTCGCGAGAAGCTAAAAGCAGGTGTTGATAAGCTGGCCGATGCGGTTAAGGTTACTTTGGGTCCTAAAGGCCGCAATGTGATTCTCGATAAAAAATACGGTTCGCCAACCGTTACCAAAGACGGCGTTTCGGTGGCCAAGGAAATCGAGCTGGAAGATCATTTTGAAAATATGGGCGCCCAGATGGTCAAAGAGGTGGCCTCGAAAACCTCGGATGTTGCCGGTGATGGAACCACGACGGCCACCGTTCTGGCCCAGGCGATTTATCGCGAAGGTGTCAAGGCGGTGACGGCCGGTATTAATCCGATGGCTTTAAAGCGCGGTATTGACACCGCCGTGTTGACTCTGGTTGAAGAAATAAAGAAATTGTCCAAGCCGGTTTCGGGCAAGACCGAAATCAGTCAGGTCGGGACTATCTCGGCCAACAATGACAAGGCTATCGGCGGCAAAATTGCCGATGCGATGGAAAAAGTCGGCAAGGACGGTGTTATCACGGTTGAAGAATCAAAAACCACCGAGACGACTCTGGAAGTGGTCGAGGGGATGCAGTTCGACCGTGGATATGTCTCGCCTTATTTTGTGACCGATCCCGACAACATGGAAGCGATTCTGGAAGAATCACTCGTCTTGATTCATGACAAAAAAATCTCATCAATGAAGGACCTGCTGCCGATTCTCGAGAAAATCGCTCAGATGGGTAAGCCGTTGATGATTATCGCCGAGGATATCGAGGGTGAAGCGCTGGCGACTCTGGTCGTTAATAAACTGCGCGGAACTCTCAAAATCGCTGCGGTCAAGGCCCCGGGATTCGGGGATCGTCGTAAAGCGATGCTTGAAGATATCGCCATTCTAACCGGCGGTAAGGTTATCTCCGAGGAACTGGGCCTGAAACTTGAAAACGTGAATACCGGCGATCTCGGGACGGCCAAGAAAATCGTCGTTGATAAGGACAATACGACTTTAGTCGAGGGCGGCGGCAAAACCGAAGATATTAAAGCGAGAATCGGGCAGATTCGGAAGCAGATTGATGACACTACATCCGATTATGACCGCGAGAAACTTCAGGAACGTCTGGCCAAGCTGGCCGGTGGCGTGGCCGTTATTAACGTCGGTGCCGCGACCGAAACGGAGATGAAAGAGAAAAAGGCGCGTGTCGAGGATGCTCTCAACGCCACTCGTGCGGCGGTCGAGGAAGGTATTGTCCCCGGCGGCGGTGTTGCCTTCCTGCGCTCAATTCACGCTCTTGATTCATTGAAATTAGGCGCCGATGAAATGACCGGTGTCAATATCGTTCGTCGTGCGCTGGAAGAACCGATTCGTCAGATTTCCAACAACGCCGGTGTTGAAGGTTCAATCGTTGTCGATCGGGTCAAGAAAGAAAACGGCGCCTTTGGTTATAACGCCGAAACCGATACTTATGAAGACCTGATTAAGGCCGGTGTGATCGATCCGACCAAGGTGACTCGTATCGCTCTGGAAAACGCCGCCTCGATCAGCGGTTTGCTTCTGACGACACAGGCGGTCATCAGTGACAAGCCTGAAGAGGAAAAGGCTCCGGCGATGCCGGCCGGCGGGATGGGCGGCGGCATGGGCGGAATGTACTAAAAGATACTTCGCAGTATACTTTCAAAAGAGGACCTCTGCAGAAATCTGCGGAGGTCTTTTTTTCACCCCATCGATTATCGCAGTCCCTCGATCATGTGCTTGAGTTCGGCTAACTTGTTATCATAGAAAGCATCCATGTATCCTGATCTCTGATATAAATTATAGTACCTCAAGGAGCTGTCGGGAATTCCCTTCTCCGCATACGCACGGCATAGAAAATAATAACCCGAGACGTCCCCGGAATCGAGTTCGATTAATTTATAGGCATACGTTATAGCAGAATCCGGTTTATCGGCCAAAATATTTATCCATGCAAAAGCGCTGAGGACGTCATCATCATTATTATATAGACTATAGGCGACCCTGGCTGATTCCAGGGCCCTGTCATATTGTTTCATCCGGCTGAAAATCCAAGCACGATTGACAAAAAACCTATAGTTATACATTCCAAGCTGTATTGCCTTATTGGATTCGTCAAGAGCGTCATCAAGCCGACCTACACACATGTACAAGGCACTTAGAAAATTATGGTAGTGCCCGGACAGCCTGTCGGGGACGATATCTTTCGCCATTTCCTTTGCCCTGTTGATATCACCACTATTCAACACATTAAACGCATCAAAAATTTTCTTTTCGTTGGGAAATCGTTCAAAGAATACGGCATTCAGAGAATCGGCGGTTTGACTATCACCCAATTCCTGATAATACAATCGCATAATGACCAGATTCGAATATGATTTCTCATGATCAAGGTCAATAAGATATTTTGCGTACTTGATAGAGGTGTCCCGATTGAGATTTATCAATAAATAGGGAACTGCCGTCACGATAAGATAGATAACCATTGTCGGTATATATTTCCTTAATGCCGTGAAGTGCTTTTTCGGTATCGAATATATGAGCAATAGAGTAAATCCAAAACCCAGAAACGAAAATAAATCCCAGTCCCGGCCCATGCCGAGTTTCGGATCAATAAACAAAACAAACAAAAAACTTGAAAGCGTAATCAGTATAAGGAAAAACGTGACACCATTTTTAAATATGTGCTTTAATTCATTAAAAGACAGGACTATTAATGCCGGGAATATCGGGGAAAGCAAGAGCAACTCGTTTACGATATCAGTCAGGTGCGTGCCGCTGAAAGCAAAATTTGTGGTGCTGAAACCCTTACTGCTGAATAAAGGCAAAAAGATATCCTCGAAATACAAATCGGTTTTATAGATATGAACGAAAATAATAAAACCCCCAATTAAAAAGGCGACGGCCAGCGAAATCAGCAAAGTCCGATATTGTTTAAAAACAGCCAGCCCTCTGCCCCGGCAAAAAATCAAAAAGACAAAAGCAGGAATAAGCATACTCATCTGAAGATGAATAAATAACCCGAAAGCAAGAAAGAATATACCGGCGGCCAGGCCGCGACCTGAAGTCAAATAGCGCAGTCCGAAATATACAAATCCGGTAAGTGCAATCCAGATCAAAGGATAATTTTCGACATACCCGAAAAATAAAAGAAGAATTCCGGATAATAGTGATGTAAAGAATACCAAAATCCTTTTGCTTTTGTTGTCAGACAGAAATTCCGCTATCAAAAAGAAAAACCAGATCGATATTACACCCGATAAAATCGCCGTGATTTGAAAAGTCAAAAGAGCCGTCTGCTTGTTTTTCGGTCCGAGAAGAGACTGAATTATAGAGTGCAAAAAAGTTATTCCTTTCTCACTCCATCGAAGAACTGTTCCTGAATCGGAAGCAAGATTCGACAGGGCGGTATATCCGTCACCCAGAAAATGTGTCGGGGCGGCGAAAATAATACAAGAAAGACTTATCACCGCGATAAATATCAGACGATGTATATATTTATATTTTGACTCGAAGAATATTTTGGAAAAGTTATTGATAAAGGCCTCGCTCATATGAGAGGATTGCCTGAAAAAAGGCATTATCATAGCCAGAATTGCGATAGCGGCATAAGTAATAACAAAAGCATTCGGCAGGAAAATCAGATGATTAATACCCCAGAAGCGGCCGTCGGGATAAAAAAATGGTACAAATCTAATCAAGAAAAGCAGTACTGTTACAAGATAAGCGGAAATCACGATATTATTTTTTGCCGAAGCCTTCATAAATCACGGAATTCGAATTATATATTTACCTCTATTCGGTCATCCAAATTAAATGATTATTGATATTATCATGATACCGGACCTAATTATTTTTCAATTGTTTTTCAAGCTCGATTCCGATCTTGTTCCATCTGGAATTGAACTGCGGATCACTCACGCCGTATTTTCTATAAAGCCGGCCATAAACGCGCGCGCTGTCCATCATTTGCTGTTCCAGAAAGGCCAGGGTTAAGAAGTAAAATGAGTCGGCGCTGGTGGAATCAATATCAAGTAGTCGGCGGGAAAAAATGATTGAGGAATCATATTTATTACTGTCCTGAAAAATAGAAATCATTTCGACCAAGACACTTGTATTGGTTGGATTCAAAGTATAGCCTTCATGAAAAGCATTAAGAGCGCTATCGGAATATCCCAGCTCGCGATAAGCCATACCCAGGTAGAGATAAGACTGGGCGGAATATCTGTCCAGCTGAATGGCTTTTTTCGAAGATTCCAGGGCCGCCTGATAGTCTCCGTCAAGGTAATGAAGTGTCGTCCACATGTTATAATAATCTACCGAAAAACGATCGTCCGGCAGCGTCAGCGCCAGCTGTTTGGCGCCAGAAATATCTCCCTGCTTGATCGCTGAATAAACCCGGCCGTATTCCCTGACATACGGATAATATTCCGCATAAAGGGCATTAAGAGAATCGACTTTTGTACGATCGCCTTTATCATAATAGTAATTTCTCAAATTCAAAAAAGTAATTCTATTTCGGTATATATCGAAGTTTATAAAATGCTCGGTGTATCTGACGGATGATTTTTCATTGAGGTTAGTCATAAGGTAGGGCAATGATGCCCCGATTAGAAACAGCGTAAAGGATAAAATAAGCTTTTGCTTGAAAATAGGCATTTTCCCGTCGAGCAATGAAACGAAAAGCAGTCCGGGGGCGAAACCACATAATGAAAAAAGATCCCAATCGCGCGGCATGGAAAGCCGGGGATCGATGACGAACAAAAAGAAAAGAGCGGATAAAGAGTTTATGAGCAGAAAAACGATAGTCTTTTTCTTAAGCGAATATCTTAATTGCTTCAGACCGCAGAAAAATAATAACGGCAAAAGGGGCGAAAGCAGAATCAGTTGATTGACAATATCACCGATATGGGCGAAACTGAAAATTGCATAGGAAGGAGTCATTGGTTTTCCTTCGAATGCGGGAAGGAAAATGTTTTCCACAAAAAGAGAATTGGAATAATAATAGGCGAAAACAAGAATAAAAATTATTGAAAGGGCCGCGATGCCAAGCAAGAGCAGTACGCGGATTTTCCTATATATTTTTAGACTGAAATCCTGCGACAAAAGCAAAAACAGGATTGCCGGCAGAAATATCAACATTTGAAAATGCAGGGCGATGCCGATAATCAATGCAATTGCTGAAAATATTAATCCTGTTCCGGTTTTATAAGATTTAAGGCCGAAGTATATAAATGCCGAATAGCACGCTATCAGGGCCGGGTAGCTTTCTATATAGCCGAAGAATAAAAGGAGCGTGCCCGAGAAAAGCAAAACGCAAAAGACCAGTATCTTTAATCCCTTGTTCTCCGACAAAATATCCGTGATCAGGAAATAAAAATAGACGGATACCAGTCCCGAAAAAATCGAGAGTAATTGGAAAGCGGTTATGGCAGTATCTTCGCTTTTTTCACCCAATAAATTTTGGATTGTCTCAACCAGTAATGTTGTACCCCTCTCGGACCATTTATAGACCATACTTGCTTTGGAGGTGAGATTCGCAATTTGAAGATAACCGTCACCGAGAAAATGCGTTGGGGCGGAGAAAATTATAAAAAGGCCGCCCATTATGGCGATAAATATCAAGCGATGTAGATTTATATATTTCGATTCGAAGAATATTTCGGAAAAGTTATCGATAAAGACTTCGCTTATTCGATGACTTCTTTTAAAAAAAGGCAAGGCCAGGGCAAAAACAGCGATAATGGCATAGATAATGGCAATAGCATTCGGCAGAAAAATCAGATGATTAAAACCCCAAAAGCGGCCGCCGGGATAAAGATAGGGTAAAAATTTTATAAGGAAAAGGACTGCGAGTATAATGTAAGCAAGTTGGAATGTATGATTATTTTTTGCCTCCGTCATCTGCAAATTCACCCCTGCAGTCAATGTTAAATCTAATTTATTGACTTTAAGGCGATTTTCAATAACATTATACGCGAAGCATGAATATGAAGGAATTTCTTAAGATTTTGTCGGATGAATTTCCCGATGACCGGGTAACGAGTCAGAAGAAAGTGCCTACTTTTCATCCGGAGACGGCTGCCGAAGCGGCACGGTTGTTCACACTGGCAAATGAATATAAATGGAAGCTCTTTATCGCCGGATTCGGGAATAACATTGTCCCGGCCGGAGAAAAATTCAAAAATATTCTCGTCGTTAAATCGGATCGACTGAATAAATTAATCGAGATTGTACCCCAGGATTATTTTTTCAGTGTCGGGGCCGGTTATCCGCTGAGGGAAATAAACAAGCAACTAAAACAGTATGACCTTTTTCTTCCGCACTCCGATCTGCCCTATGTCGGTTCGG
>Ga0307426_1002224_pt1 | contig 12258 bp, 10 predicted proteins | sample SalMarWE160340MG_FD_202165 | JGI IMG/M metagenome (GOLD analysis project Ga0307426, IMG submission 202165) | Salt marsh sediment microbial communities from the Plum Island Ecosystem LTER, Massachusetts, United States - WE1603-40 | ecosystem: Environmental > Aquatic > Marine > Intertidal zone >... | reverse complement strand
CAGATAGCTGTAGACCGGTTGCAGGTGCAGCGGCAGCGGGTAATGCAGGCCGGTTTTGATACCGCGCTCTTTTAAGAAAGCTGCCAGTTTATCGCGGTGTTTATAGCGAATGACATAAACATGCCAGATGGCTTCGCAATCTGCCGGAACCTGCGGTCGAATAATCTCCGGGAAAGGTTCCAGCAATAGGTTATATTGCTCGGCCGCATTTCTTCTTTCCTGATTCCATTGATCCAGGTATTCGAGACAGATGGCAAGCTGAGCGGCTTTCAAAGTGTCCAAACGGCTGTTGGTTCCAAAAATTTGATGGATATATTTATCTTCCCTTCCGTGATTTGCCATCATGCGAATGCGTTTGATTAAATCCGCATCCGCGGAAGCCACTGCCCCCCCGTCACCGAAGGCACCCAGATTCTTGGATGGAAAAAAGCTGAAACAGCCTGCTCTCCCAATCGAGCCGACCCGTCGGCCCTTGTATCTGGCCCCCTGGGCCTGAGCGGCGTCTTCGATTATAAACAGATCATGCTTTTCACCCAAAGCCATAAAAGCATCCATGTCTACTGGAATACCATAGATATGCACGGGAATAACGGCCTTGGTCTTTGACGAAATGGCCTGCTCGGCGGCTTTGGGATCCAGGGCATAGGTTCCGGGAGCAATATCAACGAAAACCACCTTGGCACCGGCCAGTTGAATGGCTTCACTGGTCGGGAAAGCGGTATTGGGCACCGTAAGGACTTCATCACCCTCACCCACGCCCAGGGCTTTTAACGTGAGATACAGCGCATGCGTGCAATTGGACACCGCGCACACCTCGCCAACTTCCTGATGCACCGCCATGCGCTTTTCGAATTGCTTGACTTCCGGGCCGTTGATGAAGGCGCAGCGTTCAATAACACTTTTGAATGCTGTCTGAAATTGCACCATCAAAGGGTTGAACTGACGACTTAAATCTACAAACGGGACATCCATTAATTTCCTCCTCGACTGATTATGATGAATCCGAACTGCTGAAATTATTTGGATTTTCTTTAAAAGTCAATATTTATTAAACCTTGACACCCTAGAGCCATTTCTTTATATAGTTCACGGCACAAACAAAACCCCGGGGTGCTGCAGTATTGGAGTAGCGGCGTAATGGAAAACGGATTTCCGGGTATATTTGAGTGATTTGTTTGGGACTATGTCTAACAATTCGGTGGATACCCCCGACCTGCTTGCCGGAAATGCTGCCGGTAAAAAGGCCTTAATTTATCTAATAGCGATTGCCCTGTTCGCAGTCTTGTTTAATCTCGGCGGACGTCCGATCGAAACCAAAGACTACCTGCGGTATGCAGAAGTGGGCCGCGAGATCCTTGAATTGAACGATTGGGTGATGCTGCATCTCAACGGCAGCATTTATGTCGACAAACCTCCGCTGCATTTCTGGATGATCGCGTGGTCTTATAAAATTTTCGGCGTCACCCCCTTTGCAGCTCGCCTGCCCTCTTCTCTGGCTGCCATTGGCGGTGTGCTGCTTGCGTTTTTCTTTGTGAAAAGACGCTTCGGCAGCACCCAAATGGCATTCATGGCAGCCATCATGTTGCTATCGGCCTATGATTATATGTGGTGGGCACGGCGAACCCGGCTCGATATGGTGTTCGCCGTTTTATTTTCCGCATCCCTGGTCTGCTTCTATTGCGGCAGTGAAGCAGCCGCGCGCAAACGCAAAACCTGCTGGTATCTGGCTTTTTGGTTCATTACCGGCCTGGCATTCATGGACAAGGCCTTTATTGCTCTGTCCAATCTGGTGGTGGTTGTGCCTTACAGTATCATGGTCGCCCGCAATCCGCAGGGCCGCAGTATTTCACCGGGTCTATTCGCAACGACAAGCCCCTGCCTGCTGCTGCCGGTGCTGCCCTGGGTCATTGCGCTGGTAAACCACCCGCTGTTTTCCGCTTATTGGGAGATACTCGGCCGGACCAAAATAATGGACCGCCAGGAGGCATTTTACTTATATCTAATCCAAATGCCGCTGAAGCTGCTGCCGGCAACCCCGTTTTTCGTGTTGGGCATCTGGATTTTTTTTCGCCACCGCCGGAAAATACCGCATTACCGGGAGCTGAGCTTCGCGCTATGGTGGATTGCATCCTATCTTTTTATCCTGCATTTGACCGTCGCCAAAAATGCCCGCTACCTGCTGCCCCTTTACCTGCCGGTTGCACTGGTGAGTGCCTGGGCCGTTCAATTTTTGCTTGACCGGAAAACGCAGTGGTTCGGCGCCGTCCTTAAGCAGGTGGATCGAGTTCTTCTTTTTGGCGCCGCGCTGAGTTTAGTCGGTCCGCTGGTGTTTGCCCGCTACTACAGGGTACCGTTGAGTGCGGCGCTGCTGTATGCAGTCGGCCTTGGTGCAGCGCTTGTTTTAACCCGCCGGTTTTTACCCTATAGAACGGCCGGGCTGTTTGTAAGCGTTATCATCCTGTTGATCGTAATCGATGTGGGAGATACCGTGGGCAGAGAGAAAGCATCTATATACTATCGCATAAATCATCTATTAACGCAGGAAAAGCTCGCGCCCCAACAAATTGCCTTTTATAAATGTTTTACCCGAGTGCAGGAGGCAATGAATTTTTACTTCAACCGCATCAATTCGTGCTCGGACGACTGGACCGCCGTGAACAGTTCGCCGGAGATCAGAGCTGTTGTAACCACCCGCGAGGCCATCGAAAAAGAAATTCCGCCCCAGGATATTCAAAACGCCGGCCGGATCATTTCACCGGGCAAGGGCTGGGTCATTTTTATTAAGCAAAACTGAGGGCATACTCGGGAGACAAGACCGTTTCTTTGCTTTTATATGGTGTACAAAGGATTTGTTAAACCCGAAATTCCAATTTCGAAATTCGAAACAAATTCAAATATCAAATGACAAAAATCAAAATGAAAATGAATCGAAAATACATAATTATTCCTGAATTTAAGCCCTTTCATCAGTTTAGAACATTCAGTCATTTTAATTTATAATATTGTTTCGAATTTAGGATTTCGTGCTTCGAATTTTGAGACCTGTCTGATGCCGATGAAACTTAATATCCTCGGGACAGCTCTAGTTCTCAGCTTCCCATAGCAGGTTGGACACATCTACCTTCTTGTCAATCAGGCCGTATTTTAAAGCAAAGTCGGCAAATTCCTGCCAGCGTTTTACGTCCATTTTCTGACCGGATGCATAATACGGCAAGGTCAGCTGAAATGCATCGATTTCGGTTTTGCGATCAGCCTGCGGTACCTGCTTGAAATAGGCCGTGAGCGCCTGTTGAGGATTTTGCCGCACCTGGACGATGGCGCGATCGATAACCCGGCGAAATGCCGCCATGGCTGCCCGATTTTTCGCCAGGGTCTTTTTGCTGGTGATAAAAATTAACTCGTCATAATCCGGTATGCCCCACTTCTCCAGCTCGAAATACCCGACCTCATAGCCTCTGTGCGCCATGGTGACGGTCTCATAGGTTTTAAACGGCCCCATGACGGCATCCACCTGTCCCGCCGTCAGAGACTGTACAATGGCGAAACCGACATTGATCGCCGTATAATCCCGGATATCGTTAACCCGGGCAAAAGCATCCAAAAGCACATCCATCAGGCCGGGTACCGTGTAACCGATTTTTTTTCCGGCAAGATCCTTGGGTGAGTCAATACCCTTGTCTTTTAGAAACAGCAGCGTCGTCAGGGGGTGCTCGATTAAGCGCCCAACCACCACCACGTCTAATCCGCGGGCAGCGGCGATAATCGTCTGGGGTTCATAGGATACCGCCATGTCCACTTTGCCCGCAGCCGCCATTTTGAGCCCGTCGGATGTCTCGGAGGGACTGATAACCTTAATTTCAAGTCCTTCTTCAACAAAAAATCCCTGTTGGCGGGCCACATAAATGGGGAGATGATCGACATTGGGAAACCAGTCCAGAATCAGCGTAAATTTCTGGCCGGCATCAACAGACGGAACCCAAAAGACCGCGAGAAGAATGAATACAAAAATGATTTTGCATTTATTTTTCATTATTTATTCCTTTCTGTTTAGGGTTCACAGGTTCAACGTTCAATGTTCAGGGTTGTTTTGAAATATGAACGTCCAACATCGAACATCGAACGTCCAACATCGAATAATTGAACAACTGATACTGAACATTCAATTGCCCTGCAACATTGTTGTCTGCAGTTGTATTTGGTACCTGGTCGACAAAATTAATGGTTCGCACTGAATACTCAAGCAGCCTTTCTTCCAGCGCATACGTTTTTTTCTTTCTCTTTTCCCATTCAAAGTTTCACGCCCTGGCGTGATTGGAAGTTCGATGTTCGATGTTCATTTTTTTTAAGTTTCTCCAACGCGGAAACAATATAGCGCTTATGTGACTGCCCACCCCAAACCTCATCATGCCTACCTCCAGTTGATCACCTTTCGCTCCAAAAATCCGACAAAAACCCACAGGGACAATCCCATGGCGGACAACCATAAAATGGCGGCAAAAACCATGTCGACGTTAAGCCTGGCATTGGCCTGAATCATTAAATAACCCAGCCCCTGCTGTGCACCGACCCATTCCCCGATCACCGCCCCAATGGTCGCCACCGATACACCGACCTTCAGCCCGGCAAAAAATTGGGGCAACGCCCAAGGCCAATATAAGAGGCGCAATGTTTTCCAAAAGCCCGCCCCCATCAGTTGAAAGAGAATGCGGTACTCGAGATCGCAGCTTTTAAAACCCTCCAGCAGATTAACCGTAATTGGAAAAAAGATGATCACTGCTGCCATCAGTACTTTGCTGGCGATGCCGTACCCGAGCCACACAACCAGCAAGGGAGCAATAGCGAAAACCGGCACCGCCTGGGAAGCCACCAGAAATGGTGCAAGTGCGTTTTCTACCGAGGGATGGGAAAACATCGCAATGGACAGCGGTACCGCGACCATTAAAGAAATAAGTATACCAATCAAAACTTCCAGGGCAGTGGTGCCGGCATGGGGCAAGAGAGTGGCTGCCTGAAATACCGCCACTTTAATAATTCGTGAGGGCGCGGGCAAAATAAAATCCGGAACCTGAAGCCCCCGGCAAGCCGCCTCCCAGACAGCCAGCAAGATTAAAACCACGAGCAGGGATACAAATGAATAACGCTTCATTATATTACCTGAAATTCTAAACAGAATTTTCCAAGTCAAAGATTCGAAGGGCGAATACGCAATTTATTTTGAAGCTGTGTATAGCAGCAGGTTCAGCACATATTCCTTGATCTCGATGAGCTCGGGATCATCGAGTCGCCGCAGTTTGGGTCCGTTTAAAGTAAATCGATCCAATACCCGCATCGGCCGCCCGCTCAACACCAGGATTTCATCGGCCAGCCTAAGTGCTTCTTCAATGTCATGGGTGATCATGAGAATGCTTTTTTCGAATTCCACTTGAAGCATCAAAAGCAGGGCCTGCAAACTTCTTCTGGTAATTGCATCAAGGGCGGAAAGCGGTTCGTCCAGCAGAACCATGTCGCGTTCAAACATCAGGGTGCGCACCAGAGCACAGCGCTGTTTCATCCCGCCGGAAATTGCCCCGGGCAGATAGGATTCAAACCCTGCCAGGCCAAGCCTTTTAAAGAGAGCCACCGCTTTTGCGCCGGATTGCGCCATATCGGCACCGGCGACTCTGGCCGGCAGCAGCGCATTGTCCATCAGCGAAAACCAGGGCAACAGTAAATCTTTCTGCTGCATGTAGGCGGATATTTCACGCAGGTGCGACACGCTTCTACCGCGCCACGCTATTTCTCCGCCGTCTCGGGCAACAACACCCGTGAGGACATTAAACAAGGTACTTTTGCCGCATCCTGACGGACCGATCAAAACGGTGAAGCCATTTTGGGGAAGCATTAAATTGAAATTTTCGAAGATGGAAAGTTCGCCGAAGCGTTTGCTCAGGCGCGAAACATTCAGCATGGTGCGGCTCCTCCGATGCGGACTTCTGCCGGAGGAAAGGAAGGAATTCAGATGTGATGCACATGACTTTCCTACGCCGGCATTATCCGGATCAGGTCCAGGGGTCGAGACAATCAGCCTCCTCTCAGCCAATTTTATGCGGCTCCCCCAGCGATTTTTAACCCCTAACTACCATTATATAACTGGATTGTCAATTGTGATGAATTTGCAGACCGTAAATTCGGTTTCAGAATTCAGGTTTCATATGAGGCAGGTGAAGTTTATTGAGTTTAATGAGTTGGGTGAGTTAAATCGGAACTATATCGATTGAATAAAGATGATTAACATCTTTAATTTTTAGGCATTTTAGACAATTTAGGCATTTTAGGCATTTTTTTTTGATTTCTTATTCAACGCGATCAAAGACAAAAATTCGTAAATAATATTGGCGGCCAGGAGCGCGGTAATTTCTGCCGGGTCATAGGCCGGCAGAACCTCAACCACATCAAATCCGACAAAGTTCAGTCCCCTGAGTCCCCGCACCAATTCAATGGCCTCCGCGCCGGTAAACCCGCCCACTTCGGGTGTGCCGGTGCCGGGAGCAAAGGCCGGGTCAACCACATCGATGTCGAAAGTTACAAATACCCTGTGCTGTCCGACCCGATCCCTGACGGTCTCGATCAGTTTGCCAATGCCCATTTGTCTTACAGCGGACATTGTGATTACCTTGAATCCCAGAGCGGATGAATCGTCATAGGCATCCTTTGAATAAACCGATCCGCGCATGCCGACCTGAATTGAATTTTCGGCAAGCACAATATTTTCTTCCACCGCGCGGCGAAAGGGCGAACCGTGATAATAGGGTTTACCAAAGTACTGGTCGTTGGTATCGGTGTGGGAATCAAAGTGAATTAAGGCAACCGGCCCATTCGTTTTAGCGACGGCTCTAAGCTCCGGCAACGTGATGGAGTGATCCCCACCCATCAATACGGGAATTACGCCGGCCTCTATCAAAGGACAAAGCTGCGCTTCGATCCTGGTATACGTGTCTTCTATGTATCCGGCGACCACCAGCAGATCGCCGTAATCAACACCGGAACAATGCTCGAAAATGTCGACATCCAGTGCCAGGTTATAGGGTCTCAGCGTTACCGAAACTTTGCGGATAGCATCAGGTCCCAACCGCTGGCCGGTCCGGTAAGAGGTTGCGCCGTCCCAGGGGACGCCCAGTACAGCGCAATCAATTCCCTTGATGCTCTGAGAATGCGGCAGACGCATAAAAGTTTTAATCCCGGCAAACTTCGGCTGCTGCTGGGGTGTTATCGGTTTGTATTCGGTCATGAAGTCATCATCTCCTGGATGTACCGGTTTTTTTCGGCCCATATGTTATTCAACCAACGCTGCAGCTCGGCCCGAAAGTGCCCATCATTGGTATAATCACCGCGCAGTTCAGGACTCACCGGCAGTGATCGCACTCGAACTTTAATCCAGCGGATTTTACCACAGAGAAGTGCCCAAAAGTTTGTGGCGCCGTCGGGATACACAATGGTGACATCCAGTACTCGCTGAATTTGTTCTCCCATGGAGCCGAGCACGAACGCAATACCGCCTGCCTTTGGTTTAAGCAGATGGACATATGGCGATTGCTGCCGGTGATGCTTTTCATCTGTGAAACGGGTACCTTCCACAAAATTCATAATCGAGACCGGCATTTTTTTAAACTTCTTGCAGGCTTTGCGCGTTATTTCCAGATCCTTGCCTTTTAAATGAGGCTTTTTTTGGAGATAGCTTTGCGAATATCTTTTTACAAACGGAAAATCCATCGCCCACCATGCCTGGCCAAGAACCGGAAGCCAGATCAGCTCTTTTTTAATAAAAAACATCAAAAACGGGATTTTCCGATGAAATATCCTCTGAAGCACCAGGATATCCACCCAGGATTGGTGATTGGCCAGAACCAAATACCATTCAGACCGTTCCAGAGTCTCCACACCTTGAACGTCCCATCGTGTGTTGCCGACCACCAGTTTCTGGTTTTGGTTGTTGACCCAAATCCAGTTTTCGGCAATGGCGTTCAGCATTCGACTGCATCTTCGCATCCAGGATTCCAAAGGAACCGCCGCTTTGGCGAGCACCAACATAAACAAGGGTATGCACCAGAACAGTGTGTTCAAAATATACAAGGCCAGGGACAAACTGCCCCGAACTACACCAGTTAATAGATGAAACATTATTTTTCCTTTAGCGAATGATGAAAAGAAAAGGAATTCAGACCGGATTTTTTTTGGGTTTGAGATCTTGAGATTTCGGGTCGGGCCGGCACTAATTCACAGGAAACAAAAAGGCATCCCTCTCAAATTGAAAGATGCCCTTTTTACTCGGAAACGAAATTTAAATCACCTTGACGTTTGCAGCGGCAGGACCTTTTTGCCCTTGCACGACGTCAAAAGTAACGTGGTCGCCCTCATTGAGAGATTTAAAACCGCTTGCGTCGATTGCTGAATGGTGCACAAACACATCCGGTCCGTCTTCCTGCTCAATGAAACCGAAACCTTTGCTGTCATTAAACCATTTAACAGTTCCATTTGCCATGCTGATATCCTCCTTCCTTAATATTTTCAAAATCTCAAACTGGAGGATATCACAGTGGAAAATGGATTGTTCCTTCAGAAAGAAATCGCCCCGCCAATTGAAGGCGGGGTCTTGTTAATTGATTATTCAATAATCTATCCTTGAACCAAAAGCAAGCCAATTCTTTAAATTTATTAAAAAGGTGAGGGGCTTGTCAGCCGCCAAGCTTCCCACCTTCCGTGCCTGCCGGCTTCCGAGCTTGGCGGTTATTGATCATGTTTGGTCAAACAAATTCTCAATTGACACCTGCCGGCAATTTTGACAGTATGCCAACCAACACAAAAAAAGGAGGGTAAAATATGAAAATGAATAAACGCACCACCATGACCAACGCTCTAATATTATTAACATTTATTTACTTCGGCGTAATTGTTGCCGTCACGCCGGCCCTGGCTGCCGGCCAGGAATTGAATGTCCTGACCTGGTGCGATCATACCGATCCCGCCTTGCTGAAACCGTTCGAACAAAAACACAATGTTCGGATTAACATGAAGGAGTATGACGGCACCGGTGTTGCCCTGGCACTTCTCGAGCAATCTCAACCGGGTGATTGGGATGTTTTTGTGGTGGACAGCATCGATGTCAAGCGGGTGGTCAAACTCGGCCTGTTGGAACCCTTAAATGAAAACGATTTTCCCTGGAATGACATTTTTCCGGAAATTCGCACGCCCGAGCTTAACAGTGTCGGCGGTAAATTTTATGCAATGCCGGAAAAATTCGGCTACAACACGATTGCGTACAACAACAAAAATGTGGATCCGGCCGACATGCGCGATGCCGCCGTTCTCTGGAATCCGAAATATAAGGGACGCATAGCGATATATGATTATTACATTCCGGTCATCGAGATGGTCGCCATCGGACTCGGTATCAAACCGCCCGAGTTGAATAAATCACATCTGCCGGCCATCAAGGAAAAATTATTCAAAATGAAGGAATTGTCCGCCCTGGTGGGGGATGTGGTTCAGGTTCAGACAGCCCTGGCAACCGGTGAGGTCGATATTATTGCCGGCGGCGGAGAATTTTCCGTATCTGTCCTCCACAAAGAAAATCCGGCCCTGGACTGGGTGCTGCCGAATCAGGGCGGCGTGCGCTGGCAGCAGGCCATCGGGGTATTCGCAGCCTCCAAGAAGAAGGATCTGGCATTGAAATTTGTTCAGTATATATTGAGCCCGGAGGGTCAGGGGCGTCTGGCCACTTCCTCCTGCTATTGGGCGATGCCCGCCAACTCCAAAGCTGTGTTGACTCCGGAGCAGAAAAAAATTCTGCGCTGGGACGAGCAACCCAAGTTTTTGGCCAATTCGTATTTTTATCTCCAACCGGATGAGGCTTTTGACAAGGCCATGCTGGATGTCTGGACGGAAATGCTCCAACACTGACCAAACCGACGTAGAGTTATAATGCGGGAAAAAAGAAACATCAAAGGCTGGGGCTTTATCGGCCCCGGCCTTTTGTGGACAATTGCTTTTTTTGCGGTTCCTTTGTTGATCATGGCGGCCTACAGCCTTTTTCAGCGGGTCGGGGGACGCATCGTCACGGATCTGTCTTTAAGCAACTATCTTGCTTTTTTTTCTAAACCGCATCACCTCAATGCCTTGGTGAATTCGCTGGAAGTCACCCTGATCACGACCATTATCAGCATTATCCTGGCTTATCCACTGGCCTATATCCTGGCATTTCGAGTACCTCCCAGGTGGCAGCGGATCGCCTTGATGATGGCAATCTTGCCCTTCTGGACATCTTATGTGGTGCGATCTTACAGCTGGTTGCTGGTACTTTCCAGCAACGGGGTCATCAGCAATGTCCTTCAGTGGCTGGGGATCGTGGAAAACCCGATCTCGCTGGCCAACAGCCGGACAGCCACGATCTTGGGATTTGTCCATTTTTTTACCATGCTGTTGACCCTGACGATTTTTGCCAATTTAGTGCAGATTTCTCCGAATTATAGAAAGGCGGCGGCCGATCTTGGCGCCTCACGCTGGCAGACATTCTGGCGAATCACGCTGCCCTTGAGCATACCCGGTGTCATGGTGGGGGCATTTCTTACCATCGTACTGGCGCTGGGGGATTATATCACGCCGCAGATCCTGGGAGGATTCAGAGAAGTGCTGCTGCCCCAGGCCATTATGCTGCAAGTTCAGCGGCTGGCCGATTTTCCAATGGCTTCCGCCATGAGCCTGGTGCTGATGGCGGTCATATCGGTCATTTTCTTATTGTTTTCCCGCTGGCTGAAAATTGAAAGAATGTGATGCTACGAAGTGTGCTCAAAAATCTACCCGCGACTGTTTATGTGGCACTGGTTTACCTATTTATATTCATGCCGGTGGCGGTTTTGGTGCTCTTTTCATTTCAGGATTCTTTATTGCCGATCCCTCCGTTTCAGGGCCCTTCCTTGAGATGGTATACGGCCATCTTCACCGACTTTCGGATCATGCATGCCTTGTGGAACTCGCTGATGGTGGCGGTGGTTTCTTCGGTGCTTTCCTGTTTATTGGGGTTTCTGGCGGCCTACGGCCTGGCCCGCTATAGGGTGCGTGGTTCGGGCGCCGTTCAGTGGCTGCTGGTGGCACCGCTGAGCGTATCTTACCTCATTATCGGCATGGGTCTGCTGGTTACGTTTAAAACCATGGGGATTCCCAAATCCCTGCTGGCGGTCATCATCGGCCATGTGGTTATCAATCTTCCGTTGGCATTTGCCATTATCTATAGCCAGATGGGTGAGCACCAGGCCAATATTGAACGGGCCGCCCGCGATCTGGGGGCGGCCGAATGGCAGGTTCTGCTGCTGATAACCCTGCCCCTTTTGTGGCCGGCGTTGATGGCCTCATTTTTTCTTTCATTCACCTTATCCTGGGATGAATTTATCATTGCGCTGCTGGTGAGTCGGTTTGATGTAACGCTGCCGGTGGAAATCTGGAGTCTGCTGCGCAGCGGCCTGAACCCAAAAACCAACGCTGTCGGCAGCGTTGTTTTTTTCGTCTCCATTATACTGGTAATAATAACGGAGATTCTGGTGTTTGGGCGGAGAAAGTCGAAATGAAGCCGATGGTAGAAATAAAAGGCGTGTCAAAGAAATTTGGCAAGACGACCGCTCTTTCTGAAGTCAATCTCACCATTGAGGAGGGCCAGTTTTTCGCCCTGGTGGGGCCCTCCGGCAGCGGCAAGACAACCCTGCTGCACATTCTGGGAGGCTTTGTCGAACCTAGTTCAGGACAGGTCCGCATCGCCGGTCAGGACGTCTCCTACCTGCCGCCGGCCAAACGGCCGACGACCTCCATGTTTCAGGACTATGCGCTGTTTCCCCACATGTCGGTGGGGTCCAACGTCGGTTTCGGCTTGTTGATGCGAAGAGTCCCCAAACCCGCAAGATTGGACCGGGTCGAAAAAGCCCTTGAAATGGTGGGGCTGTCCGGTATGAGCACCCGGCGTGTCCATCAACTTTCAGGCGGCCAGCAGCAGAGGGTGGCCCTGGCGCGCGCGCTTGTGGTGGCGCCCAAGGTGCTTTTGCTGGATGAGCCTCTCGGTGCCCTGGATCTCAACTTAAGACGCCAGATGCAGCAGGAGTTGCTGCATATCCAGAAAAAGGTGGGCACGACCTTTGTGCACGTGACCCACGATCAGGAAGAAGCCATGAGCATCGCCGACGTCATAGCGGTCATGAACAATGGACACATAGAGGATGTGGGCCTGCCGGCGCGGGT
>Ga0307426_1002223_pt1 | contig 12267 bp, 14 predicted proteins | sample SalMarWE160340MG_FD_202165 | JGI IMG/M metagenome (GOLD analysis project Ga0307426, IMG submission 202165) | Salt marsh sediment microbial communities from the Plum Island Ecosystem LTER, Massachusetts, United States - WE1603-40 | ecosystem: Environmental > Aquatic > Marine > Intertidal zone >... | reverse complement strand
TGGCGATAGTACTACATGGGGCGGCGGTGCTATATTCAATGATAACATTCTAACAGTCGAATCATGTCATTTTGAAGATAACCGTGCATATGCCGGGGGAAATGCCAATCTGGGTGGAGCAATTCTTAATGTAGCAGGCGATGTAAGAATTGGAATTATCATAGGCATAACGGACAGTGTATTCATAAATAATCCGGGACAATACGGCGGTGCTATCTCAAATCAAGGAATTATAGAGCTGATTTCAAACACTACATTCTCCGGCAACTCGGCTATTAACGGCGGAGCCATACTCAATGCTTCAGTTCCTGGCCTAGAAACAAAAGCAACAATAAAAAAAATAAGCAACTGTACATTTAACAATAATTTTGCTATTGATGTTGGTGGGGCTATATTCAATTCATCCGATAATCTGGATATAGCAAAAATAGAGAAGATTGTTAATTGCACATTCTATAATAATGCTTCATTGAGTGGCAGTGCTATTCGAAATGACGGGTTAGTTAATATTTCTTTCACAACTATAGCAAATAACCCGAGTCCTACGCCATTTCCTACTCCTCCACCTGTGCAAAGCACAGATTTAAAAGGTATCGAGATGGAAAGAGGAAGCATTGTGACAGTAGGTTTAGGCATTACTCGAGTCCGCAACTCGATAATTGCATCCAACTCACCTGATAATTGTTTTGGTCTTCTTGATGACTTCGGAGGAAACTATTCAAATGATTTCTCCTGCGGGCTAACAGGTGATGATTCTTTAATCCTACTCGGCCCTCTTGCCGACAACGGGGGTCCCACTGAAACCATGGCCCTTTTGGGAGGAGACCCTATTGACGGCGCCACCGTAAATTGTGATGCCCTAAACGATTTGGGAAATCCTACAGGAGTACCTATCGGGATAGACCAGAGATACTTCCCAAGACCCTCCGGAGTAAGGTGTAATTCTGGTGCTTTCGAGTCTCAGCCCACCGCGACCGTAACTATTACCAAAGTTACAGACCCTTCCGGTGTGGAGCATTTTAGGTTCGATTCCAATGGATTTGACCCTCTTCAGGATTGTCCATTAGATGGTGGGGGAGATGGAATTTTCATTCTGAATGATGGTGACAGTCTTAGCTGCATAGTCCCTCAAGGTAATTACTCAATTCAGGAGAACATTCCACAGGGATATGAGCTAACGATAGTATGCCTCGAAGCACCGGACAACATAATGATAAACAATCAGACTGGTGAGATAGAGTTCACTATCGACGACTCTGGCTCTGATGTGGACTGTCTATATACCAATGTACGTAAAGGAGGTGGTGGAGGCGGATGCACGCTCGCACCTGCAGGAGTAAGCACCCCTATTCCTCTGTATCTGTTCATACCAGTGCTGATTTTTATAAGGAGGATTGTGAAGAAACAAAGAGATTAATAGAGAAATAACTCATTGGGGAGGTGAGTTATGTTAAATGCAATTGTTCTTAAAGATAATTTTTTTAGACTGATATATTTTGTAATAAGTTCCTTATTGTTCTATCCACTTGTCGGACAATCTGCAGTTTTCAACGTTACAAACGAAGATGAGCTGAGAGACGCCCTGAGTATGGCCGAGTCAAACGGGGAGGAGGATGTTATCAATCTTGCTGATGGTCTCTACAGAACTTTTGGAGAGCCTTTTACCTTTGAGACTGATGAGGATTTTTCTTTAACGATAGAGGGAAAAGGAGCTAGTCTCACAATGCTTGACGGAGATGGCTTGAGTAGAGTTTTGACAATCCAATCTATACCTGGAAATCCTACACTGCCACAGTTTCCAGTGACATTGGAGAATTTAACGATACAAAAGGGGAATAATCAGTCCAGTGGAAATTTTTTTGATGAACAAGGAGGGGGACTTTTTATATACAATGCAAGCTCAGTAACTATAGATAAGTGCATGTTCATTGATAATTCAACATTAGGTGCTGGCGGAGCCGGATATATTTCTGCTGTAAACCTGTATCTCTACGACAATGAATTTTATGGCAATGTGAGTGGTAGCAGTGCTGGTGGTTTCTATGGCAATTTCTATAGCCAAGAAATCTCAAACGTTAACATAATAAATAATATATTTGCACAAAATGTGTCACTGTCAGGTTATCTTGAGTCGGGAGCAGCTTCTATATTAGGTGCGGAAAAGGTCAACATCATAAACAACACTATCACAATGAATTATTCTGGGGAGGGAAGTGGTGCATTAGTATTAGAGATTCCATATCAGCAGGACAATGTAATAAATATTTACAACAATATCGTCATCGCTAACGACATAATTGAGGGTAGTGATATATTGGTCATAACTGAACCATACCCCGTGCCGACTACGCCGCCGACAGGATTCCCTGGCCCGGTCACTGTAGATTACGGCACAGTGAACTTGTTTAATAATGATTACTCCGTGTTTGAGGCGGAGAAAACCTTCGGATGCGACGTGTCTCAGGTCACTTGCGTGCTGGAAATCAATGAGGGAAACAATATATTAGATCTGCCGCTTTTCGTAAATCCGGAAGCTGCTGACTTCAGCCTGCTGCCTGACTCCCCATGCATCGACGCCGGCGACCCGGACGCGCCTGATGTTCCTGATACCGACATTTACGGCAATCCCCGCGTTCCGCCGCCCGACATGGGAGCCGTGGAGTTTATTCAAATGGTAGTGGATGGTGAGGGCGGAGGCGGATGCTCCATCGCCAGTACGTCTGTCACATCGACTCTCGCCGTTTTCCTGGTTGTACCGGTTCTGATTCTTATGAGGAGGATTATTAAGAGAAATAGGGGCTAAATAAGGAATAACTCATTGGGGAGGTGGGTTATGATTTACATAACATTTCTTAAAAGTACTATCTTGCGTCTGTTTTTTCCCGTAGTAATTGTCTTACTGTTTTATCCGATGGGCGGACAATCCGCCGTTTTCAACGTTACAGATGAAGATGAGCTGAGGGACGCCCTGAGCATGGCAGAGTCCAACGGTGAAGACGATGTAATTAATATAGCAGAGGGTCTTTACCATACCGGAGGAGCAACATTCACTTATGAATCTATCGAGGACTTTTCCTTAACCATACAGGGAGCGGGTGCCGGTTTAGCAGTATTAGACGGCGATGAGATAAATAGAGTATTGGAAATACATGCTGAATCAGCCGCTGACGTCTTTGTACACATTAGCGGTCTTACCATACGGAATGGATTCCATATCTCTATACCGGGAGATATGTCCAATCCTAATGGTGCTGGCATTCTTGCTGTGTCTCAGAATATAACGATACAGGATTGTGAATTCATCGATAATATTATATCTAGAGCCGGTGATGGAGGTGGATTACACGCTAGTGCACAAAACATAACCCTTACAGGAAATCTATTCAACGGTAACTTGGCTGCTTTTTCCGGAGGAGGGGCTTATATATCAGGGGATGAATTAGCTGTAAATGAAAACGAATTCAATGAGAACACTTCTGGTCGAAATGGTGGTGGTGCATATATTGTGGCAGACGAATTTATAAATATGTCCGATAACATATTGACTGATAATTCTACTTTGTTTGAATCAGATCTTGGCGGAGGAGGCATTGGAATTACAAATACTCATGACAGAAGCACTGCGATTTTAACAAACAACGTTCTTGACAGTAATCATTCAGCCGGCAACGGAGGAGGGTTAGGTTTTAAATCCAGGAATGGATTCAGTGACAATGCAATTACTTTAACTAACAATACTTATACTCTGAATACAGCTGATGAGAATGGTGGTGGTGTGAGTATCATCGCTTTACAGCCTGAAGTAATATGTCCGCCGGATTATTACTGTCCTCCAAGCGTAATAATGATGCAGTTGAATATGTACAACAATATAGTATTCGATAATTCGGCGATGATGGGAGGTGAGGACATTTTTATATTTGAACAGGGATACAATGTAACGGATTTAACATTTAATCTATTTAACAACGATTTCTCAGACATATTTTCCAATCAATTACTTACAGTTGGGAGCAATATTGACGAAGACCCTCTATTCGTAGATGCAGAAGCGGGAGATTTCAGCCTCCAACCCGACTCCCCCTGCATCGACGCCGGCGACCCGGACGCGCCTGATGTTCCCGATACGGATATATACGGTAATCCTCGCGTTCCGCCGCCCGACATGGGAGCCGTGGAGTTTATCGAGGAAGCGGTAAAGGGCGGCGGATGTTCTATAGCAGGTACACCGGTTGAATCGTCCCTCGCTGTCTTCTTGGTTGTCCCCGTAATCTTAATCGTTAGGAGGTTTGTCAATCGATACAGAAGATAATTGATATCAGGATTTTGACAGAAGGTTATGGCACTCGCAGTATCACTCATACGCCAGGTTTATATTGTGCCATTTAGCCTTATTAATGATGAGCCTTTAGATGGCTACGCCTTTTTCTTTTTGCCTAATTTCCCGGTCTTTCCCGGCTCTGTCGTCTCTTCTCCCGATGCGTGGATGCTGTATAGCTTCACAGCCCCGATCACTACGAGGGCGACTGCCATTAGCTGAGCGACAGAAAGTCCCGGAATCGGGCTCGGAGTAGTGCTCCTTATAAATTCTATGAGAAACCTCTCCAGTCCGGCGAACACCAGATACACGGAAAAAAGCCAGCCGATCGGCTTATCTTTCATCCTTATGCCCCATATGATAGCGAACACGCCGAGCATAATCAGAATCTCGTAGAGCTGTGTCGGGTGAACGGGAACCGTCGTGGGCGGAAGCCCTTTCGGAAACGCGATCGCCCAGGGGAGGTTAGAAGGCACGCCGTAGTCGTCTCCTACGAGAAAGCACCCAACCCTGCCTATGGCGTATGCCAGCGGGAGCGCGGGAGCGGCCAGGTCGCCGACCGACCACATGCTCATTTTATTCTTGTACGCTATGAGCCAGACCAGTATTATCGCGCCGAAGAACCCGCCGTAATATGTAAGCCCCCCGCGCGAGAGAATATTGTCCAGCGGATGGCTCAGTATTTCCGACAGCGGCACGTTCTCGAAAACATAGAGGAGCTTTGCCCCCAGTATACCTCCGACCATCGCGGCCAGAAACATATTGCTCACGAGCTTTTCGTTGAGCTTGCGCCTTCTCGCTTCCATCATGATCACGAAGTACCCGACCAGGAAGCACAGCGCCATCATCAGGCCGAAGGACGAGATGGTGAAATTGCCGATTCTGATTATTTCAGGATACATTTAGCTGCCTGACAAAGTGGACGAGGGCTTCTCCGTCTCTTCGTCTATCTCTTTTTTCAGGGCCGCGTCTTTCGATACCAGAACATAAAGTAATATAAAAGTGACAGCAGCGAGCCCGATCTGGATTATAAGAGCCGATTCAAGTGTATTCATTTTTCCACTCCACTAATAATTTGAACGGAAGCTTTGATAAGTCAAGTAATTCCTGATCCCGCGCATCTTCTTCCGGGCACAATTCTTAACCGGACTTTAACACTTATTTACTTGAATTCACTATAATTAATAGGTAGATTCACTAAACGAAATGCTAACATCTCCTGTGTTAGTCCTCAATCGTTACTTTGTTCCCGTAACCATCACAAGTGTGAAAAGAGCTTTCGTGATGATGTACAGCGGTGTCGCGAAAGCAGTCGGAAGAGACTACGAGACGTTCGATTTCGAGTCCTGGTCGGAGATTTCCGAGTTCAGGGCGGAAGAGGAAGTAGTCAGGACCGTAAGCGCGGTAATCAAAACCCCTCGCGTCATCGTGCTGGTAAGATACGAAGGCTATATAAGGAAGGAAGCGAAGTTTAACAGGCTCAATATATTCAGGAGAGACGGGGGAATGTGCCAGTACTGCCGCAAGAAATTCTCACGCTCCGAGCTCACGATAGACCACGTGGTCCCCCGTTCTCAGGGCGGAAGGAGTGTGTGGGACAACGTGGTGTGCTGCTGTGTGGACTGCAACAGGAGAAAAGGCGGCAGGACGCCCGACCAGGCGAGGATGAAGTTGAGAAGAAAGCCTAAAAAGCCCCTCTGGGATCCGTTCTCGAACATATACGTCAAAACCGTCCGGTACAAGGAATGGGAGCCGTTTCTGAATTTCGTCGACGTATCGTACTGGAACGTCGAGCTTGAACAGTAACGAAAGGCTCCGCTTTATTTTGCGCACACGAAGATTTGATGTGGCTTTTCGACTTCCCATAAGCTAAATTTATTCACGTTATTAGTTGCCGTAATAGACTTTTCAGCAAGCCAGACACGGAGGAATCATATGATTGCGAGAGTTTTACTGATTGCAGTTTCATTATTTTTTACCATAACGGCCGGGGCATACTCACAGATACAGCTGCCCGATGTCACTGGTCCGATAATCCAGAAAATACCGATTTTTGTCCCCAACCTGTCGAGCGTTGGACCTGCCGACCCTAAAGGCCAGGAGTTTGCCGAGGTACTCAGAAACGACCTTGAGAACGCCGCACTATTCGACGTGACGGCAGGCAATGAGATAACGGGGGACATAAACAACATCAGCTTTCAGGCTCTCTTCGACGCCGGTGCGGATTATCTTGTCGCGGGGCAGTACCAGTTGACGGGCGGAAAGATAAAATTCGCGGTCCAGCTATATAACGTAAGGGAAGAAAGACCCATTCTCGGACGGTCTTACGAGGCTACACCCGGAAAAGTCAGGGAGGCCGCCCACAGATTTGCCGACCTCGTCATGAAGCAGATAACGGGAAACGACGGATTTTTCACGTCTAAGATAGCTTTCGTTCTTGGTGAAGGACGCAACAGAAATCTCTTCCTGATGGATTACGACGGAGCCAATAAAAAGCAGCTCACGAGGCATAATTCGCTTATAATGTCGCCGAACTGCTCACCAGACGGTAATCAGATAGTTTTCAATTCGGATAAGGTTTGGGATCAGGACCTTTATGTAATCACGCTGAACCCGCCGTCCGAGAAAAGACTCACTCGCGCGTTCAAGCTCGAGCAGAGCGCGGAATGGTCCCCCAGCGGTCAGCAGCTTGCCTTCAGCGCGAACGGCGACATTTACGTAGCCGGAGCGGGAGGAAAGGGTGCGGTCAATCTCACGAGGAGCGGCTCGATAGACGTTTCCCCCACCTGGTCGCCTGACGGAAGCAGGATTGCTTTCGTATCCGACAGGGGAGGGGCGCCCGGTATATACGTCATGAACTCAAACGGCAGCGGCTTGAGAAAAATAAGCTCCGGCGGATACAGTACCGACCCTTCTTGGTCTCCGAGTCCCCAGGTAAACAAGATAGCCTACGTAAAGCTCGGCGGAAGCGGGGCGAACATATATACGATTAATCCCGACGGCTCCGGAGAGCAAAGGCTTACCGGCGCCGGGCGTAACGAAACCCCTTCCTGGTCTCCCGACGGTCATTACATAGCATTCAGCTCCACGAGAGAAGGCGCCAAAGATATTTACATTATGTATCTTAGCGGCGAGAACCAGAGACGTCTCAGTCAGGGTGGTGGGAAAACATTCCCGACCTGGTGTAAATAGCGTCACGGAGGATATTCGTATTCGGGTGAAAAGTTGAGACTCTTCATCGCAGCTTTACTCCCCCGGGAGATACAGGCGGGCATTGACGAATACATCAAGACAATAAGGCCCCGTTGTGAAGGCGTTAAATGGGAGAGGCGGGAGAAGCTTCACATTACGCTCAAATTTCTGGGTAGTGTCGAGGATTCGAAGGCAAAACAAATATCTTCTGTTTTGAGCGGCATCGTCGATGATAACTCCTCTATCTCAATGGAGATACAGCGTTTCGGAGGATTTCCGGTCCTGAGCAGCCCGCGGGTCATTTTTGTAGGCCTCTCCGATAACCCGTCTCTCTCCGAAATCCATCAGACTATTAATTACGAGCTTGAACCTCTGGGGTTCGAGAAGGAACGCCGAAATTTTATCCCACACGTCACGATCGGCAGGGTAAAAAGCAAATTCAGGGTGAGAGGGACCATTCCACCTCCCGCCAGAGTCCGTTTCGAAATAAACGAGATCGTGCTCATGCGGAGTGTGACCGGGAGGGAAGGATCTAAATATTATCCTGTTCATATATGCAAGCTCCGTTAATCTCTATAATCGTAAGCATGGATAATATAAGGGGAGTCTCAGGATGAATATATATATCACAGGCGCGACCGGCGTACTGGGCCGAAGGCTTGTCAAAGATTTAGCTTCTCGCGGTCACACGGTTACGGGAATGGCCCGCAGCGCGGAAGGGGAAAAGACAGTCATTTCACTCGGAGGCCGGCCTTCTCGGGCGAGCCTATTTGATTCGCAGGCTCTTCTGTCCGATATTCAAGGGTCTGATGTTATAATCCACGCCGCTACTTCAATTCCTGTAAAAACCAGGATAAAACCGGAAGATTTTGCACTCAATGACCGTATAAGGCGAGAAGGAACCGAAATACTTGCCGATTGCGCAGCGAAGACAGGAGTTAAAAAATTAATATTCCAGGACGTTGTCTGGGTCGCAAGGCCTCCAGACGGGTCATATTTTGATGAAGAGTCCCCGGTCAATCCGGACAGGACGGTTCAGTCCGGTGTCGATGGTGAGAATATTGTGCTTGAAACCGGGAAGAAATACGGGTTTATCCCTACCGTTCTCAGGTGCGGCTTTTTCTACGGACCAGACGCCGCTCACACGCGGACAATCGGGGAGGGGCTCAAAAAGCGGAGCTTCCCGATAATCGGGAGCGGTCAAAACTTCTGGTCCAACATACATGTCGACGACACAGCGGCTGCTTTCGTAACCGCCGCGCTCGAAGACCTCGTAGGCGTCTGGCATGTGGTTGACGACAGACCGGTCAGGGTGGGTGAGTTTATGAACGAATTTGCAAAAAGGCTCGATGCCTCGCCGCCCCGCCGTCTGCCGGCGTGGCTCGCTCGTTTCTTGACGGGCAAGTACTCGGTTGATTTCTTCATGGCGTCGACGGTCACCTCGAACAAAAAGCTGCGCGAGGGGTCGAGCTGGACTCCGCGATACACGGGTTATAAGGAAGGTCTTGACCAAATCGTAGCTGAGTGGAAAGCCGAGGGCTTTCTAGTCTGATCATGCAAAACGGGTCGACCCCTGCAAACACGGGAATTATTGTCATCATCCTTGCGGTGTGGCTCCTTGCCGCCGTTCTTGCCGGAGCGTCCGGTATGGTGTCGAAACTAGTGCCTCCCGCCCCCCAGATACTACTGGCAGGCCTCGTACTAATATTAATCGCCTTCTTTTTATTCCTCCCCGCGTTCAGAGCGTGGTGTCTCACGGTCAACATCAAAGTGCTGATCATGTTCCATCTGACCCGATTTGTCGGAGTCTATTTCCTCGTCCTATACACGCAAGGCAGGCTACCTTACGATTTCGCCGTTCCTGGCGGAGTGGGAGACATTATTATTGCGCTGGCCGCTTTGGTATTAATATTATTCGGTCGGGGAAGGGTTAAGCCCGGGCGGGCGGTGTTGCTTGTATGGAACGTGGCGGGCCTCCTCAACATTCTTTTCGTTGTTTTCACCGCAGCGAGCCTCGCCATGGCGGCCCCCGGCTCTATGAAAGAGCTGCTGATGTTCCCCCTGAGTCTTTTAGTCACGTACATCGTTCCCCTCATAATATTCACCCATCTCGTGATCTTTGTAAGGCTCTATGACAGACACAAGCGAGCCTTCGGAAAGGTTTGATGTTGTCTAAGCGTATTGTAACTTTAGCCGTCAAATAAAATAATACGCGCAATAAATATGCTGCCGGGTTGGATATTAGGATTTATGTCGGCTACCTGTTTTCTCCGTAGCGGTTCTGTGTGAATTCTCGTATTCTTTCCGGGCATTTTCCACTTTATTCATATTCAGGCCGCCCCATTCTTCGAGCATATTGAATACCGGGATCAGAGATTTCCAGAGATCGGTCATCGAGTATACGACTTTAGGCGGTATGACGAGGTGCTGCTCTCTGTGTATGAGACCGTCCCTCTCAAGTTCTCTCAGCTGCTGGGTCAGCATTCGCTGTGTCACGCGCGGTATCAATCTCCTGAGCTCATTAAAGCGCCTCGGTGACTGGTTTAGGTGATAAAGGATGTCAGCCTTCCACTTTCCGCCGAAGGTTTCGATGGCGCCTGTGACCGGGCATGAGTTTTTATTTCTTGGTTTTTTATTGTTCTTCATGGTATACAAAATGTAACTATACAACATTTATGTACCTAATTGCAATATTATACCGGATCAATAAACTATATATCAGGTGAAATTTTTATCGTGGAGGTATTTAAATGACGGACGACGAAAGAAAGTCTATAGCCGCTGAGTATTTGAAAAGCCTCGATTACGGAAGGGATTTCTTCCATCTGTTTGCCGAGGATGCGGAGGTTTTTTTCCCCAACTGGGGCGTCGCCAGAGGCTCATCAGAATACAAGCGGCTTTTTGGGGACCTGGCGGCAAAGGTCGAGGATTTCACACATCATCACGGTTATATCAACTGGATTATTCAGGGAGACATGGTTGTGGCTGAAGGTTCGAGCGAGGGAAAGCTCAAGTCCGGCGAATCCTGGACGGACAGCAAGTGGTGTGACGTTTTTGAGATCAGGGACGGTAAGATTCAGCGCCTTTATATATATCTCGATCCTGAATATTCTCGATATTGATAGTGCTCTTCCCCTCGAATTCGTCTTTCTTTACCCTGTCTTATATTGGACTGCAAATGATGCTCTTGTTACATACTTCATCTTCACCTTGAGACGCGGGGGCGCGATATGAAAATAACGACGATCTATTCGGACAGGGAAGGGGAGTCGCATTTCGGTGAGCTTGAATTTGAGCTAACCGACGCCGGTGAGATAGGACGGCTCTCCGAGCCGTATCCGGTCAAGGATATAATATTTCGTGAGAATCACCGGCATTATGACTACGACTGGCACAACGCTCCCCGGAGACAGTACATACTTTTACTCGACGGAGAAATAGAGATAGAGGTCAGCGACGGTGAAAAGAGGAACTTTGCGGGCGGGGACGTCCTGTTCGTCGAAGATGTTACGGGCAGGGGCCACAGGACTAGAGTGACAAACGACCGTCCGCGGCGGTCGGTCTTCTTTACCGTCGAATGAATATAAATATTCACGAGGGAAAACATGACAAGCAAGATACTTGGAATACATCACATAACGGCGATCGCGGGAAACGCCTGGTCTAATCTCGGATTCTATACGAAGGTCCTGGGGTTGAGGCTCGTAAAAAAGACCGTCAACTTCGACGACCCCGGCACTTATCACTTTTACTACGGAAACGGAAGTGGGGAGCCGGGGACTATACTAACATTTTTCCCGTGGGAGGGGATACCGCGAGGCACGACAGGCAGCGGGCAGGTCACAGCCGTTTCTTTCTCGGTCCCTCAGGGATCGCTTCACTTCTGGAAAGACCGGTTCCGCACTCTGGGGGTCAATTACAACAACCCGGGAACCAGGTTCGAGGAGGAGAATCTCGTTTTCCTCGATCACGACGGACTCAAGCTAGAGCTTGTTTCCCATCCCGATGCGGACGAGAGAACCCCGTGGGCAGTAGAAGGAATCCCGGTCGTGCATGCGATAAGGGGTTTCTTCGGCGCAGCTCTCACTCTTGAAGGCTATGAGTCGACGGCTGATCTGTTGACAGAACTCTTCGGCTTCGAAAAAAAGTCCGAGCACGTGAACCGCTTCCGGTTCGTGAACCCCTACAGCCCGCACGCCAATGTGATCGACCTCGTCTGTCTCCCCGCGGGTATGAGAGGTCGCGTCGCGGGAGGCTCCGTTCATCACATTGCGTTCCGAGTCGCTAACGAGGCGGACCAGCTTGCTTTAAGGGAAAAGCTCATTGAGAGAGGCTACAACGCCACCCCTCAGCTCGACAGGAATTACTTCAAGTCCGTTTATTTCAGGGAGCCGGGCGGCGTACTGTTCGAGATAGCCACTGATCCTCCGGGCTTTACAATCGATGAGGATGAGAAGAGTCTCGGCAGCGGATTGATGCTTCCGGGCTGGCTCGAAGACAGGAGAGACGAGATAGTAAGCGTGCTGCCGAGCTTGAACCAGTCATGAATAAAAATAATACATTCGGCTTTACTCATCTATATAAACCGTCATCGGAGCCGCTTGGCAAGAAGACGATTCTTCTGCTTCACGGGACGGGAGGTGACGAGGAAAGCCTCCTGCCGGTCGCGGATTTCCTGATGCCTCAGTCGTCGGTGCTGAGTCCCCGCGGCCGTGTACTCGAAAACGGTATGCCCCGGTTTTTCAAGAGACACTCCG
>Ga0307426_1002222_pt1 | contig 12269 bp, 10 predicted proteins | sample SalMarWE160340MG_FD_202165 | JGI IMG/M metagenome (GOLD analysis project Ga0307426, IMG submission 202165) | Salt marsh sediment microbial communities from the Plum Island Ecosystem LTER, Massachusetts, United States - WE1603-40 | ecosystem: Environmental > Aquatic > Marine > Intertidal zone >... | reverse complement strand
AAGCAGGTCTTGACAGTTCCGGCCAGACGACGTTGTATGACGGTCGCACCGGTCTACCCTTTGATAAGGAGATTACCGTCGGCACCATGTATGTCATGAAACTGCACCATCTTGTTGACGATAAAATTCACGCGCGCTCTATCGGGCCCTACTCACTGGTTACCCAGCAGCCGCTGGGCGGCAAGGCCCAGTTCGGCGGACAGCGGCTCGGAGAGATGGAGGTATGGGCCATGGAAGCTTACGGCGCCGCCTACGCGCTGCAGGAATTTTTAACCGTTAAATCCGACGATATGGCTGGCCGGACCCGTATGTACGAAAAAATCGTCAAGGGTCAAAACGTACTGGAACCCGGCATACCCGAATCCTTCCGGGTTATGACCAAGGAACTGCAGGCACTGGGCCTCGATATCGCCCTGCTGGAAGAAGTGGAATAAGACGGCATTATATCTCTCACAGAGAACACTGAGTGAGCTGAGAAAAAACTATATTCTCCGTGATCTTCGCGGGCTCTGCGAGAGAATTAAACTTTAAGCTGAGATATGCATTATAGATCTGTTAATCTTAACCAAAAATAGGAAAAAACCATGGAAACTCTGTATGATTTCTTTGCAAAACCTACGGATCCAAAACGTTACCACGCGATTCGCCTTGCACTGGCTTCGCCGGAGCAAATTCGAAAATGGTCCCATGGCGAGATCAAAAAGCCGGAAACCATTAACTATCGAACCTTTAAACCGGAACGTGATGGTCTTTTCTGTGCAAAGATTTTCGGCCCTACCAAAGATTATGAGTGCAACTGTGGTAAATACAAACGCATGAAGCACAGAGGGGTTATTTGTGAGAAATGCGGTGTCGAAGTCATCCAATCCAAGGTGCGCCGGGAGCGCATGGCCCATATTGAACTGGCGACCCCGGTTTCACACATATGGTTTTTGAAGAGTTTGCCCAGTAAAATAGGCAATCTGCTGGATCTTACGCTTAAAAACATGGAAAAAGTGCTGTACTTTGACAGCTACATCGTGCTGGATCCCAAGGACACCCCGTTGAGCCGGGGACAGCTGCTTTCCGATGATAAGTACCAGGAAGCGCTGGAAACCTATGGTTCGAATTTTGAAGCCGGGATCGGCGCCGAAGCTGTCAAGGCCTTGCTGGAAAGCCTTAACTTGGATGAATTGTATAACGAACTGCGCAATGACATTCGAGAGACCGGATCGGTAGCCAAACGACAAAAGCTGGCCAAACGTCTTAAAATCGTCGATGCTTTTCGAAGATCAGGTGTTAATCCGGTCTGGATGATCATGGATGTGATTCCGGTTCTGCCGCCGGATCTTCGCCCCCTGGTACCGCTTGAAGGTGGACGTTTTGCAACATCCGATCTTAATGACCTCTATCGGCGGGTCATTAACCGCAACAATCGGCTAAAACGGCTGATTGATTTAAAGGCTCCTGATATTATCGTTCGCAATGAGAAAAGGATGTTGCAGGAGTCGGTCGACGTCCTGTTTGACAACGGGCGGCACGGCCGTGTCATCACCGGCACCAACAAGCGTCCGTTGAAATCCCTCAGCGATACGCTGAAAGGCAAGCAGGGAAGGTTTCGTCAGAATTTACTGGGCAAACGGGTTGATTACTCAGGACGTACCGTCATTACCGTAGGGCCTGATCTACGGCTGCACCAATGCGGCCTGCCGAAAAAGATGGCGCTGGAGCTGTTCAAGCCTTTTGTATACTATCGCCTCGAACAGAAAGGACTGGTATCCACCGTAAAAAGCGCCAAAAAAATGGTCGAACGGGAAATCCCCGAAGTCTGGGACACCCTGGACGAGGTTGTCAGGGAATACCCGGTTTTATTAAATCGTGCGCCCACGCTGCACCGCTTGGGAATTCAGGCCTTTGAACCGATTCTGGTCGAAGGCAAGGCTCTGCAGCTGCATCCCCTTGTCTGCACCGCCTTCAATGCGGATTTTGACGGCGATCAAATGGCAGTGCATGTGCCGTTATCCGTTGAGGCTCAAATCGAAGCCCGGGTGTTGATGTTGTCCAGCAACAACATTCTGTCTCCAGCCAACGGCAGCCCCATTATTGTACCGAGTCAGGATATCGTGCTGGGTATTTACTACATGACGCGTCAAATTGCCGACGCCGAGGGTGTAGAAAAAATCTTTGCCAACGCCGAAGAAGTTCGATCCGCCTATGATGCCGGGGCGGTGAGTCTGCATTCGAAAATTAAGGTGCGCATGCACGGCAAACGTTATGATAGCACTGTCGGCCGAGTTCTTTTATGGGAGATCATTCCCAAGGTTGACATTGCGGAGATGCGCCACATCAAGGTATCGACCGAAGATGATGTCCGGCAGATTCTGGATCGGCTTAACGCCGGAGAGGCATTCATCGACCTTGTGCGCGAATGTTCCCAGGCCGACGACAAAGACGCCGACGGCCTGATCGGCAAGCTGACCTTCAACGAATTTAAAGCCATCTTCGGTTGCGAGGATGCCGATGTGGAGATGGTGTTCTCACTCAAACCCGGAGAGCACAGTATTACCGGACTGCATGCCGATGTAGGCTATCATCTGTTTGAGATGCTGGATAAAAAACCGGCGGTCCCGTTTGATATTGTCAACAATGTCATGGACAAAAAGATGCTGCGTGAGCTGGTGGATTATGTTTACCGGAATCTGGGTCCCAAAGCCACGGTGATTTTATCCGACAGGTTAAAAGACCTGGGTTATAAATATTCAACCCAGGGGGGGCTTTCCATTTCAATTGATGCAATGATAACCCCGGAGGGCAAGCAGACAATTATAACAAATGCCGAAAAGCAGGTGGTTGAAATCAGTCGCCAATATACCGAGGGACTGATCACCCAGGGTGAAAAATACAATAAAGTGGTCGACATCTGGGCCAAAGCAACCGACGATGTTGCCAACGAGATGATGGCAGCCATGAAAATAGCTCCGGTGCTGGATAAAAACGGCAAACCCGTGGTCGATGAAAAGGGCGTTGCGCTTGTTGAAGAAAGTTTTAATCCAATATACATGATGGCTGATTCCGGTGCCCGGGGCAGTAAGGACCAAATGCGTCAGCTGGCCGGCATGCGCGGTTTGATGGCCAAACCTTCCGGTGAAATCATTGAAACCCCCATCGTGGCCAATTTCCGTGAGGGCCTGTCCGTGCTGCAGTATTTTATTTCAACCCACGGAGCCCGCAAAGGTCTGGCCGACACCGCTTTAAAGACCGCCAACTCCGGTTATCTGACACGAAGGCTGGCGGATGTTGCCCAGGATTGCGTGGTGCTGGAAGACAATTGCGGTACGATGATGGGCGTTGAGGTTGAGCCCCTGATGGAAGGCGGCGAAGTAATCCAGCGTCTTGGTGAACGGGTTTTGGGACGCGTGGCGACTGAAGATATTATCGATCCCTTCTCTGAAGAACTTATCTGTAAAGGCGGACAGGAAATCGACGAACTCGTCGTTCAAAAGATCGAAGAAGCCGGCCTGGCGAGGCTTAAAATAAGATCGGTTTTAACCTGCAGGGCCAAAAGTGGGGTGTGCTCCAGATGCTACGGCCGGGATTTGGCCCACGGCAGGCCGGTGGAGGTCGGTCAGGCCGTCGGTATTTTAGCGGCGCAGTCCATTGGTGAGCCCGGTACCCAGTTGACCATGAGAACTTTCCATATCGGTGGTACGGCCAGCCGCCGGGTTGAACAGGCGGATATCCGGGCCAGGGTGGATGGCACCATTAAATTTGTCGACCTGACTGTGGCCGCGAATTCTGAAAATCAGCGCGTGGTCATGAACCGACGCGGCGGCAAGTTTAACATTTTAAGCGATAGCGGGCGGGAACTGGAAAGCTTTCCCGTTATCTACGGCGCCCACCTGCAGGTTAAAGACGGTGATAAGGTGACAGCCGGTGATCTGCTTGCGACATGGGATCCTTTTACCACACCGATTATCGCGGAAGTGGACGGAAATGTCAAATTCGGTGATATTATCCTCGGTCGGACCATGCAGGAGAAAGTGGATCCGGTTACCGGCAAATCCAGCCATACGGTCATCGAATCGAAAAGCGCTGATGAACGACCCCGAATCTCGATTAAAGATAATGAAGGCCGGACCGCAAAACTTCCGGCATCATCCGGTGTTGCCCGTTATATCCTTCCGATCAATGCAATTTTGCTGGTGGAGGAAGGCGACGACGTCAAGGCCGGTGACGTGGTGGCCAAGCTGCCCAGGGCAACCACCAAAACCAAGGACATCACCGGTGGGTTGCCAAGGGTGGCGGAGCTGTTTGAAGTGCGCAAGCCCAAGGAGATCTCGGTCCTCAGTGAAATTGACGGGTACGTGTCCATCGCCAAAAGCACCAAGAAAGGTAAACAAAAGGTGACGGTGACACCGGTGGATGTCGGTGAAAAGAAAGAGTACCTGATACCCAGGGGTAAACACATAAACGTCTATGAAGGTGACTATGTCAGAGCCGGTGAACCTCTGATCGGCGGTTCCGCCATACCCCAGGACATCCTCAGTATCAAAGGGGAGGTCGCCCTGGCACGGTATCTCGTCAATGAAGTCCAGGAAGTCTATCGTCTGCAGGGTGTGCGCATAAACGACAAGCACATCGAGGTCATCGTGCGCCAGATGATGAGGCGGGTCAAGGTGACCAGTGTGGGGGATACGGACTTCATCATGGAAGAGCAGGTTGACAAGATAAAATTTGAGGAGGCCAATCGGGCGGTGGTTGAAAAAGGCGGCAAACCGGCTGTGGCAGAACCCTTGATTCTTGGAATAACCAAGGCTTCTTTGAGCACCGATAGCTTTATTTCAGCAGCCTCGTTTCAGGAGACCACCAAGGTTCTTACCGATGCGAGCATTGCAGGATCCACTGATGGGCTGAAAGGGCTCAAAGAAAACGTTATCATGGGAAGACTTATTCCGGCGGGAACCGGAATGGCCATTTATAATGATATTGCCGTCAAGGTGGCCCGATCATCCCGCTAATTTAACATTACGGAATTTTTGCAACTCAATGACGATAGAGGGTGTTTTCCAAGGTCTGAGTTTTTGTCGCAATCATGAAAGCATGCAATAGCGGAATGGTGGGGCCGTAGGTTTTTGAATCAATAAAAAAATCAACCGAATTTGCAACAAAATGCTTGACATTAGAAGTCTTCATGTATACATATCAACATTTTGCAACTATAAGAATCTCAAGCAAGCTCAATTAGAAAAATGAGGACAAGATGCCGACAATCAACCAGTTAATTAGAAAAGGCCGAAAGCGGATCAAGAAGAAAACCAATACCCCGGCACTCAAAAGGGCGCCCCAGAAAAGAGGGGTGTGCACCCGGGTTTATACGTCCACTCCCAAAAAGCCGAATTCGGCTTTGCGCAAAGTTGCTCGTGTTCGATTGACCACCGGTATAGAGGTCACCGCCTATATTCCGGGCATCGGGCACAATTTGCAGGAGCACTCGGTGGTTCTGGTTCGTGGCGGCCGGGTCAAAGACCTGCCGGGCGTGAGGTACCATATTGTTCGCGGAACGCTGGATACGCTGGGTGTTGAAGATCGAAAACAGGGCCGTTCTAAATACGGAGCCAAAAAACCCAAGTGATAGATTGACAATTTTATATTGACCATTGAATATTGAAGGAAGTTTATCGATTTAAAAATATTTTAATGACGGAGCAAAGCGACAACCGCAAATTGTCAATCTTCAATTGCAAAACCAATAACTAATAACCAATTTCAAAGTTTGGTGCAAGTATGCCGAGAAGAAGAGATGTACCGGAGCGACCGGTAACCGCCGATCCTAAATACGATAACAAGCTGGTTTCAAAATTTATCAATAGCGTCATGCGAGACGGCAAAAAGAGTACTGCCCAGTCGATTCTCTACGATGCTTTTGGCATCATGAAAGAAAAATCCAAGGAATCACCGCTCAAGATTTTTGAACAGGCGGTAGACAACGTACGACCGTTGATTGAGGTAAAATCCAGACGAGTTGGCGGTTCGACCTATCAAGTTCCCACGGAAATTCGTCCCTCGCGGCGAACCGCACTGGGGATTCGATGGATCATCGGCTATGCGCGACAACGGCCGGAAAAAGGGATGGCCAAAAAACTGGCGGCGGAGTTCATGGATGCGGCCAATAACCGCGGTGCATCTGTAAAGAAAAAGGAAGACACCCATAAAATGGCGGAAGCCAACAAGGCTTTTGCCCATTTTCGCTGGTAGGTCGAGAAATTAGAGAATCTCATTTGAAAATTGAAGATTGAAAGAAGGTTCCGAATACAACCGCAAATTATCAATCGTCAATAGTCAATTCAAAAGGGGAGGAAGGGAAGATGTCGAAGGCAAAGTTTGAGCGGACCAAGCCGCATGTGAACGTGGGAACGATCGGGCACATTGATCATGGTAAGACGACGTTAACGGCGGCGATCACCAAGCATTTGGGAAAGAAGGGGATGGCGGACTATGTTCCGTTTGATCAGATCGACAAGGCGCCGGAGGAAAAGGAGCGGGGAATAACGATTGCCACGGCGCATGTTGAGTATCAGACCGCCAAGCGTCATTATGCGCATGTGGATTGTCCGGGGCATGCGGACTATATCAAGAACATGATCACAGGAGCGGCGCAGATGGACGGAGCGATACTGGTGGTGGGAGCCGATGATGGTCCGATGCCGCAGACACGGGAGCACATATTGCTGGCGCGTCAGGTGGGCGTGCCGCAGATCGTGGTATTTTTAAACAAGTGTGACATGGTGGATGATGAAGAGTTGATCGAGCTGGTGGAGCTGGAGTTGCGGGAGCTATTGGACAAGTATGAGTTTCCGGGCGATGACACGCCGATCATCCGGGGCAGTGCGTTAAAGGCGTTGGAGAGTGATGATCCGGATTCGGCGGAGACCAAGTGCATATTTGAGTTAATGGATGCGATCGACACGTTTATACCGGAGCCGCAGCGCGATATCGACAAGCCGTTTTTGATGCCGATCGAGGACGTGTTCAGCATCTCGGGACGGGGCACGGTGGTGACGGGTCGTGTGGAGCGCGGGGTGGTCCACGTGGGCGATGATGTTGAGATAGTGGGGATACGGCCGACGTTTAAGACGGTGTGCACGGGGGTGGAGATGTTTCGCAAGCTGTTGGATGAGGGTCAGGCGGGCGACAACATCGGGGTATTGTTGCGCGGCACCAAGCGCGATGAAGTTGAGCGGGGCCAGGTGGTGGCGGTACCGGGATCGATCACGCCGCACACCAAGTTCAAGGCGGAGGTATATGTATTGAGCAAAGAGGAAGGCGGTCGGCACACGCCGTTTTTCAGTGGCTACCGGCCGCAGTTTTATTTTCGCACGACGGATGTAACGGGGATATTGACGTTGCCGGAGGGAGTTGAGATGGTGATGCCCGGCGACAACATAACGATCGAGGCGCAGCTGATAACGCCGATCGCCATGGAGAAGGAGGTTCGCTTTGCGGTACGCGAGGGTGGTCGTACGGTGGGCGCGGGCGTCGTCAGCGAAATTATCGAATAAAAGCTAAGGAGTCCTTCAGGTGAGAATTATTGTTACCCTAGCATGCACTGAGTGCAAGCGCAGAAATTACTCGACAACCAAGAATAAGCGCACGACGCCGGATAAGCTGGAATTTAACAAATATTGCCGGTTCTGCCGCAAACATACGCCGCACAAGGAAACAAAATAGGCGATCATGCGGATCAAATTGACGGTCACACGGCTCAAATTGATCAGATATACTGCTTTGAATTCTAATGTTGTCGCATTTGAGAAATGAACTTCTCAAATTCGGTTGACCATTGACCATTGACATTGCCAATTGTGAAACGAATCATGCAGGCCAGTAGCTCTAACGGTAGAGCATCGGACTCCAAATCCGGGTGTTGGGGGTTCGAATCCCTCCTGGCCTGCCACACTTTTTGTTGGTGAAGCTCAGAGCCTGAAAAAAAAGGATGAAATGACTTCCTTAGTGATATTATGCTCAGAGCTTTCGCCTTTTTAGGAGTACAATGGGACGGATACAACGCAAAAAGCCACCAGGGACCAAAAAGAAAAAGATACAGGGGACAGAAAATCAGACTGCTGCCGGACTGCCAGATGATAAGGAGAGCGGGGTAAAAATAGCATCTTCCGGAGAAGCAACCGTCAGTATCGCAAAGAAAAAGACGGTTTTTCCTCAAAAAAAGCAAGCCCCTGCGGCGATTCCGGTGGCAACAAAACCCAAAGACAATATATTCACCAAATCAGCCCAGTTCTTAAGGGAAGTCAAGGTAGAGCTTAAAAAGGTAACGTGGCCGTCGCGCAAACAAACCATCGGCTCCACCGTAGTCGTTATTGTGCTGGTGATGGTCATTTCATTATTTCTGGGCGTCGTTGATTTTGGCATATCCAGTTTGATTCGTATTGTTCTTCAATAGTTTGAGGAGAGAGAAGAGTGGCGCTTAAATGGTACATAGTTCATGTATACTCGGGCTTCGAAAACAAGGTTAAAGTAGCTCTGGAAGAGCGCATTGCCGCTTGCCTTCATCCGGAAAAGTTTGGCGAAGTGCTGGTGCCCACGGAAGAAATAGTCGAACTGGTTAAAGGGCGGCGCAAGACATCTTCCAGGAAATTTTATCCCGGATATATCTTGGTCAGAATGCAACTCGATGATGAAACCTGGCACATCGTTAATGATACCGCCAAAGTGACCGGATTTTTAGGCGGACGCGAGAAACCGACGCCGCTCTCCGACGAGGAAGCGGATCAAATTCTTAACCGCATGGCAGCCGGCAAATTAAAACCCCAGCCGAAGTATTTTTTCGAATCCGGCGATGATATAAGGGTCATCGACGGACCCTTTACAAATTTCAACGGCACCGTGGAAGAAGTCAATCATGAAAAAGGCAAGATCAAAGTGCTGGTGAGCATATTCGGCCGGTCAACCCCGGTGGAATTGGATTTCGTCCAGGTCCAGAAACTTTAACACAGGAGAGATAAGGTTAAAATGGCAAAAAAGGTAATGGCGCTGATTAAACTGCAAGTTCAAGCTGGCAAAGCCAATCCATCCCCGCCGATCGGTCCCGCGCTGGGGCAGCACGGGGTTAATATTATGGACTTCTGCAAGGCATTCAATTCCAGAACGGCTCAAGATGAGGGTATGATCATTCCTGTGGTCATAACGGTTTATCAGGATCGATCATTTACCTTTATCACAAAAACACCGCCGGCTGCTGTATTGCTGAAGAAAGCGGCTAAAATCGCCAAAGGTGCCGGGGATCCTAAGCGGGAGCGTGTCGGCTCGGTGACCCAACAGCAGGTCGAGGAGATCGCCAAGCAGAAAATGGTTGATCTCAATGCGAATGATCTGGCGGCTGCCTGTAAAATTATTGCAGGGACGGCCAGAAGTATGGGAATTGAAATTGGATAAAATATTTACGTGTTACGGGTTACGCGTTGCGTGTTCCGTGTCACGGATTAAATGAACGTGCATCGTACCAGCAACGCGCAACTCGTAACGCGTAACACGATTGAAGGAGATAATAAAGAAGATGGCGAAGCGGGGTAAAAAGTATATTGAAGCGAAAAAAAAGAGCAGTAGCCAACCAGCCAGCGCATTCGAAGAGGCTGTGAAAAGGGCCCTGGAATCATCTTATGCCAAATTCGATGAGACCGTTGATGTCGCCGTTCGTCTGGGTGTTGACCCCAGACATGCAGACCAGATGGTGCGGGGAAGTGTGGTTTTGCCGAACGGAACCGGCAAAAAGGTTAAAATTCTCGTATTTGCGAAAGGTGAGAAGGAAAAAGAGGCACTTGACGCGGGCGCCGATTTTGTGGGTAATGATGACCTCGTAGAAAAAATTAAGGAAGGCTGGTTCGGTTTTGACAAGGCCATCGCCACGCCCGATATGATGGGTGCCGTCGGAAAAATCGGAAAACTGTTGGGCCCCAGAGGATTGATGCCCAATGCCAAAATCGGAACCGTTACATTTGATATTACCAAGGCGGTCAATGATCTCAAGGCCGGCAAGATCGACTTTAAGGTCGAAAAGGCCGGTATCGTTCACGCACCCATGGGAAAGGTTTCTTTTGGAGTCGAAAAAATCGTTCAGAACGTTGCTGCTTTTTTAGAAACCATCTTACGTCTTAAGCCGGCTTCCAGCAAAGGTACTTACCTGAAAGGTATCGCTCTGTCTACGACGATGGGCCCCGGAGTTAGAATCGATGCTGCTCAAGTCAAGGATTTGATCAAATAGTCCCTTAGCAATATTCCATCGTTCGATTCCGCCGGCCAACAGATATCGCAGGAGACGAATCAATTCACTGAAAAATAGCCTCTGCGGCTTTTTGTTTAGAGGTTCAAACCAAAAATCATTCTGTCAAAGACCGTAGGTCCACTTTCAAAAAGGCTGACAAGGATTGTGTTTAATCGGCATTGCCGGCCTACCTAGACAGAAATGTGATAGCCCTTTGAGAAAAAAGAAGTTCAAAGTCGCCATCGCGGATCAGTTATGCTGATTTCCTCCGGTTTTTGATCAGACAAGGGAAGGAGGTGACGTTAAAAGTTGAGATTAGATGCCAAGAAAAAAATTACTGAAGATCTGCATGATCGATTGACCAGATTCGCAATCATCGTCGTGACCGATTACAAGGGGTTAGATGTTGCCGCGATCAACGATTTGCGCCGCAAGCTCAGAGCAGAAGAAGTTGAATACCAGGTTGTCAAAAACTCTCTGCTGACGCGCGCGGCGGATGATACCGAGGCTGCTCTCATAAAAGAGTATTTTAAGGGTCCGAGTGCGGTTGCGATAAGCTATGAAGATCCGGTTGCTCCGGCCAAGGTTTTGACTCAGTTTGCCAAGGAAAATGATAAACTTGAGATCAAAGTCGGCGTGCTGAACGGCAAGGTGCTTGATGTCGACGCCATCAGGGCGCTTGCAGCCCTGCCTGCCAGAGAGGTGGTCCTCGCGCAGCTTCTTGCGACGCTGAATGCGGTTCCGACATCGTTTGTGAGAGTCCTGGCGGAAATTCCCAGAAGCATGCTGAATGTATTGACAGCGATCAAGGAGCAGAAGGAAGCAGCCTGACTCTTGCGGTTTCAACGATCATTTGTATGATCAAACGTAGAAGTTTAGCCACTAAGATCAAACTAGCAAGTTAAATTGAAAGAATAACTGGAGGATAAAATGGCGCAAGCAGATATTACAAAAGATGATGTTATTGAGTTTATTGCAAACATGTCAGTTCTGGAACTATCCGAGCTGGTCAAGGAAATGGAAGAAAAGTTCGGTGTTTCGGCAGCTGCGCCGGTAGCCATGATGGCCGCCGGACCCGGGGGGGCAGCCGGCGGTGCAGAGGCGGAGGAGGAAAAAACGGAGTTTGATGTTGTCCTGACCGCTCACGGAGATAAGAAAATTCAGGTCATCAAAGAGGTCAGGGCAATTACCGGGCTTGGTCTCAAGGAGGCCAAAGACCTCGTTGACGGGGCGCCCAAGCCTGTCAAAGAAGGTATTCCAAAAGATGAGGCTGAAAAAATCAAGGGTCAACTTGAAGAGGCCGGCGCCCAGGTCGAGATCAAATAATTACTTGTGAGTTGTCCGTGGTCAGTTGTCTGTGGCGGCAATAAATCAAGCTGTATATAGATTGGCGCTCGGTGCAGGCGACTGACCGCCCCGAAGGATTTACCCCATAATCCGCTTATGCTGAGAATTTACCGGTAACGATGCCGTGGTCCGTTCACACACCCAAAACACTCCTGATCAATAGGCAGAGGATATTACTTCTTGCAAAAACGGGCCACCCAAAACTTACCACTAACCATTAATTACGGGAGATGCCATGTCTGACAGACCTTTGGCAATTAAGCGCATACGGAAAAATTTCGGCAAAATTAAAAAGCTCGTCGACATCCCTGATCTTATCGGGATGCAGCGTGAGTCATTTCAACGATTTTTGCAGATGGATATCGCCCCGGAAAAGAGGAAAGAAATCGGTTTGCAGTCGGTTTTTAGATCCGTGTTTCCGATTAAAGATTTTACCGGGAGCGCATCACTTGAGTTTGTCTCCTATCGTTTTGGAGAAGTAAAACACAGCATCGAAGAATGCATTCACCGAGGGATGACCTATGAAATCCCGGTTCGGATTACGGCCAGATTGGTGGTTTATGATGTCGACAGTGAAACCGGTGTTTCCAACATCCGCGATATAAAAGAACAGGAAATTTACTTCGGCACCATACCTTTGATGACCGAGAAAGGCACCTTTATCATC
>Ga0307426_1002221_pt1 | contig 12270 bp, 14 predicted proteins | sample SalMarWE160340MG_FD_202165 | JGI IMG/M metagenome (GOLD analysis project Ga0307426, IMG submission 202165) | Salt marsh sediment microbial communities from the Plum Island Ecosystem LTER, Massachusetts, United States - WE1603-40 | ecosystem: Environmental > Aquatic > Marine > Intertidal zone >... | reverse complement strand
CACTAGTCATATCCATCCTAGAAGGAAGGAGTTTATGATTATCCTTATATGCTCTTGGGAAAAATTTGAGATATAGACAACTATCTAAATTCTCGATTGTAGAATTACGAATGCAAAAAAATCCACCTCTTCTTAATACACGTCTTGTTTCAGATATTGCTTTATCTTTATCTTGAAAATGATGATAGGTCTGTGATAAGAAAATAAGATCCACGGAATCATTAGCAAAACATAAATATTCAGCTGTGCTCTGAATGAATATCACTCTTGAGGTAGCAATATCTGCTTTCGCCTTTGTTAGCATTTTCACTGACGGATCTAATCCATAGACTGTGGCAGAGAAGCGTTCCATCAGAGCGTGTATAAACCGCCCAGTTCCACAGCCTAAATCAATAATAGTTTTTATATTCTCTATGGACACATGTTTTATTATAGCATCAAACCATAATACTATTGTGTCATCAGGGAGTTTTCTTGCCTTATCATAACGAAGATGGATATCTGTATTATCGTATTTCATTTCTACAATTTGACCGCATTTTAGTTATCCTCATCAATTTCACCTTTCAATAATTTCTCAATCTTATCGGCATGGACTTCTGCGAACCATGGATCCAAATAAGGTAGATATTTCAATTGTTCTTCTCTGGGTAACAAAAAGAAACCAAATTTATGAAATCCTCGGCAATTATGAGTACCACACTTGCATTCCCATGACCCACCATCCACAACAAGTAGATCATAGCATAATGTTATCTCTTCGTCTTTTTGTATATCACGCATTGCCAGAACATAGTATTGCTGACCCACAGAATAAAGAAACGCATTTGGCTCACACGAATTGTTTGTATAGCATTCAGGTTCAGAGACGAGCATTTGCCTGCCATCGGGTAACCAATGGCAGTGGTCAAACTGCTCATTTTTTTCTGGCTCAAGTGGTTTGATCTTGGTTATTTCTCTCAGAAACTTCACTTTTAAAATAACAGAGTGTTTTGAAATGAAAGCAGTAGTGAATATTCCTTTCCCAACAATCCTTGAATTTCGTATTTCAATAGACATACTTTTTGCTCCAACTAATGTAATTATATCCTTGTACTAGAATTAATCAAGGCAAAAGAAAAATTATAACTCTCCTGTGCTATTTTTGTGAAACGTTTGTGTCAAAACGTATGGTAATATACAAAATATCCCAAAACATACAGAAGGGTGCAAATGTATAAATGTCTTGCAGGAGAACAAGTCGGTAGCTCTGCAAACCGAACGGATTTTAAGTCCGTAGTGTTAGTTCTTCTGCGGACTCATAGGCGAAGATCTATTGGTCAAGTCAACAATACTATTTGTATTTTGAATTCTGTATTCTTTTTGTGCCAAAGTTGCACCATGCGAAATTCACTAATCTGCATACTACTGACCTCTACGGCGCGATTCAACAATTCCCTCCGCAGCTCCATACAAGTGTTGTAGATATGGAAAAATGTCACATTTTACTCCACGCATATTTATCTTTGAATGATCGCCGGTTTCAACATTTATGTCATACTGGTAGTCGCCACAGCGGGCAACCATAATAATGTTGCTTTGTTTATTGAACTTATAACTAATTTGAGAACTGTCGATACCAGGACAAATACGTTTAACCGTACTGTAATCGATAATATTATCGGGAATATGCAAAGTTAACTGCTCAAAGAAATTATTTGGAGAAGTACCAATGTGCATCATTTCAGGTTGTTTTTTATTGCTATATGCAATCAAATACACCTTCAGTTTCAATCCGTTTCCAATTTCGTCAATCCAACTGTCAGTATGCCATTGATATGTAAAATACCCCACTATTCTCGATGTTTCGATAATTTGACCCTTGGTTTTAATATAATCAGCGTGTCGCATCGATCCTTTATCCACTAAGTTTAAATTCTTTTTTATGTAATAGGTGGGTAGATTGCTTTCCGATATCTTTTTATAGGCAAAATCAGCAAGGTAACCAGGGTCCAATGTATCGGGAAGGGAAAGCCATTTTAGTTGCGGTTTTAACAATCCTCCATAATTACCAATCTCTAATATATCCTGAGCACACGCTCCAATATTTCCTTGTATTCTCCATGTATCATGTTGGACATTATTATATATCTCTGAATGTCTTATATATCTAAAAGAACCAAGATCGGTATAGGAAAAACCTTTTTCACGTGCCAAACTAATAAATTCAGGGAAATGGGGCAAAGCGGATAGATTATGCGGTGTATGAGATATTTTTGCATATAGAACACCAAATTTACGACTATATCTCACTGTATCTCCAATCCCATTATAGTTGAAATAACGCCAATCAATCTTGCATGTGTTAATATCAGTACATTTGAATATTTGAATCAAGCTCGAATCTTTCTCGATGTCAGAAATGATCTTCTTGACGGTAACATCCTTGCTTAATGGTATCTCGCGTTCAAGCGCCACGCTGTTGATATTATTATAACTTAGCGAGACGTAAACACAATAACTATATGTTATATGATGTGTAGATAGTGTATCTTCAAAGTTAAACCTAACTCCTCTATATTGCTGTGAATACCATCCAATAATATCATGGCGAGGTTCATCAACATATTCAAATTCATAACCTTTTAGAATGCATCGTTTAAACTCAGCAAAACGGGAATCATATCGAATCCTATTGAGAATAAGTTGTGACCGAAGAACTGGATACATCACAACAATTATTAATATAAATACGACTAGCCATACAATAAATCTCAGTCTAATTTTCATATATCAAATTATAGGAGTTATAAGACTAATGTCAAATGCATTATAGCATAGTAGAGTCACGCATTATATCTTCGTTGAGTCAATTATTAACCACAAATTTTTGTTAATAACGACATTTATGTGCGTAATAAAAAAAAATTATACTGATTATATAATAATATCCCAGGTAGAGCGTATAAAAACCATTTTTACGCTAATAATGCAGAAAAAAAAGCTTACAATTATGGCAAATCAATCGCAATATTGCATAAAGGATTACAAAAAATTACTAAACACAAAAACTTCACTAAAATGGACTTATTAAAAGACATAAATACGTGGATAATAGAGATAATAAACAGTAAAAATGATTTATTAGATATATTATTTGTTAATAAGGTAATAAAAGATATTAATATGAGCTTCAAGAGCAGTTATATCAAGCTCCCCAAGCAATTGATACACAGAGATATTCATCCGTCAAATATGATATTTTATCGTAATAAATTGAAAGGATTTATAGATTTTGAAATACCAACTTATGGAATAAGAATATTTGATCCTTGTTATTGCTCAACAAGCATCTTAACAAGCAAATTTAAGAGTAAAAAAGCACGAAAAAAATGGATTGATTTATTATCATCTATTTTGAAAGGTTATAATTCAAAAAATAAACTAAAAAAGAGTGAAATAAATGCAATTTTCTATGTGCTATTATTAATACAATTGCTTTTTATGGCTTATATGGTGAGAATAGATAAAATAAAAACAGCTCAATTTAATCAAAGCATTTTAAAGTGGATTTATGACAATAAAAATACTATAAATAGAGAATTGAAGATATTCTAAGTCGAAAAATATAATATAAAAAGCTATCTATTCCAACTGCATTTCGTATCCGCATGGTATAAAGCGAAAACTCTGATTCCATAATCAGCAAGCAAGAAATGCCCCAAGATTACTGAAATATCACTTCTTTACACTCCACTGCAAACCATTGTTACATTTGCATTTTACAAGTCTTGCAGTGGGATGATACTCCACTAGGCATCGACAGTTCTCACAATATAATAATTTATAGACTGCTTGTAGACTATCTACGAAATCTTTCACCTCTTCTATTGAAATACCCCCCTTTATTGGATTATTGTGTGAACAAATGTTGCCAAATATCTTGTTTTTCTCCAATCGTTGAAACATTGATTCATTAGAACGATAATATTCTGGTAGTAATTTTTTCACTCTGCCAACAAAAGAAGGATAAAGATCTTTGACTTCATACTTGTTATCTCGTCTTAAAACAGAAGGTGCGCCTTTCAGTTTTATTATCATTTCATAACAAAGCCACTCTAAACATTCACGCCCGAAAACTGCCGCCATATCCTTTTCGCCCTGACTTATTTTATCTGCTATTTTTTCCCATCTTGGTTGATATTTGTCATATATTGGTCCACCTTCAAGTGTCCATTTTTTAATTTCATAGTTCGCAAAATTTCCCTCGACTTTAAAAGCCGTCTGAGTTGCATGCAATTCCTCAAACCACATGTAATCATGTGTCGTTATTAAAAATTGATACTCCTTAAACTCCTTTATAATAAGTTCACAAATCCGGTTGCGATGTTCAGCGTCAATTGAGAAAATTACATCATCAAGTATAATAATTGGGAATTCGCTGTTAAAATGCTTTACAAACGCCAAGAATATACACAAGCCCAAAGAATCAAGATGCGCTTCACTATAATAACTTCGAGGATCTTCATCTATTTTATGATAATACCTACACTTTATCTCCGCACTTCCTCTTCGTTCCGGTTTTACCACAAGTTTCATATCGTGATGTTCATCACCCGGATGAAGCGTTTCGTAGTATTTCGAAAAATCACCCTGCAAAGCATCGTATATTTTTTGTATCTCTTCTTTTTTTGCCCGAACAAAACAATCATAAATTATATTTACCTGATCATGTAATGTTCTTCTAACGCCAATATTTGAACAAAAGCCCTGAAAATCATTTTTAAATTCACTGACTTTAGCTAAGATTTCTAAAACAGTAATGATAACCTTATCTCTATTAGTCTGTGCACACTTACTTTTCTTCTGTAACGCCCACTCTTCCATCTCCTCTGTTGTTTTGATTATTTTTTCACTACAGATTGCCTTATGTCGTTCTTCAAATGTATCCAATTTAATATTGAAAATGTCTTTGCCAATCTCAGTGCCGAGTATGTCGATTTCACTTATAAGGCCTTCGAGATTATCCATTCTCCCATCATAACCATGCTTACGTAACTTACCACATAATAGAATTGCCGTTTCCTTCATTCCAACTAAATCACTACTAATATCATTGCGGAGTCTCTTCAATTCATTAACTAGTGGTGAAATTTCCTCCATACTCTTGAGTCTTGTCTCAATTGCAGCAATGAATTCTTCTTGATTTTGGGGAGTTAAGCACAGTGGACATTTGCTTAAATTCTGTTGTATGACAAGATCTTTTCCTAACACAAGTAACTGCTCACACATCAAATCCTTTACACTCTCTTTATCCTTTAAAAAATCTTCAAATGTCTTCCTGAACACTTGATATTTCTTAAATGCCTTCAATGTATTATTGAGCAGTTGGATCTGCTCAATGATTGAAAGAATTTCACTTGTTAATTTCATCTTTTCAAGATGTTTTGCTTTTGATACTACTTCAGTTTTCCGCTCTGGTATTTCCTCAAGTTTCTGCAGTGGTCGTTCATCATACTCTTTCAACTTCGCATTCAATAAGTTAAGCAACGAATCCAAATTTTTGAATGGTGTTCCTAAAATCACTGTAGCCCTATGCTGCAAATTCTCATTCTGGTTTTCTAATTGTCGTATGGTATCACCTAATTCATCACGTCTATGCATCAGTGCAAGTTCCAATTGTTCTAAATCTGAAATCCTTATTAATGATGCTAATTGATCATATCTAGGTTTTGGTTGTGCCAGAATAAAATCCAATAGATGTTTTCTTCTCAATATGAATGAAGAAGTAGTCCCTAATTGATATATTGTCTGTAAATGCTTAGAGATTTTTGAAATACCTTCCCTAAAGTTACGGCCTAGTATACTACTATCCTGAAACACAATTTCCACACAACAATTCTTATTATCTTCACAGAGTATGTGAGGTGCATGCTTGGAAGTAGACAGTGACTGCGTTCCCTCAAGATGTGATACTTTTCCTTTAAAAAGAAATTCTAGAGCATCAACGAAGGAACTTTTCCCATAACCATTTTCTCCATACAGCACAACCGATTTCTCATTGAATTCAAGAGGATTATCGACAATACCACGAAACCATCTAGCATTAAGACTCTTGATTTTCAGCATTATATCTCTCCAACCAAACAAGAAACCTGTCCAATTGCTCACTATTAGACAATTCTCCATTATTCCACAAAGATTCCAACTCTACAATTATCTCATCATCAATTTCCTCAAGTTTTTGCAGTTTTTCCAGGAAGTTGTTAAAGATACGTTGGTCAATAATGGAGTGACTCAAAATTCGTTCCTATTTCTTTTTATATATGATCTTAATAGCAACATCAAAACTATTACAGCAACTTCTATATTTACGCCTTCCTTTTGGAGAACCTTCATACCCTTGACATATCTTCATAGTCTTTAAATCACACTGCTGTTTTCGTACCATTTCCCAGAGAATACGTCCAATGGAAAAGCCGCCGTTATAACACAATGGATTACTACAGTCAATATATTCTCCTAACGTATCTTTACCATAGATGCCAGTGCAACTATTTCTATAAACACCATGTCCACTCTCTTTTACTTCAACCGTAATGTCATCAATCTCAGGAAAAGCTTCCGTGAATGGTACTTTCTTGCTAAAAACATAATTAGTTTCTCGATGTATTTCTGATGCTTTTTTTCTATGTTTCATAGTATGGTATCGTCCATATCCTTACAAAAATCATACCTCCCATAACCACCCAAACAGCCATTTTTCCTCTTCGGTAACCAATGCCCAAATTTTTCGATGTCAATCTTACTTTTTTTGTCAGCCTTATCGTACTCTCCTCCTTTTGTACGTTCACCCTCTCCCGGATATAACAAAAAAAGTATAGAAATCCCAGCCACTCCCACCTAAACCAAAATTCCCATACCTTCTCTAAACATATTATATATGTTTTCTATTTATTGTCAATATGGTATCTCAGTGATTACTCCAGTAGACAACGCGGATTAGTGTTCCGCAACACCTTTCTCTCCACCCATTTTTGCTTACATTTCACCCCTTGACAAACAGCAAAATATTGATATAATATAGTGATATCATTAATGATATCACTAATTAAAGGAGGTATTTTGAAAAAGATTAAAGGGCTGTGGCTTGAATCTCTTATCAACTGGGGTTTTGTCTCACGAAAGGATATAGAATCTGGTAAAGTCACACGAGCAGATTTAATAAAGCGTGTTGCACAAATCAGCTCACAGAAAAAGGAAAAAAGACTGGTTATTAACCTACCTGACTGGATTAAGAAGATGTTAGCGGAAAAGGCTAAAGCAGATAACATGTCGATGAACCAGGTCATCAGAACCGCATTAATAGATTATCTAACAAAAGATGAATAACATCGAGATATTATGTCTGTAAACGAGCTTAGTGGCGCTAACAAATACCTCACAGTAGATGATGTGGCGGCATTAATGAAAGTCAGTATAAAAACTGTTTATAGCTGGTGTTCAAAAGGATATTTACCATGCATCAAATTTGGTCGTTTAGTGCGTATCAATAGAGAAGAATTATCGCTAAGAATAGAGGAACTCAAAGAAGCATCTTCCACAAGAAAAAAGTAGTTTATGTTGACATATCATATGAATTAAATATACTAACCTCATGGAGGAATAATGAAAGCACCCAAAATAGAGCTCAAGCCTAGAGGCAAGAGCGGAATCTTTTGGGTAAGATATTCCTTCAATGGTAAGAGAGAGCATTATAGCCTCGAAACAGCGGATGAAGCTGAAGCCAAGAAAGAAGCAAAAAGAATATTCAATGAACTTGAGCTCAGCATTCACCGTCCGCGAAGAAAAGTGATCTTTGACAATCTATGGGAACGATACAAAGAAGAAGAATGGCCAGAAAAAAGACCGACATCTCGAACACGCGATCAAACCAGTATAAAACCTCTTCTTGCAGCATTCAGTGGTACAGTCATAAATGAAGAAACATTCCGCGATGAAGTAAGAGAATACCGCAAGAAAAGACTCAGTGGTGAACTACGTCTCAAAGGCATATCCGCAAAAGATATGGTCTCAAAGGCAACAGTCAATCGAGAAATCGCACTATTAAAACGCATTATCAATCTTGCTGTTTATGAATGGCGACTACTAAGGACAAATCCGTTACAGAAATTTCCAATGTTCAAAGAAAAGCAACGTGAGAGACCGATAGCATCTGAAGAATGGCGAAAGTTGATAAGTACATCTTGCCCTGAGTTACGAGATTTCCTGCTTGTTGCTCGTTTTACTGGTATCAGATACGGTCTTCGTAGCCACGGAATCTTAGATTTGAAATGGTCTGACATTGATCTGGATAATTGGAAAATCAAAGTGCGCGACAGCAAAAATCGTGAAGGAAGAATCGTATACATGGATGAAACTGTCTATAGAATCATGAAACGACGCAAAACGTGCGCAAAGTCTGAATGGGTTTTTCCAGGAAGAGATGGTAAGAGACGTCATTCATTCGACAGTGCATTTAAGGGCGCAAAACGGAGAGCTGAAATTACTAATCTCAGAATCCATGACCTCAGACATGCATTCGGTACTGATAAAAAGAGTCAAGGGGTCGACTTGCCATCTCTGGCTAAGCTTATGGGCCATAAGGATATAAAAACAACAATGCGCTATGGTGAACCTAATGAGGATCACCTAAGAGAAATTATGGGCTCAAAGCCAAGATCCAAGAAAAAAAGTGGACCAAAAGTGGACCAAATGGACGTTCCCAATTAGCAAAGCATTGAAAAATATACTTGCGCCTGTAGCTCAATCGGATAGAGCGACGGACTTCGAATCCGTAGGCTGGGGGTTCAAATCCCTTCAGGCGCGGTTAACAAGGAGCAAATATGAAAATTAAAGTTATGCTGATTTTACTCATGATATTTTCAGTTTCACTAATTGCTCAAAATTCTGAGGATACTGAGCAGGAACCCGAAGAACAGACCATGGTCCTCAAGTTCAAGGATATCAATGTCTTTGAATATGACCTCGACTTGATATTTGAAACTGATGAAGGCGAGACCATGTGGTTTAGTCAATATAATATAGATTTGTCAGAGTATGATCTGTACACAATGGAAAACCATGATGGTTTCCCAGAATATCATGTCAATGAGGATAAAATCGGCAAATACTTCAATGTCAAATACATCGAAACTGAAATAGAGGGCGAATTTTCCGGTGAAATGGAGGAAACTCTGGTAATTACCGGATTGACAGAGGTTGAGGCTTCTGAACATGAGATAGAGTAAGGGTGAGATTGCTTCGTCGCTGCGCTCCTCGCAATGACCACTCTGTTTTGTCATTATCCAACGTGATTGGATAATCCAGAAAAGGTACAAGATGTCTCTAGATTGCCCGATCGAGTCGGGCAATGACAGGTGATCAAACCCCGTTTTACATAGGCAAGCTGGGGAATAACCTCGTATAACTTCGTTTTACAGGACAGGCAAAGAAGTAAGAAACCCCCTCTCCCTAAAGGAGCGAGGAACATTAGGGAATAGGAATGAGAGAGATTGCTTCGGCTGGCTTAGCCAGCCTCGCAATGACAGAAGAACAAGATAAAAAAGGCTTTGGGAGGTGTTGACTTTGCTCGTATTTTCAATACAATTATTATTAGTAAAAAGGAGGATGTATGGTTGAAGGTATGGAAAAGAAACTGGAACCGGGTGAAGTTCTATTTGACGAAGGCGACAAGGGCGAGGTTATGTATCTTATTCGTGAAGGTAAAATTAAGATAACCAAAGGCAGTGCTGGTGATGAAAAAGTGCTTGCAGTGCTTAAAGAGGGCGATTTTTTCGGGGAAATGGCGATAATTGATGGTTCACCACGTTCTGCCGGTGCTGTTGCTGCCTCTCCTGTATCGCTTCTCGTAATCGATAAAGAAACCTTTAAATCAAAAATCAAAGAAAATCCTTTAATTGAATATGTACTTGAGACCCTTTCGCGCCGATTAAGAACGACCGACGAGCAGATAAGACTGTTAACAATAAAAAGTGAAGAACGTAGAATCGTTGCATATATCATTACCCAGGCAAAAGAGCGTGGCAAGAAAACCGACATGGGTATTGAGGTAGCAAATTTTTCTCATGAAAGTTTGGCTCATATCACAGGTATTGAGCAAGATAAGATCGTGAATTATCTCAAGAACCTTGACCAAGCAAAGCTCATCACCTTAAAAGACAATACCCTGATAATCAAAGCCGTTGAAGATCTTGACGAATACCTGAGATATATAGCGTTAAAGGAGAAATTCGGTAGATAGATATTTAAGGATATTATAATATCCAAAGACGTTTTATGCAGTAAACCCGCTATTAATACCAGGAGCACAAACTTGAAAAATCGCCGTGAACAAGAGCTCAGGCTCAAAGAACTGAATGACCTTTTAGTCTCGCAGGAAGTCTTGAATGATCGCAAGAAATATGCGGATATCTCCCGGGAGTACAAGAAACTCGAACAATTGATTACAAAATACCACGCTTTTGACAAAGCAGTTAAAGAAATAAACGAAGCCAAAAACATATTGAATGATGATGATGAAGAGCTGAAACAAATGGCTCAACTTGAAATCCATGATCTGGAAAAACGCGTGAAGTCCATCGAGAGTGAAATCGAAGAACTGTCAAATCCACAATATGAAGAATATCAGAAAAATTGTATCGTTGAGATCCGAGCTGGAACAGGCGGCGATGAGGCATCGCTTTTTGCCGCGGACCTCTTTCGCATGTACACCAAATACATTGAAAAAAAGGGACTTAAGCATGAAGTATTGTCCTCACATGTAAGTGACATTGGCGGCTTTAAGGAAATAATCTTTCTTGTCTCCGGTGATAATGCCTACGGGCTATTACATTTTGAAATGGGTGTTCACCGGGTACAGCGAGTGCCGGTTACCGAAGCCGGTGGCAGAATTCATACCTCAACCATTACAGTCGCAGTGCTGCCGGAAATCGAGGAAACTCAATTCGAGATCAACCCTAATGATCTGAAAATCGATACTTTCCGTGCCGGGGGTCATGGCGGGCAAAATGTAAATAAGGTTTCATCCGCAGTCAGGATAACACACCTGCCATCAGGTATGGTCGTCAGCTGCCAGGATGAACGTTCTCAGCATAAAAATCGTGCAAAAGCAATGAAAATACTGCGCGCCCGGTTGGCTTCTATTCAGCAACAAAAACAACAGGCTGAAATAGACCAACAGCGCAGGCAGCAAGTTGGTTCAGGCGAGCGAAGTGAGAAGATACGCACCTATAATTACCCTCAGAACCGGGTTACTGATCACCGAATAGGATTGAGCCTGTACAACCTGGATATTATCCTCGAAGGTGAGATGGATGGTATTATAGAAGGCTTGAGAGAAGATGAGAGAGATCGTCGAGCACGTAACTAAAGAGCTGGCAGTGACAAGAAATGAGGCTGAATTGATCGTGGCATCATTATTGGAAAAACCCCGTTTTGAGCTTTATATGACGGATAATATAGACCAGGAAGCAAAACATCTCCTCCTTGCCAGACTTAGCTTATTAAAAAATGGAATGCCCCTGGAATATGTAACGAAAAGAACACAGTTTATGGACTATTCATTGCGCATTTATCCTGGAGTATTTATTCCGCGCTTTGAAACAGAATATTTTATCGAACTGATAGGACAATTGACCGATTTTATACCAGAAAAAATATTAGACATCGGCACAGGTACTGGAGCGATTTCAATCGCCCTTGCTCATCTTTACCCAAAAGCCAATATATTGGCTACTGATATTTCAGATACTGCGATCCAGTGTGCATACGAAAATATTAAGGCATATGGATTGATCTCTAGGATCCACTTACTGCAGTGCGATATCTGTCAGAGTGTGAACACAGAGTTCGATCTCATAATATCCAACCCTCCATACATTCCAAGTTCACGCCTGCACTCACTGCCAAAAAGTGTTCGGGATTTTGAACCTATGCTTGCGATCGATGGTGGACACGATGGCACACAATTTATCCAGGCGATAATTGAACATGTATCCGGTGTTTTAAAACCGGATGGTATTATCGCTCTTGAAATAGATGAAGATACAGTCGGAATATTAAAAAATCACCTGAAGTCGAAAGGCTACGGTCCAATTTCATTTAAAAAGGACCAGTATGGAAAATATCGTTACCTTTTTATCGGGGATTTAAAAAAATGAAAAAAACAAAAGTCATAATCAATACGCAGAAACGCAATGCAAGGAAAATTTTAAAACGAACCGAAGAATT
>Ga0307426_1002219_pt1 | contig 12273 bp, 9 predicted proteins | sample SalMarWE160340MG_FD_202165 | JGI IMG/M metagenome (GOLD analysis project Ga0307426, IMG submission 202165) | Salt marsh sediment microbial communities from the Plum Island Ecosystem LTER, Massachusetts, United States - WE1603-40 | ecosystem: Environmental > Aquatic > Marine > Intertidal zone >... | reverse complement strand
GCCGACGTCACCTGGGGCGGCCGGGACTTTACCCTGGTGGATACCGGCGGGCTGGAGATAGACCCGAGCTCCCCGGTGGGCCGCGGCATCCGGGCGCAGATAGAGCAGGCCATCGCCGCCGCCGACATGATTATCGATATCGTGGACGTCAGCGACGGCGTCAACCCCGCCGACCTGGACATCGCCGACCTGCTGCGCCGCGCCGGCAAGCCGCTGGTGCTGGCCGCCAACAAGGCCGATAACGCTAAGCTGGAAATGCAGGCGGCGGAGTTCTACGAGCTGGGACTGGGCGAGCCGGTGCCCCTGAGCGCCCACCACGGCCGCGGCGTGGCCGACCTGCTGGATAAGGTCGTGGCGCTGCTGCCGCCCGCCGGAGAAACCGCCGCCGCGCCCGACGCCATCAAGGTGGCCATCGTGGGGCGGCCCAACGTGGGCAAGTCGCTCCTGCTCAACGCCCTGGTCGGCGACAGCCGCGCCATCGTCGACGATATGCCGGGCACCACCCGCGACGCCGTGGACACGCTGGTTGACTTTGAGGGGCAAAGTGTGCTACTTATTGATACGGCCGGAATCCGGCGGCGGGGCAAGGTGCAGGCGGGCGTGGAGCGTTACAGCGTCATCCGCTCGCTTCGGGCTATCGACCGGGCGGACATCGCTTTGCTCGTCCTCGACGCCACCGAGATGGCCACCGCCCAGGATACGCACGTGGCCGGTTATATCCAGCAAGCCGCCAAGGGCTTCATTATCATTGTCAATAAGTGGGACTTGATTGAGAATAAAGATATCGCCGCATGGAATAAACTGGTGCGGGAGCACTTTAAATTCGCCAGCTACGCCCCGGTGCTCTACACCTCGGCCAGGACGGGACAGGGAGTCGGCAGGATAATGCCGCAGGTCGTCCAGGTCTACCGGGAGAGGCTCAAGCGACTGACCACCGCCAGGGTCAACAGCGTCGTCCAGCAGGCGGTGGCCGCCCACAACCGCCCCCGCAGCCGCAACAAACCGCTCAAGATCTTCTACGCCACCCAGGCCGAAGTCAACCCGCCCACCTTCGTCTTCTTCACCAACGATGCCCGCATGGTACACTTTTCCTACCGCCGTTATCTGGAAAACCAGCTGCGCCAGGCCTTCGGTTTTGACGGCACGCCGCTTCGCTTAATCTTCAAAACGAGAGGTGAATCATGATTGTCGGGCTGTATTTCGCGGTGGCAATCATCGGCTACCTTTTGGGCTCCCTCCCCTGCGGCCTGCTCGTCGGGCGGCTCTTCGCCAAAAAGGACGTGCGCCAGGTGGGCAGCGGCAAGACCGGCATGACCAACGTCATGCGCGCCGCCGGGCGCAAGGCGGGGGTCGTCGCGCTCCTTCTAGACCTGGGCAAGGGGGCGCTGGCGGTGGTCCTGGCCGGGTTGCTCTTCCGCAACTACGATACCATAGCCCTGATTCCCTTCACCCATATCGACAGCGCCCGGATGCTGGCGGCGCTGGCGGCCATCGCCGGGCACACCTGGTCGGTATTCCTCGGCTTTCGGGGCGGCCGCGGCGTGGCCACCTTCCTCGGCGGGCTGGTGGCCCTCTACTGGCCGGCGGCCCTGGCCGGCGGGCTCGTCATGATTCTCATCGGCTACATCACCAAGTACATGTCGCTCGGCTCCATCATCGGGGCCGTTACTTCCTTCATCATCCTCATGTCGCTCAACGTGACCCAGACCAGGTTCCTCCTGCCCGCCTATCCCGCCTTCGAATACGTTATTTACGCCATGATTGGGGCCGTCTTTATCTACGTCATGCACCGCGATAACATCCTGCGGCTGTGGTCGGGCACGGAGCGCAAGCTCGGCGAGAAGCCCAAGGCCGAAACGGCACCCTCGTCCAGCCACCCCCGCTAGCACCGCCGGTTTCCCCACCGGGCAGCCCTTTTATGGTAAGATAAGACATGCAGAAAGTCGCCGTTATCGGCACCACCAGCTGGGGAATCACCCTGGGGCTGCTGCTCTGCGGCAAGGGGCTGGATGTCCGGCTGTGGGCGCGCACCGAACGCGAGGCCGTTAAAATACGCAAGAATGGCCTGGACAAGGCCCGCTTCCCCGATGTCAGCCTGCCGGAGGGCATGAAGGTCACCAGCCGCCTGAGCGAGGCCGCCGACGACGCCGCGGCCGTTATCCTGGCGGTGCCCTCGACGACGGTACGCCGGAACATGTCCCAGGTGGCGCCGTACCTGGGCCGTTCGACGCTGGTCATCAACGCCTCCAAGGGGCTGGAGGTAGGCTCCAACAAGCGGATGAGCCAGGTCATCGCCGAGGAAATCAACCCCCGCTACCACGAGAATATCTGCGTCGTCTCCGGGCCCAACCTGGCCCGCGAAATCCAGCTGGGCCTCCCCGCCGCCGCCGTGGTCGCCGCCGAGAAGACCGGCACCGCCAAGAAGGCGCAGCGGCTGCTTACCACCCCCGGCTTCTGCATCTTCACCAATACGGATATCATCGGGGTGGAGCTGGGCGGGGCATTAAAGAATATCATCGCCCTGGGCGCCGGCATCGCCGACGGGCTGGAGTACGGCGATAACGCCAAGGCCGCCTTCGTCACCCGCGGCCTGACGGAAATCACCGCCCTAGGCATGGCCCTGGGGGCCAACCCCCTCACCTTCTCCGGGCTGGCCGGCCTGGGGGATGTCATCACTACCTGTTCCAGCCCCCTCAGCCGCAACCACTACGTGGGGCAGGAGCTGGCCCGGGGGCGCCCGCTGGCGGAGATTACCGAAGCCATGAGCGAGGTGGCCGAGGGCGTCAACACCACCATGGTGGCCCACGACCTCTCACAGCAGCTGGGGCTGGAGATGCCCATTACGGAGAAAATTTACGAGGTCCTCTACGAAGGCGTCGACCCCAGAGAGGCCGCTACGGCCTTGATGGGGGGCAATACCCGGCACGAGCTGTCCGGGCGGCGCTGGCGGCTGTTCTCGCTCTTCCGGCGGCAGAAACGCTCCGCCGGCAATCCGGACTAAGCGTCCAGGCTCCGGGAAAGCTCCTCGAAGAGCCGGCGCTGCTCCTTGCTCAGCGATTCCGGCGTCACCACGCGCAGCATCACCAGCTGGTCGCCCTGCCCCCGCCGCTGCAGGTGGGGAACCCCCTTGTCCTTGAGGCGGAAGACCTTGCCCGTCTGGCTGCCGGCGGGTATCTTGACCTTGGTATCGCCGTAGAGGGTGGGCACCATGACCTCGGTGCCCAGGGCCGCCTGAGCGAAGTTGACGGGCAGCTCGTAGAGAATATCGTCGCCATCGCGGGTGAAGACCTCGTGCCGCCCCACCGCTACCACCACGTAGAGGTTGCCCGCCGGGCCGCCGCGCGTGCCGGCCTCGCCCTCGCCGCTGAGGCGGATGCCGTTGCCGTTATCGATGCCGGCGGGCACCCGGACGGAGATGCGCCGCTTCTGTCTTTGCAGGCCCTTGCCCCGGCAGTCGGGGCAGGGGTCGGTAACCACCCGGCCCTCGCCGCGGCACTCGCCGCAGACGGTCGCGTTGACGAACTGGCCGAAGATGGAGCGCTGCACGCGGCGTATCTGGCCGGTGCCGTCGCAGGCGGGACAGCGCACCGGCTGGCTGCCGGGCCGGGCGCGGCTGCCGTGGCAGGTGGCGCAAAGCTCGGTGCGGTTAACCTCTATCTCTTTATCGCAGCCCAGGGCCGCTTCTTCGAAGGTGATGGAGATGTTGTAGCGCAGGTCGTTGCCGCGCCGGGACGACGGGCGCGTCGCAGCGCCCGTGCCCCCGAAAAAGGCCTCGAAGATATCACCGAAGCCGCCGAAGCTGCCGAAGTCGAAGCCCTCGAAGCCCCGCCCGAAGATGTTTTCCGGGCCGCTGTGGCCGAAGCGGTCGTAGGCGGAGCGCTTGTCGGCGTCGGAGAGGACTTCGTAGGCCTCGTTGACCTCTTTGAACCTCTCGGCGGCGTCGCCGTCGCGGTTGCGGTCGGGGTGGTACTGGAAGGCCAGCTTGCGGAAGGCCCGCCGGATTTCCTCCGGGGAGGCGTCCCGGCCTACCCCCAGCACCTCGTAATAGTCGCGTTTTACTACCATGTTAATTAAACAGACTCAATTTTGTTGGCACGTCGGTTAGAAGACAGAGTACCAATTCTATGATACAGGCGGGGTTGAAGGCTTGTCAATAAAGCTAACCCTGGTATAAGGGGAGCAATTCATTGACAGCTACCACCCTTTGAACCTAAAATTACAGGTAAGTCAAACGCACCACGGCCCGGAGTTAACCTGTGAAGAGCGACGAGATACGCACCGCCTTTCTGAAATACTTCGAGGGAAAGGGGCACAAGGTCATCCCCTCGTCCTCGCTGATACCCAAGGGCGACCCAACTTTGCTTTTGACCTCGGCGGGCATGGTGCAGGTCAAACCCTATTTCCTGGGCGAGGCCAAGCCCCCGAGCCGGCGCCTGGCATCGTGCCAGAAGTGCTTCCGCACCACAGACATCGAGTCGGTGGGCGACGCCTCCCACCTGACCTTCTTCGAAATGCTGGGCAACTTCAGCGTGGGAGATTACTTCAAACGGGAGACTATCAGCTGGGCGTTTGAATTTATTACCCAACATCTAAAAATACCCCCCGAGCGTTTGTGGGTGACTGTCTTTCTTGACGACGACGACGCCTTTAACCATTGGCTTGAAATGGGCATCCCCGAAGCCAGGATACGCCGGTTTGGCGAGGAGCATAACTTCTGGGGGCCGGTGGGCAGTTCCGGTCCCTGCGGGCCGGACAATGAAATCTTCTATGATTTCGGCGAGGAGACCGGCTGCGGCAAGCCCGATTGCCAGCCGAACTGCGAATGCGGGCGGTTTGTCGAGATCAGCACCCTGGTATTCATGCAATACAATCAGGATACCGATGGCCGACGCTCGCCGCTGCCCCGTCCGAGTGTTGATACCGGCATGGGACTTGAAAGAACCACGGCTATCTTGCAGGGCAAGGCCTCTGTCTATGAAACCGACCTGTTTGCCCCGCTGCTGGCCTTCATCGCCAAACTCACCGGGAAGAAGTACGGCGCTAACGCCGAGGACGACACCGCCCTGCGGGTGGTGGCCGAGCACGGCCGGGCGCTGGCCTTTCTCATCGCCGACGGGGTGAATCCTTCCAACGAAGGGCGGGGCTACGTGCTGCGCCACCTCCTGCGGCGGGCCACCCTCTACGGGATGCGCCTGGGGCTGGCCAAGCCCTTCCTGGCCGGTGTGGCCGATACGGCTATCGCCCAGATGGGCCAGACCTACCCGGAACTTGAGAAGCGGCGGGACTTTATCCTCAAGGTCATCCGGCTGGAGGAGAGCCGTTTCGAGGAGACGCTCAAGACGGGGCTGGAGATTATCGACGAACTGCTGGCGAAGCACAAGAAGACGAAGAAAATCTCCGGCGCTGACACCTTCCGCCTCTATGATACCTACGGCTTCCCCGTGGAGCTGACCAAAGAAATCGTGGAGAAGGCCGGTTTCGGCGTGGACATGGCCGGCTTTGAAAAGGAGATGGACAAGCAGCGGGAGCGGGGTAGAGCCGGATTACTAAGGTGCGCAGAATGTGGTTTGAGACTAAAAGAGCCTGAAAAAAAATGCCCGAATTGTGGTTCAATGGAAAGAACCGTTGGGCCAATAAACTTCGTTAAAAAAGTTGATGTAGCCATTGGTCTTACAGCCAGTGTGCAAGTAACACATGAAATAGGAAAAACTAATTTCGTTGGCTACCACACCCTCTCGCAGGAAGCTAACATAGTAAAAATACTGGTGGACGGCCAGGAAGCTGATATCATTAGCGAAGGCCAGGAGGCTGGTATTATTCTAGACACCACGCCCTTTTACGGCGAAATGGGTGGTCAGGTAGGCGATACCGGCGAGATTGTCAGTAAGAGCGGACGCTTCATTGTCACCGATACCGTCCATCCCACCCCGGAGGTCACCCTGCACCGGGGCAAGCTCGCCACGGGCAGTCTGAAGGTCAGAGATACCATCGAGGCCGTGGTAAACATCGACCGCCGCCGCGATATCGCCCGCAACCATACCGCCACGCACCTCCTCCAGGCGGCGCTGAAAGCCGTCCTCGGCGAGCACATCCAGCAGCGCGGCTCGCTGGTGGCCCCGGAGCGCCTGCGCTTCGACTTCTCGCACCTGGCCGCCATGACGCCCGACGAAATCAGGCAAGTGCAGGCCATCGTCAACGAAAAGATACGCGAGAACCTGAGCGTCTACGACGAGGAGACCGGCTACCGCGAGGCCATCGCCGCCGGGGTTACCGCCCTCTTTGACGAAAAATACGGCGACGTGGTGCGCGTACTCAGTATCGGCGAGCCGGTCATCAGCGCCGAGCTTTGCGGCGGCACGCACGTAGCCTCCACCGGCGAAATCGGCTATTTCCACATATTGAGCGAGAGCAGCATCGGGGCGGGCCTGCGCCGCATCGAGGCCGTTACCGGCCGGGAGGCGGAACGCCTCATCGAGGCCCGGCTCGGCGGGCTGGAGGGCATCGCCCAGGCGCTGGAGGTCACCCCGGAGACCGCCCCGGACAAGGTCAGCGGCCTGCTCGGCGAGCTGGACAAAGAGCGCAAGCGCGCCGCCGCGCTGGAAAAAGACCTGGCCCGCCACGACGCCGAAGCTCTATTAAATCAGGTAGCCAAGATTAAAAACATCAACGTTATTTCGGCCAGAGTAACCTCCGGCAACCAAAGTATCCTGCGCGAGATGGCCGACTTTATCCGCGATAAGCTGGGCAGCGCCATCGTCGTGCTGGGGGCCGTCAGCGGCGAGCGACCCGTCTTCATCGCCGCCGTCACGCCGGATTTAGTGAAAAAGGGCTATAACGCCGGGGACATCGTCAAGAAGGTGGCCCAGGTAGCCGGCGGCGGGGGCGGCGGGCGGCCCGACTTCGCCCAGGCGGGGGGCCGGGACAGGGGCAAGCTGGACGCCGCCCTAGGCCTGGTGAAAGACCTGGTCTGATGCGCGTCCTGGGGCTGGATATCGGCGATAGCCGCATCGGCGTGGCACTGAGCGACCCGCTGGGTATCCTGGCCAGCCCCCTCACCATCGTCCCCCGTCCTGATGACGATTCGGCCATCGGCGGGATTACCGCCATTATCCGCGAAAAAGGAGTAGAGATGGTCATTGCCGGGCTGCCCCTGAACATGGACGGCACCCGCAGCGTTCAGACCGAGAAGACCGAAACCTTCGTAGAGCTGCTGCGGGGCCGCCTGGAAATCCCGGTGGTATGGCGCGACGAGCGCCTCTCCACGGTAATGGCCCGGGAACGGCTCAAGGAAACGCGCCGGGTGGGCAAGGATACCCGCGACGACGACGCCGCCGCGGCCGTCATCCTGCAGAGCTATTTGGACGAATCCAACCCCCAGGAAATCCCGCCGGACCAGCGCTAGGTCGAGACAGCGCCGCCGCTCAGCTCGGCGATGAGCACGTAGAGGGCCAGCTCGCCCTCCATGCGGCCCGTCTTGATGGCCAGGTCGGCCTCCAGCAGCCGGTGGTAGACCTCGCGGATGCGCCCCGGCGCGTAGTGGTCGGCCTGCTCCCAGGCCTTGCTCAAAACAAAGTCCGAGGTCAGTCCCACCCGTTTCTGGATTTCGGCCCGCGCCAGCCCCTGGCCGCGCAGCTCCCTTATCTGGTAGATAAAGCGCACCTGGCGGGAGAGCATCACCAGCAGCTGGGCCGGGGCCGCCCCCTGCCGCAATAATTGCTGCAGCAGCCCCTGGGCGGTGCCGCCCCGAAACTCCAGGATGGCGTCCACCATGGCGAAGACGCTGCCCTCCTGGGCGTAGCTCACCAGCGCCCGCACGTCGGCCTCCTCGATGCGCCGGCCCGCGGCGTAGAGGCAGAGCTTGTCCACCTCGGCGGCCATAATCCAGAGGTTCGACCCCACGTACCGCGCCAGCAGCCGGATAGCCTGGGGCGAGATGCTCCCCCCGGCGTCGGCGACGCGCCGCTCCACCCACTGGGTCAGCTGCCCCCCCCGGAGCATGGGGAAATTCCGCACCGCTTTGAGGGCCGCCAGCTCCCGCAGCAGCGGATTGGCAGAGCCTATCTTGCCGCCGAGCACCACCAGGTCGGTGAAGTCCGGCAGGGCCTTTATGGCGACGGCGATTTCCTGGTAACCTTCCGCGGCATCCTTGGAGCGGGCGCTCCGGCGGCGGTTATTGCCCGCCTTAGGCTCGAAACGCTCCAGCAGCCCCTCGACGATAACCAGGCGCCGGTCCGCCAGAAAGGGCACCGTCCCGGCGGCGGCGTGAAGCTCGGCGGGGGTTACCTTCTGCCCGTCGAGGACGGTAGTATTGGTCATCAGGGCCGAGGCGTCGCCGATGCCCTTTTTAATCTCGTCCAGCGCCTGGCGGATGGAAAAATCGTCCTCGCCCACGAGCACGTGCAGCAAATTTCACTCTCCCGGAAAAAAGTCGTCAGGTAATTATAGCATATCGGCCCGCCGCCGCATCACGGTGAGATATAAGTCGTATCCCGGCGGGCACTTTGGCGTTATATTAGTATAGGAGGGACTGATGGCAGCATTGTGGCTGATACTGGGGGCCGCGGGCGGCGGCGGCCTGGGCTGGCTCTGGGGGCTCGCTAACAGCCGCCGGTCATCGTCCCGGGAAGACTGCACCACCCCCACCTGAGGTCTGTCGCGAGCCACCCCCCGGTCGGGGGCCATTATCGGGGCCGTCATGGGGATTATCCTGGCGGTCATCGTGGTTATTCAGAGTTAGACCCCCTACCCCTGAAAGTCTCCAGGGTATATACTAATGAATAATGCACCGAAACTGGCTGATATTATTATTGCTCCTGAGCCTCCTAGGGCTGGCGGCCTGCACCGCGCCGACACCAACAACCCCGACGACCTCCGAGCCTTCCACCCCACCACCGACCACCCCTAGCGAGCCAACAACACCACCCTCAACAACCACCACCCCACCCGCCGACCCCTTTGATGCCTGGTGGGAGGAATACCGCCAGCCCGTCGCGCTGGATAGCTCGCTTTACCCCGCCTTCTACCGGGGCGCCTGGGGTGCCCGCCTCGACGAGCTGCGCAGCTACCTGCTCCATGCCGCCGAGCTGCGTCAGGCGGGGTTCGATACCATCATGGTTGAGGCCGAGATTGTCCTGGACCGCGAGACCGGCCAGCCCGTCGCGCTCGGCGAGGACGTCTTTATCTTCTACCTACAGGCGCTCAAGCGGGAGGGCTTCCGCATCGTCCTCATCCCCAACCCGATGCACCCCAATCTGGACATGGGGCTGGGCTACGCCTGGGAAGAGCCCGACCCCAACGCCTACTACCACCCCACTTACGAGCTTATCAAGCGGTTCGATAGCGTGGTGACACACTGGGCCGGGCTGGCCGAAGCCTACGGTGCCGAAGCCTTTCTGCCCGTACTGGAGCCGTACAAGCTGGCCGGGGACTACGCGGTAGCCTCGCAGTGGCTCCAGGAAATCCTGCCCCAAATCAGAGGTGTCTATCATGGCCGGGTCGGGGCCACCGACATCATGTACGACACCGGCCAGGGGCGAAGCATCCCCTGCCCTTATGACTACACCGGCTACGATTTTCTCGTCAGCGGCCCGCCCGCTGGCTGGAAGGACGTCGCCGACTGGGAGGTGATGATAACGGGATTCATCGCGCAGGGCAACGAGTACGCCGCCGATTACAGTCTTGAGGGCTTCGGTCTTTACGAGTACGGCGGCTATACCGGCGGCATCTGGTACGAGGACGTGCAGATGGCGGCCTTTGACCAAATACTGAACCAGGAGCAGGCCCGTCTCATCGCCGAGGCCTACGTCCGCCAGGCGGACGGCACCACCATCGCCAGCTTCCCCAGGGTCTCGCTGGGCTGGATTGACTTCGGCACGCCCTCTTTTAACGTTATCGCCGACTGGTATCTGGGCATGGGCGATATTATCGCTCCCCTGGAAGCAGGCGGCTGGACGTATGACGAGCTGATTGAGATTGAGCAGCGCCTCGCCGGCGAGGACTACGAGGACATCTTTCAGATTACGGAAATCACGGATACCCATCAGCCTTAGCCGCCCTATCCCCATCGGTGTTATCTATTCCCACCCGGGCCGCCCTCGCGGCATCCGCCGCTTAGCCCGGAGACGCCACCCCTTTACCCCAAAGCAATTCCCCTCACTTGCCAAAAGTTATATACTCTATAATAAGAGAACCAGCCCAAACGCATACGGAGGTAACCATGTCACGCCGACTCTGGATAACCACCCTGCTCCTGGCCGTCACCCTGGCTGTCATCGTCACGCTGTCGTTCATCGCCTTTATCGAGAACATCGTCCCGCTGGCCATTATCGTGCTGGTCTTCGCGGCGCTGGCGGTGGTGGCTTTCAACTACCTGGTGGTGAACCCCGCCCTGCTGGAAAACGCCAAAAAGAGCGCCCGCAGCTACTGCGAGGCCGGCCAGATTATCGACCCCAACCTGCACGACAAGCTCTGCGGCCGCCTGGCGGCGGCCCCCAACGACGCCGAAGCAGCCGACCTGCACCACAAGCTCAAGGAGCTCAACAAGAAACCCGCCAAGAAAAAGTAACCATGCCAGAGTTCAAGATAGTCTCCGACTTTCAGATGACCGGCGACCAGCCAGAGGCCGTGGCCCAGCTGGCGGAGGGGCTGGTCAAAGGCTACCAGCACCAGACGCTGCTGGGCGTTACTGGCAGCGGCAAGACCTTCACCATGGCCAACGTCATCGAGCGGGTGCAGCGCCCCACGCTGGTCATCTGCCACAACAAGACCCTGGCCGCCCAGCTGGCCAGCGAGTTCCGCGAGTTCTTCCCCGATAACGCCGTGGAGTACTTTGTCAGCTACTACGACTACTACCAGCCGGAGGCCTACATCCCCCGCACCGATACCTACATCGAGAAGGACGCCGAAATCAACGAGGAGATAGACAAATTGCGCCACGCCGCCACGCGCGCCCTCTTCGAGCGGCGGGACGTGCTCATCGTGGCCTCGGTCTCCTGCATCTACGGCCTGGGCGAGCCGGAGGAATACCGCTCTTTCGTGGCCACCGTCCGGCGCGGCGAGACCTACGGGCGGCAGAAGCTGCTGCGCCAGCTGGTGGACATGCAGTACGAGCGCAACGAGATGGATTTGGCCCGCGGCAACTTCCGCATCCGCGGCGACACCCTGGAAATCCAGCCCGCCTACGAGGAGCTGGCGCTGCGCATCGAGTTCTTCGGCGAGGACATCGAGCGCATTTCGTCCCTCGACCCGCTCACCGGCGAGTTCCTCGGCGAGATGGACTCCGTTGATATCTATCCCGCCAAGCACTTCGTCACCTCGCACGATAAGCTGCTCGGCGCCATCGAGGCCATTAAAAAGGAGCTGGCCGAAAGGCTGGCCGAGCTTAACAAGCAGGGCAAAATCGTCGAGGCGGCGCGCCTGGAGTCGCGGACGAACTACGACCTGGAGATGCTCCGCGAGGCCGGCTACTGCTCCGGCGTGGAGAACTACTCGCGCCACCTGGCCGGTCGCGCCCCCGGCAGTCCGCCCTGGACGCTGCTGGACTACTTCCCGCCGGACTTCCTCCTCTTCATCGACGAATCGCACATGACCATCCCCCAGATACGCGGCATGTACCGCGGCGACCGCGCCCGCAAGGAGACCCTGGTGGACTACGGCTTCCGCCTGCCCTCGGCGCTGGATAACCGCCCGCTGGACTTCACCGAGTTTTCCAATCATATCAACCAGGTGGTCTATACCTCGGCCACGCCCGCCGAGTACGAGTACGCCCACTCGCAGCAGGTGGTCGAGCAGCTGGTGCGCCCCACCGGCCTGCTGGAGCCGCGCATCGAGATAAAGCCCACCAAAGGCCAGATCGACGACCTGCTGGAGCAAATCCGCCGGCGCGTCGATAAGGGCACCCGCTGCCTGGTAACAACGCTCACCAAGCGCATGGCCGAGGAGCTGGCCGACTACCTGGTGGAGATGGGCATCCGCACCCACTACCTCCACTCGGAGGTGGACACCCTGGAGCGCGTCGAAATCCTGCGCGACCTGCGCCTGGGCATCTACGACGTCGTCGTCGGCATCAACCTGCTCCGCGAGGGGCTGGACCTGCCGGAAGTCAGCCTCGTCGCTATCCTGGACGCCGATAAGGAAGGCTTCCTGCGTTCCCGGGGCGCCCTCGTCCAGACGATGGGCCGCGCCGCCCGCCACATCGACGGGCAGGTCATCATGTACGCCGATACGATAACGAAATCCATGCGGGAGGCCATCGACGAGACGGAGCGCCGCCGC
>Ga0307426_1002217_pt1 | contig 12289 bp, 10 predicted proteins | sample SalMarWE160340MG_FD_202165 | JGI IMG/M metagenome (GOLD analysis project Ga0307426, IMG submission 202165) | Salt marsh sediment microbial communities from the Plum Island Ecosystem LTER, Massachusetts, United States - WE1603-40 | ecosystem: Environmental > Aquatic > Marine > Intertidal zone >... | reverse complement strand
TGGAGTTCATTGCAGTCAAATAAAATACGACCTCAAGAAGGAGAATAAAACAGCATGCAAGAAAAAATCTGTTCCACTGAAGAAGCGGAGCCTCCAGGTACGAAGCTGGCGGCGTTCACCCGGATGGATGCCGAAGCAACCCAGCCTATCGAACATAAACTCTTTCCTAATATAAAAAATCCCGGTTTGAAATCCTTGCCCAGGGTTCCGGTAAACCTGCTGCCGCCGGAAAATCCACGGACACTGAATTTTCGCAAACAATTTTTTCCCGAAGTCACCGCCAGCCAATGGCATAACTGGCGCTGGCAGCTGAGAAATCGCATCACAACCACCGACGGACTGGAGCGGATTATTCGTCTTTCAGACGATGAACGCCGGGCTCTGATCCGTGATGGGCATTCATTGCCTTTCGCCATCACACCTTATTATGCAAGCCTGCTCGATGTAAATGATCCGCAGCAAGCCCTGCGCCGCACAGTGGTGCCGGTTACGAGCGAATGTTTGCATTCACCGGGCGAATCGCATGATCCTCTTGGAGAAGATTGCGACAGCCCCGTGCCCGGGTTGGTTCACCGCTACCCGGACAGGGTCCTGTTTCTCGTGACGGAATTCTGCTCCACCTATTGCCGATACTGCACCCGGTCCCGCATGGTGGGCCAAAGACAAAAAGCGACCTTTCACATGCAGCAGTGGGAGGCGGCCATTGCTTATATCGAAGCGAACGGCGCGGTCAGGGATGTGCTCCTGTCCGGCGGGGATCCCTTGACCCTCCCCGATGAAAAACTGGAATACCTCCTGATGAGACTGCGACGGATTCCGCATGTCGAAATTATACGGATCGGCACTAAAGTGCCCATGGTTCTGCCGCATCGCATTACATTTGCGCTCACCCGGATGCTGAAGCGTTATCACCCGCTCCTGATAAGCATTCATTGCACCCATCCCGCCGAGCTGACCTCAGAAGTTCAGGAGGCCTGCACCCGCCTTGCGGATGCGGGCATTCCGCTCGGCAGTCAGACGGTTCTGCTGGCCGGGGTCAATGACCAGGTCGATACCATGAGAGATCTGGTGCACGGGCTGCTGCGAATCAGGGTCAGGCCCTACTATCTTTACCAGTGCGATCCCATTCTGGGATCGGGGCATTTTCGAACGCCGGTGGAAAAAGGCTTGGAGATCATCCAAGGATTGCGCGGCCACACAACAGGCTATGCGGTGCCGACCTATGTGATCGACGCCCCGGGCGGCGGCGGCAAAATCCCGCTGCTGCCGGAATATGTCGTGGGCCGGGAGGGCAGCGATCTGCTGCTCAAAAATTATACCGGTCAAATTTATCGTTATCCCCTTTCCGGTGGCTGTCCGGGACAGGTCGAGGAAGGATTTTTGAAGTAAATAAGGTGATCTGTATCGGGAGAAATGCCATGAGGATTGGACTTACCTATGATTTGCGCGAGGATTACCTTGCTATGGGATACGACGAGGCGCAGACGGCCGAATTCGACCGCCGGGATACTATCGATGCCATCGAACAGACCTTACAGGATCTCGGCTACCGGACGGACTGCATCGGTAATGTCATGAGCTTGGCACAGCGGCTGGTTTCAGGGGATTGCTGGGATATGGTATTCAATATCGCCGAGGGCCTGAGGGGTTTCGGCCGCGAGGCCCAGGTACCCGCCCTGCTGGAGGCCTATGATATCCCCTATACCTTTTCCGATCCGCTGATCATGAGTTTGACGCTGCACAAGGGCCTTACCAAACGGGTGATCCGCGATGCCGGTGTGCCGACCCCGGATTTTCTTGTGGTTGAAGACGGCCGTCAGGCAGGATCGGTGCGCTTCGCGCCGCCTTTTTTCGTCAAGCCGGTGGCTGAGGGGACAGGCAAGGGTGTCACGCCGGCCTCCATCATCCGCCGACACGAGGATTTAGCGCTGCGTTGCACTGAGCTGATCAGTGCCTATCGGCAGCCGGTGTTGGTGGAAGAATTTTTACCGGGGCGTGAATTCACCGTCGGTCTGGTCGGCACGGGAATGGATTCGGCGGTTTTAGGCTCGATTGAACTCCATCTGCGGGCCGCGGCCGAACCGCTGATATATTCCTATCAAAATAAAGAAAATTGTGAGGAACTCCTGGATTACCGGCTAGTTCATGCCGCCGGCGATGTTGCGGTGCGGGAGGCTGAAGCCATTGCGCTGCAAGCCTGGCGCGTGCTGGGCTGCCGCGATGCCGGCCGGATAGACATCCGCTGCGATGCACAGGGAAAACCCCAGTTCATGGAGGTCAACCCCCTGGCCGGTCTACACCCCGAACATTCGGATCTGCCGATCATTTGCAGCCGAATCGGGATGCCTTATCGGACACTGATCGAAAAAATTATGCTGTCGGCCCGCACGCGCATGAACCCGCAGCGGTCAGAGGCGGTTTCAAGGCAGATTTTCAACGCGCGGCGCTCAGCAGACCCGGAGAGGCGTTCGGCAGAGGGGGCGGTTTAGGTGCTTTGCTGCGCCGGATCGACCCCTAGTAGTTGCTGCTGCCGGATGCCTTGATATTTTAATGATTATTATACTGCTTTAAGAACGAAGTCCTGAAACCTCGTCGTCTGCCCCGCAGCCCTGCAAATGGTAACCGGGTACTTTCGTGATCAATCATTTTTGGCCCGGACTTTTCCGGGTCAGGTGTGGTCTGATGTATTATATTGCAAATAACGGGTTCAACGGGAACTGACAGCGAAAGGAAAATTCGATGCGAGTGGCCTTGGTTCACAACGCCGTGACGGATGACAGCCCGGCGGATGAACAGGACGTCCTGGTACAGGCGGCGGCCGTCCGGGAGGCCTTGCTTGCTCTGGGGCATGATGTCCAGACATTGCCCGGCAGCCTTGATCTGGGCGGCCTGCGGCGTCGCCTGGAAGCATTGCGGCCGGATCTTGTATTCAACCTGGTAGAGTCTTTGGACGGAAAAGGATGTCTGATTCACCTGTTTCCGGCCCTGCTCGATGCCATGGGGCTGCCTTACAGCGGTGCCCACACGGAGGCCATCTGGTTGACAAACCACAAAGTGATGGCCAAAGAGCGCATGTTTGCAGCCGGATTACCGACCCCGCCCTGGAAGGGGCCTTATCCGCAGGATTTGCCGTCGTTGCGCTCTTTGCGGCATTCGATGCGATTCAACGGCGCCGACCAGCGCTGGATTATCAAATCCTTGTGGGAACACGCCTCGGTGGGGCTGGAAGCCGGTAATGTGGTTGAAGGGGCTTCAGACCGGAGCATTCAGCAGGCGCTGGCAGCGCGTGCTCCGTTTCTGGGCGGTGCCTGTTTTGCCGAGCTTTTTATCGACGGTCGGGAGTTTAACTTATCGGTCCTGGCCGGTCCGCAAGGGCCGCAGGTATTGCCGCCGGCCGAGATCATCTTTGAAGGATATGATGCCGGCCAACCGCGGATCGTCGGTTATCGCGCCAAATGGGATGTGGATTCCGATGAATACCGCCATACACCGCGCAGCTTCGATTTTAAACCTGACGATCGAACCCTGCTGGCCGAACTGCAAGACCTGGCTTTAAAGTGCTGGCAACTTTTCGGACTGCGAGGATATGCGCGGGTCGACTTTCGCGTCGACGATACGGGACACCCCTGGATTCTGGAGATCAACGCCAATCCGTGTCTGAGCCCGGATGCCGGTTTCGCAGCCGCCGTTGCAAGGTCCGGACTGAGTTTTACACAGGTGGCGGAATGGATTCTCGGCGACGGGATCAAGCAGCCCCATTCCCGATCCAGTTCGGTCCGCCGACCTCAAATGGAGTAGAATAAGGAAATTGCATGCATGCTGCGTATACGTCGAATCTATGATGATATTGTGCCGGTCAACCGGGAAATTCTGCGACAGGTTAAAGCCATTTTGCAGAGCCGCTTCAGTGAGGTGCCGGCCGAAGAGATTGATCTGATCGGTGAAAAGCTGCGCAATCCATTCAAACAGCGCTTCCGCAGCATCCTCTTTGTGGCTGAGAATTTGCGCCGACGGGTGCTGGGCTTCGCCATGCTGCTGCACGAGCCGCAGATCGGCTTCTGTTTTTTAGACTGGATTGCCTCCGTCAAGGGTAAAGCCGGCGGGGGGATCGGTGGAGCCCTCTACGACCGCTTGCGCCGCGAAGCGGTGGCCCTGGAAGCCAAAGGGCTGTTTTTTGAATGCCTGCCCGACGACTTCGAAGCCTGCCCGGACGAAGCTCTTTTAAAAGAGAACCGGGCGCGTCTGCGCTTTTACGAGCGCTACGGCGCGCGACCGATCATAAACACGCGCTACGAGTCAGCGGTCAAACCCGAGGACCGCTGCATGCCGCACCTGGTATACGACGGTTTGGATCTGATAAAAGCGCCGACCTGCAGCTTTGCCCGCAAAGTCGTGCGCGCCCTGCTGGAGCGCAAATACGCCGACTACTGTTCCCCCGCATACGTAACCAAAGTCATCCATTCTTTTCGCGACGACCCGGTTCAGCTGCGTCCGCTGCGCTATGTCAAGCCCGAAGCCGTGCGTGCGACGGTGACCTCGCAATCCGATGAGCAGATCGTTGTGGTCATCAATGACCGCCATGACATCCATCATGTTCATGAGCGCGGCTACGTGGAATCGCCGGTTCGCATTCGCAGCATTACCGCTGCGCTGATGCCCCACGGGCTGTTCGTAGAAGTCAAACCGCGCAAATTCCCTGACAAGCATCTTTATACCGTCCATGACGCGGATTTTGTCAACTATCTGCGGCGTGCCTGCCGGGAAGTCGACGAAAAAAAATCCCTTTACCCCTACATTTTTCCCATTCGCAATAAGACGCGGCCGCCGCACGAACCCTCGGTGCTCGCCGGCTATTACTGCATCGACACCTTCACGCCCATCAACCGCAATGCCTATCCGGCGGCGCGCCGGGGCGTGGATTGCGCCCTGACCGCCGCCCGCGAGCTGCTGGAAGGCCGCAGGATCACTTACGCGCTGGTTCGTCCCCCGGGGCATCACGCCGAGCGACGCTCCTTCGGCGGTTTCTGCTATTTTAACAACAATGCCATCGCGGCCCAGTATCTGACCGCATACGGCAGAGTGGCCGTCTTGGATATCGATTATCACCACGGCAACGGGCAGCAGGATATTTTCTATCGCCGCAGCGATGTTTTGACCGTTTCGATTCATGGCCATCCCGACTTTGCCTATCCCTATTTTAGCGGTTTCAAGGAGGAGTGCGGGGAGGGTGAAGGCGAGGGCTTCAACCTGAACCTGCCGCTGGCCGAAGCAGTCGACGGTGCGGCCTACCGCAGGGCCCTGGAAAAAGCCTTGCGCCGCATCGCGGATTTCAAGGCCGATTTTTTGGTCGTGGCGCTGGGACTGGACCCGGCCAAAGGGGATCCCACCGGCACCTGGTCCCTCAATGCCAAAGATTTCGAGGCCAACGGCCGGCTGATCGGCGGGTTGGGCCTGCCGGTGCTGGTGGTCCAGGAAGGGGGCTACCGCACCCGCAGTCTGGGAACCAATGCCCTGCACTTCTTTAAAGGACTGTCCTTTGCGGCCCAGCGCTGGGCGGAAAGCCGCAAAGTCGCCCATGAAAGGCTGCAGGGCATCCAACTGCGCTATGAAATGCAGCCGGAGGTTCCCGGACGCATTCGTCATCTGGTTGAGATTACCGGTTTTTTTTCGGAGGAGGAGATCGATATGGCCGAGGAACTGGCACAGGAGCGCCTGGCACGCGCAGCGGCCAGCGGCTACGAATTCGTGATGGCGGAACAGTACGGCCGCTTAGTGGGCTACGCCTGCTACGGCCCGATTCCGTGTACCGCCGGCAGTTACGACCTTTACTGGATTGCCGTGCATCCGGATGTCCAGGGCAAGGGGCTGGGGCAAAGGCTGCTGCAAGAGACCGAACGCCTGATCCGGGATGCCGGCGGCAGCCGCATATATGTGGACACCTCCCAGCGCCTGCAGTATGCCAGCACACGCGCCTTTTATGAAAATGCCGGTTACCGGCTCGATGCAGTGCTCAAGGAATTCTACGCTCCGGGCGACAACAAAGTCATATACTGCAAGTCCCTCTAATTACTAGGGGTGTCACTTTAGCTCAAATTCGTAGTACAGGTTGTCTTTTGACTCCGCATTTGCCAGCACCTCTTTGATCAGGCTGTCTTCTTCGGCTTGGGCATAGCCGGCGCTGATCCGAACGGATAGATCAGCATCCCCGTTTCTGGTTATCAGGTCCTTAGCATTGAGTTGCCGGGCAAGTCGGGTAGCAAACTTGCGGGCATCATCGATGTCTGCGTTGTGCAGCACGACGAGTATTTTGTCCATGCTGTAGCGAGAGCAGGAATCTGTGAGATCAAGACGCTGCTTTATTTGAGCGGCAAAGTTTTTGAGCATGGTCTGGCCCGCTACATGCCCCATTTTTTCGTTGATTTCAGGCAGGTTTTCAACGGTGAGCATCACCACGGAGAAGGCAATCTGGTGGCGCTGCAGGCGTGCCAACTCTTCATGGAATTTTCGCTCCCCCTGCACCGGCGTGGCCATGCCGGTCAGAGCGTCGCGGGGCTTCTCCAATCCCTGGATGAACAGCTGTACCACTGAATCGGAGCATCGCTGAAGTTCCTCGGAGGAACCTTCAAACCTGATTTTGCCCTCATCCAGCATGGCGATCCGTTGGGAGAAATAGAAGATATCCGGGACTTCATGGCTGATCATGACCGCGGTAAAGCCGAATTTTTTCTGGAAGTCCACAATCATGGCATACACCGCGTTGCGGCGGACAGGGTCAAGGCCGGCGGTCGGTTCATCCAGCAAAACCACCTCAGGGTCCGTTACGAGGGCTCTTGCCAAAGCCACGCGCCGTTTCATACCGCCGGATATCTGGGCGGGAAATTTGTCACAATACGCCTGCAGCTCGAACTGCTGCATCTTTTGCTGCACCCGTTCCCTGATTTCCGATTTTGCCAATGATGTCCCTTCCAGCAGGGGCAGGGCAATGTTGTTGTAGACGGTCATGGAGTCGAAAAGCGCCGTATCCTGAAAAACGTAGCTGAACTTGGCGCGCAGCTTGTTGAGCTGCGACGCCTTCATCTTGGACATGGGCTGCCCGTACAGAAGGATTTCACCCGCATCAGGCTGCAAAAGGCCGATGATGTGCTTGAGCAGTACACTTTTGCCCACGCCGCTTTTGCCGATGATGGTTGTTACTTCCCCTTGAAAAACTCGCAGACTGATGCCGTTAAGCACCTGGTTGGTACCGAATTTTTTGGAAACATTATAAAAACGGATGATAGGTCGTTTCATGGGCCTATGATATGATTTGTCCCTCTGCGGCCGCGTCCCGCAAATTGCAGGGGCAGCGGCCTGTTGCAGTCTTTTCTGTTGATATGACAATTTGCGAGTATTTTCTAACCCGGCAGCATTGGAAGGGTCAATAAAAAAGCGTTGATACAATGTGATTTTTAGTAATTTTAAATATGGTTTCTTTGCATTTTATGATCCGCCATTAACGAAGGCGGATTTCATCACGAAAACACCCCTGTTAAACGGATACAAAGGTTTAACAGGGCAGGCGAAGTCCAGAACGCTCAGCGCCAGCGCTTTCGCGGCGAGGGCGCCGCGTGAGCACGAAATTTATTTTTTTTCGCGTTTTTCCCGCCGCGGCACATAGGCGTCAATTTAAGCAATTTTGCGCAGGCCTCCCGGATGGAACTCAGGGGGTAAGGATCCGCGTTAAAGCGCCAAATTTGTAGCGGCGGGGTTTATCCCCGCCCGGACTGTGGTGGTTGTCTACCTAAGGCGCTCTGCTTATTCCCCTATGAACAACGGGGTGATCCGCCGTTCAGGCGGGGATAAACCCCGCCGCTACAGTGTGTCTAAGCCCGATGAATTTTTATTAAGTTGATGCCCATGCGCCGCGGCGGGATGCTTTCGTGATTAATTCTGACTGGATTCCTCACTGTTTTTCTTTTTTTCGGAATTCTCCGAACTATCAGGCGCGGATTGGATCTTTTCGGTTTGATTGCTTTCCTGTTCGGGGGCGTTTTCTTTCTGTTCCGGCTCTATAGCAGCATTATTGTCCTCAGTCGCCGCTTCACTGGATTCTTCTTGTTTGTCTTCCGCGTTTTCAGTGCCGGCTTGATTTGCTTCAGAAACCGATTCGGCTATTTCTTCCGCCGGCTGCTCGATATTTTCCGTACTGCTGCTGTCTTCAGCAACCGGGACTTCGGGTTGGGGGGCAGTTGCCTCATTGTCGGGCTGGTCTTGCGGCACTGCCGCTTCGGCCGGCTTGATTGCCACCGAATAGCCGGCTTTCTTGCCGGAAGACCCACTTTCATCGTATATAATAATCTTTATGGTGCGATTCGATTTGTAGATGACGGCATTGTTAAGATCGCGAAAAATTCTTTTTAAAACCCGATACAAAGGTTCATTCTTGAAAGATGCCGTGATGGGATAATCTTCCCAGCTGGCGTCGATGCTGAATTGACAACCTGCAGCATCCGAGATATTTTCCAGCACCTCACCCAATGGTTGATCTGTTACATCCAATGAGATGATTTCATCGGCAACCGACTTTTCGCCAAAGGCCGGTGAGGGATTAAGAATTCCGCAGAAGCCAACCAGCCAAAATAAAAGACAAACCGCAATACTACATTGATCAATGCTCTTGATAACTCGTTTCATAGCACGGTCCTATTCACCCGGATGGGGTCCTATGCGTGTTGCTTGACAGATTCGTAAATTAAAAAGGGTTTGCCCTTTTTTAAGATCACATCTTTATCAATGACACACTCCTTGACATTTTCAAGGGAAGGCAGCTCGTACATGGTATCCAGCAGACAGTCTTCTAAAATGGCTCGCAGCCCTCTGGCACCGGACTTGCGTCCGATGGCTCCCTGCGCCACGGTCTTCAGCGCTTCGTCGGTAAATCGGAGGCGTACCCCCTCCATTTCAAAAAGTTTTTGCAACTGTTTGATGAGGGCATTTTTGGGTTCCTGCAATATCCGGATCAAGGTTTCTTGATTGAAATCATGCAAGGCGGCAATCACCGGCAGGCGACCGATAAATTCGGGAATCAGGCCGAATTCCAGGAGATCCTCCGGCTGGACCATTTTGAAGATTTCGCCGGATTCGCGTTCTTTCTCCCGGACGATTCTGGCACCGAAACCCATTACTTTAGCACCCAGACGGCGCTGAATAATTCTGTCCAGCCCGGTGAAGGTTCCGCCGCAAATAAAAAGAATGTTGACGGTGTCGACCTTGACGAGATCCTGCTGGGGATGTTTGCGCCCCCCCTTTACCGGTACGCTGGTGAGCGTTCCCTCGAGGATCTTCAGCAGCGCCTGCTGGACCCCTTCGCCCGATACGTCACGGGATGTTGCAGAAAATCCAGGTTTTCTGGCAATCTTGTCGATTTCGTCGATGTAAACCATCCCGCGCTGGGTACGCTCAAGGTCGTAGCCCGCATTCTGCAGCAGGCAGAGGATAATGTTTTCTACGTCTTCGCCCACATAACCGGCCTGGGTAAGCGTAGTGGCATCGGCAATGGCAAACGGTACATCGAGGAAGCGGGCCAGACTCTGGGCCAGCAGTGTTTTGCCGGTTCCGGTCGGACCGATGAGCAGGATGTTGCTCTTCTGAATCTCCACATCTCCTGTTTTGATTGGGACACTGAGCCGTTTGTAGTGGTTGTAAACGGCCACCGAGAGAGTTTTTTTTGCAGCCGCCTGTCCGACGACATAGGTATCCAGCCTGGCCTTGATTTGCTGAGGCGTCAATATCCGATCTGTCGCAATTTTTTCTGCCTGCAGTTCCTCATCCAGGATATCAGCGCTCAGCTGGATACATTCATTGCAGATATACACTGCCGGTCCGGCAATTAATTTCTTGACATCGTTTTGATTTTTGCCGCAAAATGAACAGCTTAAATGATCATTTTTATCTTTATCCAAAATCTTCCCTCTCCATTTCGACAGCTGACTCAGTATTCATATAAGATTAACTGTTCACAGTGATATGCCGAACGCCTCCTCTTATTTTATACGATTTTTCCGGCAAAGGTAATTTATTTTTGCAGTTTAGATATGCAAAAATAATGCAAAATTCGTAAGGATCGAGAATTAATTAAGTTTTTCAAATTTAGCCTGATCCGATCGGAATCGGCAGTTCCTGATTCGAGCAAAACCGGGCGGTATTTCGGAATCAGCTGTTCTGGTTTCAAATCAGGCTTTGCCATGATTGATTTGATTTCAGAGGGTTATAAATTTAGCACACTTTTTGCTATCCTCTATAATTGAAAATCTGGTCTTCCCTGCGCGCCGCAGGCCGGGCCAGGATTCTGTGCCTGCCGGGCTAAAAAAGTAGTGCCAAAGGAGGATAAAAATATGTTTATCAATAATTCAGCCGGGAAAGAAGAAACTTTGATTGGCTTTGTCTACGAAATTGAGGAGAATGGCTGGGTCAAAGGAATTGCCATCTCCACCGGAGATGAAAACTATGTGATTGAAACGAACGAGTGGATTGAGAAACTGGGAAAGGAAATTGAAAATGATGTCCGTGTCACCGGATTTGTCAGCCGGGATCCGAAGGGCAAAAACCGGATACTGGTAACCGGTTATGAGGTCTTGCATGATGAAGATAATTACAGTGCCAATTACAATCTGGATGACGATGAATCTTAAAGCGGAGAATTGACATTCTAAGGAAACTGCAATGGACCGACACGTAAATTTTAATCAAAATTCATATGTCTTAACCGGTATTTGCCGGGGTCTTTTAACAATCCTTCAGAACAGTCTTGGAACCGGATTTATCATCGATTCAGAAGGGTTTATCATCACCAACAATCATGTAGTGGAGCAGTCCGACGAAATTAAGGTCAGGCTGGCCGACAAAAGGGAATTCAGTGCCGAGATCATCGGCCGTGATCCACTGACGGATGTGGCGCTCATCCGCATTAAATCGGATGCGCCTTTGAAACCGCTCATCCTGGGCAATTCGGATCAGCTCGAAGTCGGCGACTGGGTGGTTGCCATCGGCAACCCCTTCGGGTTGGGCCACACCGTTACAGCGGGCATTGTCAGTGCGACATAAGTAGCTGAAATGATATTAAAATTAGGAGTGAATTCTGATGTTAAGCGTGTTTTTTAAAAAAGAGCGCAAGCTTGAATCTCTGATCTACAATTACCTGGAAAACCTTGGGATGATTCAAAACCATTTTGTCAAGGCCATAAATATCTGTTTGAAAGCGGGGGTCAGCGACGATTTTTGTTTTCTCATGGATCAGGCCCACAAGTTCGAGTCCAGGGCCGATGATCTGCGGGATGAAGTCAATGAACTCATGTACCGCCGGGCCCTGATCCCTGAATCCCGCGAAGATATTATGGCATTGCTTGAAAAAGTTGATGAGATTCCCCGTTCCTTCGAGCAAATTTTAAATATGATCCGCACGCAAAAGCTCAGCTTTCCTGAATTTCTGACCCTCGACATCCAGGAACTCATCCGGGTTTCAATGGAAAGTTGCGACCTGATGGTCAAGCAAATTGATGTGTGGATCAAGAAAAAAGAAGGCGTTCGGGCTTTAATGTCGACCATTGATCAAAACGAGAGCCACTGCGATCATATTGAACGGCGCATCATCACCAAAATTTTTGAAACCGATATAGAGCCGTTTCTCAAATTGCAATTAAAAGAGATGGTCATTGTACTTGGCGAGATATCAGATCAAGCGGATCGGGTGTCGAAACGGATAAACATCATGACGATGAAAAGGCGGGTTTAATGCTTTCTCTTTTAGGCGGTATTTTTCTGGGATGGTCGCTGGGCGCCAACGACGCTTCCAATGCCTTCGGTTCGGCCGTGGCATCGAGAATGGTCAAGTTTCGGACGGCTGCAATCTTAGCCTCCATTTTTGTTCTGCTGGGAGCGCTCCTGGAAGGTCGGGCCGGCATGGATACCCTGACAGGCCTCACGGCGCTGACATTAAAAAAAGCCGTCGTTGTTTCGGTATCGGCAGCTGTTACGGTGACCGTCATGACCTTTCTGGGGCTGCCGGTTTCTACTTCACAGGCGGTTGTCGGTGCCATCCTGGGTATCGGATTCGTCAACCTTCAGCTGGACCTGGGCGGGCTAGGCAAAATAATACTGTGCTGGTTCGGGACGCCGGTCGGAGGTATGGTAATGGCGATGCTGATATACAAAATACTGGCGTCCCTCTATAACCGGCTTCCCATCGATCTGTTCGACTCAGATATTTTTCTGCGGGTGTCGCTGATCCTGGCGGGATCTTATGCCTCCTATG
>Ga0307426_1002216_pt1 | contig 12292 bp, 7 predicted proteins | sample SalMarWE160340MG_FD_202165 | JGI IMG/M metagenome (GOLD analysis project Ga0307426, IMG submission 202165) | Salt marsh sediment microbial communities from the Plum Island Ecosystem LTER, Massachusetts, United States - WE1603-40 | ecosystem: Environmental > Aquatic > Marine > Intertidal zone >... | reverse complement strand
CGCCAATAATGTTGCCAACGTAACTGCTGTTTTTGTAGGAGCCGGCCAGCTAAGCGTCTTTGCTGCGGCGCTGCTCGGCGGTTTGAGCATCGCGCTGGGGATTTTGACTTTTAGCCGGGGTGTCATGGAAACCGTCGGGCGAAAGATAATACAGCTGGATCCCTTTTCAGCATTGATCGTGGTATTGGCCGAAGCCGTCACCGTTCATTTTTATACCATTGTCGGAGTGCCCGTGTCGACTTCCCAGGCCGTCGTCGGTGCGGTTTTAGGAATCGGTATCGTTAAAGGCATCAATACCATGAGCCGCCGAACCCTGAGGAATGTATTCATCGGATGGTTTTTTACGCCGGGGCTGGCATGTTTTGTTGCCATGGTCCTGAATTTTGCCGTTTATCTGCGCTACGTACCGGCATAATATCAGGGCCGCATCATTTACACAGGCAATTGGCTGATTTTAAGAAAATCACCTGCTATTTGTATTAAGATCAGCATCCGTTATGCTGCCTTGACTAAGTTGAGTCTGCGAAGGGAGGAATCATGGAAATCCAAAAAATGATCGTCGTTCCGATTGACGGCTCCGAAAATGTATTTAAAACGCTGGATTACATTGATCTGGTTTTCGGCCCGGAACATCCTTTAAAAATCACTTTGTTCTATGTCCTGCCGCGGGTGCCCGCCGTTCTGGTGGAGGAAAGCCGGAAAATCGACGAAACTTTCAAGCAGCTGAAAAATCTCGAAAAAAAGAATACCGAAATGGCCGAGCATTTATTGGCCACCGGCAAAAAAAGGCTGATTGATATGGGTTTTACCGAGAAAACGGTCGCGGCGGTATTTCGAAATATCGAGGTCGGCATTGCGCGGGATATCGTCAACTGGTCTGAAAAGCAACGCGCGGACGCTGTGATTTTATCGACTCGTGGACGCAGCAAGCTGGTAACTTTTTTTCTCGGCGAAATCGCCAACAAGGTGCTGGAATACAGCCGGGTATGTCCGGTCTGGATGGTGAAAGGTACCGTTAAAAAGAAACACGTCCTTTTAGCAATCGACAATTCGAAAAACGCGCTGAGGGCGGTGGATCATGCCGGCTTCATGCTGTCCGGCACTGACGCGAAAGTGACGATATTTCATTCCAAGAGGGATTTAAATCGCTTCATTCCCGATGCGCTGGTTGATGAGTTCCCGGAGTTTCGGAAATTCTGGCAACGCAGGGCCGCCAAGGAGATTGCGCCTTTTATGCAAAAGGCGCAAGACATGCTGCTGGCCGTCGGCCTGAAGAACGAGCAAATTACAACGAAGGTGGCCGACGGCAGCCGCAGCGCAGCAGCCGATATCCTGGAAGAGGCGCAACGCTTTGATGCGGGGACCATTTTTCTCGGTCTGCATGGGTATTCCAGCGTAAAAGAATATACAATGGGCAGCGTTTCCCGAAAAGTTTTGAATCATGCCGCGGATATGGCCGTGTGTCTTGTGCCCTAAAAAAACGGCCATGTATCCAAATTTGCAATGTCTTTCTGATCCTGGGCGTCTCGGCCGTCATCGATCCGTTGGCCGTGTTCCAGTGACCAACTCATACAGCAGGCCTTTTTTTTGCATCAGCTCATCATAGGGTCCCATTTCTTCAATCTTGCCGGATTTCATCACGCCGATTTTGTCATAATTCTTGATAATATCCAGTCGATGAACCACGGCGATCAAAGTGGTTTTTCCCTTCCAGTGGGTATCCAGCACCTTTTGGATAAGTGCTTGGGATCGATTATCCAGGGCCGAGGTGGCTTCGTCCATGATCAGTACTTTCGGTTTTTTGAGAAACACCCTGGCGATGGCCAACTTCTGACGCTGGCCTCCGGACAGTCGGTCTCCTTTTGTTCCTACCTGAAATTGCATACCGATCTGAAGAATGGTTTCCAGAAGATCTTCCTCAATGAGAAGCTGCACTATTTGTTCATTAATGCTATCCTGAACATGCGGATTGGAGGTTTTCAGCCGGCCGAAAAACACATTGTTAAGAATCGTATGCGAATGGATATAGTCCGATTTACGGTAGAAAGAAAAAGCGTCGGGAATATCAATAGAAATTTTTTCTCTGAACCGGGTTCTGGCTTTCAAAATCTGCTTTTCCAGCGCCCCCGGCAGCGCGACCATTATATGCTTGCCAGGCGTAAAACGCAGCGCCAGGTCCAGTAGTTTCTGGCCATCATCGGCCGAGAGCAATTGCCGGCCGCTTTTTTTGAGGCGCACGGCGATATTTTCAAATTCACTCAATTCGTCCTGGTGTATCGGGCTTTGTTCGAAAAATAACGGGTCGATAACAGGCAGCTTTGGCAGAATATCGATCGTCTGAAGACAGAGTTCGATCCCGAGCTGCCTGAGCGGTTCGGTTAAATCGGCGCTATTCAGGAAGCGGACAAAGTAATCATTGGTGGACAAATTCTTTTCTTGAAATGGCTCCTGTTTGGAAGCGCCGAAGGTCAGATTTTTGGCCACCGTGGAGTACCCGAGATACTTTTCCTTGTCAAATAATTCGACATGCTCGGCCAACCGGTTACTTAACCGGCGCACCAGCTTCCGGCGGACACGAATCAAGCCGGCAATCAGGTGGCCGTAATTTTGCAGGTCGAGCACCGAGTTAAGTCCAAAGCGCAAAACATCCGGGAAAATTCCGGTTTGTTGAATCGCCTCGATTTTTTCATCGATATTCGGCAGTCGCAGTGAAGAATTGATCCCCTTGGCCGTAAATGCGGCAACGCAACCGTAGAGCAGATTTTCTTCGATGGTGCCGTCAAAAATAAAGGGCGTTTGGAAAACTATCCCCAGATTAACGGCAATATCTCTTTTGGTCAGTTCAGACACCTCGCGGTCATCGATTCGAATATGGCCGGCCGTGTAGCGATAGATCTGTCCGATACAATGGGCCAGGGTACTTTTCCCGCTGCCGGAAAAACCGATAAGTGCCAGTTGCTCGCCCGTTTTAAGAGAAAAGTGGATATTATTGAGCAATTGGATGCCGTCTTCGGTGGTAAAGGAAAGACTATTTATTTCTATCCTTCCGTCCAGCTGATAAGGATCGCGCTCGCCGGGATCGATATCAAACTCGGGTGCAACATCGAAGTACTCCATCGTGCGCAGATAACTGACGGACGCTTCTTGATAGCTCTGGTAAATGTCGATGAGGTCGCGCCAAGGATCGAAAAGTTTTTCCTGGGCTGATAAAAATGCCACCAGGGAGCCGAGTTGCAGCTGCCCTTTGATGGTGAGGTAGCCGCCCAGGATGAAGATAATAAAGGGGCTGAAACTTGAAAAAAAATTACTGCTGACCTTAATGGCCTGACGGAAAAGATTCCAGGTGATTCTGATTTTCTGCAGCTTGTCGGCCAATGCGTCGAATTTATCGCTCTCGATTTGATAGGCCGCATTGCCCTGGATTTCGTGAATACCGGAAATCGTTTCGGCGATTTTGCCGGAATACTCACGGGATGCATCCACCCGTTTTTTATTCTCCCGGTTTGCGCGCCTTTGCAGGGTCGGCAGGACGAAAAGGGCGAAGGGATAAATGCCAAAAGATACAAGGGCCAATAGCGGATTGAGCCGCAGCAGGTAGACCGTGAAAGCGATCAGGCTTAAAACACTGATAAGCGGTATGGCCACAGCCATCCCTGCAAAGTCGCCCGCGGTGGCAAGCTCTGAGACAAAGGACTGGACTACCATGCCCGGCTGGGTTTTTCTGAAAAAGCTCAGGGGCAGGCTCAAGACATGGCGGTACAGTTCTTTGCGCATATCGGTCAAAGCCCGCTGGCCGATTATCGTCTGGAGGTAGCTGATTGCGTATTTAAGGGCGCTGGCACAGAAAACCGCCGCCAGATAAAAGCCGCAGTAAATCAGCAGCAGGTCGAAGTCTTTCAGGCTGATGGCCTGATTGACAATGCGTTTCTGCATTTCCAGCGGTATAATCCGGATCAGAACCGTGACAACCGCGGCCAGCAGCAATAACAGCTTGAGTTTATAGTTGCCCTTGAGTATCCATGAGACCAGGGATTTCTTTACAATGGATGTTCGGGGATTTTCCATAGTTGGTGGCTCCGCCGGATAGGGTTGATAAAAAAGCAGGGTTGGCCGGATTCCGTTTTTCTCCAGGCGCCATTCAGGTGTCAAACTTTTCAGGATGCAAAAAAAGGTCGGGTTAAAGTACCGGATGCGAATTGGAACTGTCAAGACCCGAGCTGGCGTTACTTGCTTGTTGGAATCATCAAAATCCCAATTCGACTTTTGCCGGCTTTCCCTCTCCGTGCTTGACATAAGATGACGATTAAGGGAAAATCAGCTCGGTCACTTACCGCCCGATGCCCGGGACGAAACTGAAATTACACCATGTGGGGGAATACATCAAATGAAAAGAAATCTCGTTTTCACTTTGCTTGCCGCTTTGCTTTTATTGCCGCCGGGCCTGCGGGCCGAGACCGGACCAGCCCGATTTTCTGACGTTCGGCCGGAGCTCGAAGTCATATTGGCGGATCTGTCAACGAATCTGGACGCACTTGATGACATCAAGCTGAAGATGGATGCATCCGCCAAAGCCAACGAAAACTACAACCAGCAAAAGAATATTTTTCTCTCCTCGATGCTGGCCATCGGCACCATCAGTGCCATATGTGAATATCAACGGGATCTGCTGACGCTGTTTATCGATTTGCGGGAGAAAAACCGCGGCAAGTTTTATGATGTGAGAATCGAAAGCCTGGAGACCTCTGCCAGGCAAATTGAAAATATGTACCGCCAAATTCAGATCGACTACACCATTTTTCCCCCGAATTTTTTTGAAGCAGCGCTGGTCCGGAGAGAGCGCCTGACTATCCAATCATCCATCACCCTGTTGAACCGCTGCCACCAGCTTTTAATATCCGTTCAGCCGAGATAGGGGGAAGTTTATGATTTTAACCTTTTAAAAAATATTTAGCCACGAATTGACACGAATAACCATTATCGGGAGGTGACCTCGGATGCCACGCCTTATCAAGAAATCGTCGAAAAAAGCCGGTCTGTCTCCAGGCAGTCTGGTCCATATCGGAGACAAGAAAATTGAAACGATCAGGATCTCGCTGATGAATTATGATCCCGCGAACCTGCTGGAAAAACAGCTGCCTGCCATTGAGGCCTCGTTTCCGTACCGGGATACGCCGCCGGTCACCTGGATCAACGTGGACGGACTGCACGAGATCGATGTCATTGAAAAAATCGGCGTCCATTTCGGGATTCATCCCCTGGTGCTCGAGGATATCCTCCATACCGGCCAGCGCACGAAAGCAGAGGAATTCGAAAATTATATCTACATTGTTATAAAAATGCTTGTTTTTGACGAAACCGTCGATCACATAACAGCTGAACAGGTCAGCCTGATACTGGGGCCCCACTTTCTGATCTCCTTTCAGGAAAAAGAAGGGGATGTTTTTGATTTCGTGCGCGAACGGATTCGAAAAGCCAGGGGGCGAATTCGTAAATCCGGCTGTGATTACCTGGCCTATGCCCTGATGGACGCCGTCGTGGACCACTATTTCGTAATTCTGGAGAAGCTGGGTGATAAAATCGAGCTCCTTGAAGAGCAATTGCTGGAAGAGCCCACCCCCCGGATACTCGAAGACATTCACCACCTCAAAAGGGAGATGATTTTTTTTCGCAAACAGGTCTGGCCCTTGCGGGAAGTTATAAACAGCCTCATAAAGGACCCGTCGGAACTCATCCAGGAAACCACCCATATTTTTCTGAGAGATGTTTATGACCATACCATCCAGGTGATTGATACGATCGAGTCTTTCCGTGACCTGCTTTCCGGATTGTCCGACTTATATCTCTCCACTGTCAGCAACCGCATGAACGAGGTCATGAAGTTTTTAACCATCATCGCCACCATCTTTATTCCGCTGACCTTTGTTGCCGGCATTTACGGAATGAATTTCGAATTCATGCCGGAGCTCAAGTGGCCATGGGCCTATCCTGCGCTCTGGCTGCTGCTGATCATGATTTCTGCTTCAATGCTATTCTGGTTAAGAAGAAAGAATTGGTTATGAAAGGAGGTCGATATGAATGGTTGGCAAAGTTTTTATCAACACTTCATCATCGCACTTGACCCGTCAAACCTGAACGTTCGACCCTGGCGGCTTTTTGTTGCCTTGGCTGTTTTGGTTGTCGGACTTTTCCTGCTCGAAATATTGTTTCGAACCGCCCTGCGGCGTGTAAAGGCTTCTTTGGAAAAGAAGGGACGCGATCCGGATGTTTGGAACATCTCCGCAGTATTGCCGGCTGTGCGTTTGGCGGCCACCGCCTTGCTGTTGCGACTCGCCGAGTCGTTGCTCGTTATATCCGGACAGATCAGTCTGCTGCTGTATGCAGTGGAAATATTGATGCTGGCGCTGGCAATAATTATTGCAGCCTATTGGTTGGTGAGTAAGCTTGACCATATGCGCCGGTTTATGCCGCCCGACCTTCAGGATAGATTCCCGGAAGAGTCATTGAACAGGCTGCAGCGGCTGCTGCGGCTTATGACATTGCTGGTTGTGGCGGCATTTTTTTTATACAGCCAGAGGGTCCTGCTCCCCGAACGCCTGCTGACATCCTCGGTCTGGCCTTATCTGCTGATCGCGGCAACGGCCGTCCTGGTTTATCTGGTAGTTCGGCAACTGGGCGCCTTTATGACCAATATGACCATCATTCTCAGGGGCTCCAAAGACAACGTCCGGTTGCGGCTGCTGCTGGAAGCCGCTCTGTGGCCGGTGCGATTGCTGTTGTTTGCAGTCGCAATACATGCGGCCAGAGAAATACTGGCTTTCCCCCCGACGGCAGACCGGGCGGCCGATATAGTGGTCAACGTGCTCGCCACGCTTTCAATTATTTTGTTTTTGTACCGCCTGATTGAATTGATGGTCTTTGAGCTGAGCAAATATGCGGCCCGCGAAGACAACCTGTTGGATCAAAGTTTTGTCCAGCTGATGCGCATGGTCGCGAAAACAGTTGTGATCGCCGTAGGCATTGTCTATTTGATGCGTGCAGTTTCCGGCAAACCGCTCAGCGCCCTGCTGGCAGGTCTTGGCATCGGCGGACTTGCCGTCGCCCTGGCGGCCCAGGATACGTTGAAAAATTTTTTCGGCAGCCTCATGATCATGCTCGACAAACCCTTTACAGTCGGCCAGCGCATCAATTTCGGCGGTTATGACGGAACCGTGGAGGAGATCGGATTCCGATCGACCCGGGTGCGCACCCTAACCGGCCACCTGGTTACGATTCCCAACGAGAAGGTGGCCAGCGAAAGCGTGGAAAATATCGGCCGCCGACCCTCCATCCGACGGTTGGCCAACATCACGATAACCTACGACACGTCGCCGGACAAGATGGAGCGGGCGCTGAATATAATCCGCGAGCTCCTTGACAATCATGAGGGCATGCAGCCGGATTTTCCGCCAAGAGTTTTTTTTAATGAATTCAACGATGCCTCCTTGAACATTATCATGCTTTACTGGTATCATCCGCCCGATTGGGCGGCCTACATGGCCTTCAGCGAGCGGGTGAACCTGCAGATTATGCGAGCCTTTGAGAAAGAAGGAATCGAGTTTGCGTTTCCGACCACCACCAATTATCTGGCGCATGACGGTCGCAGGCCGCTGCACATTAGGATCTCGGGTGAATCGCAGCCGGCGGGAAATGCAAGGGTGCAGGCGCCGACTTGATGCGTGTTTCGAAGCGGCCGCCTCACCCAAGGGAGGCATAGCCATAAGGCCCTTAATGGCCTCTAACTGACAAGATGTTGTCGAGAAAGTTCTGTACGAAAATTATAAGACTTTTTTATTCAAGATCTACGAATCATTTCGGCGTAGAAGTATCAAACCGGAGTGGATGAACGACCTTTAACGCAAAGGAGGCTTGCGCATGACCGAATTAATCGTCTGGCGAAAACAGGAGATCGACCGGCTGCGCCGCGATATGGATCACCTTTTTAAAAGGTTCCGCCGGGAATTCGGGGTCCCGCGTTTCCTGGTGGAAGCCGCAGAATCTATTTCTCTGGATCTGTCCGAAACGGAAAACACGGTTACCTTGAGAGTCGAACTGCCGGGCATAAAGCCGGAAGATATGCATGTTTCGGTTACGGATGAATCTCTGACCCTGCGCGGAGAAATACGCGAGAACACCGTTGACAAAGGAGAAAACTATGAGCGGGTAGCAAAAAGATCGCAATCACTTTCGAGAACCATTGCACTTCCCTGCCGCATCAAGACCGCGGAAGTGAAAGCCACCTTCAAGGACGGCATATTGGAGATTGTTTTGCCGAAATGCTCGCCGGCTGAAGCCCGGGGTGTCAATATTGAAATTAAATAGCAGCCCTGTGGTCGCGCAATTTATCGCATTTCAGCCGCGACGCTGCTCTGAGATGTTCCGGCAGACACATCGCCAAACAAAGGCAACCCTGAATCCCGCTTGCAGCGGGAAACCTTGAACCTGTGACCGGGTGCAGAAATTTGATCAAAGAAGGAGGGGAAAATGTCTCAAGCAACATCGTACGCTGAGGTTCCTGTCGAAAAACTTCGATGGCGACTGGATCCCGCCAGGCTTTCATTTGAAACCACCGCCGATCTCAAACCGCTCAAAGAAATCATCGGCCAGCACAGAGGGGTACAGGCATTTCGCTTCGGCATTGATATGGACAAGCCCGGTTATAATGTGTTCGTAACCGGCGCGGCGGGATCGGGCAGAATGGCGACGGTAAAACGGCTGCTGGAGGAGATGTCTAAAAAAGACCAGGCGCCGGACGATCTTTGCTATGTCAACTGTTTCAAAGATTCCGAAACCCCCGTATTAATTCGTCTCCCCGGCGGTGTCGGATCAACATTCAAACGCGATGTGAAATGGCTGGTCGATACGCTGCAAAAAGATATTCCGCAGCTGTTCGAGAGTCAGGAATACATCAACATGAAAAAGGAAATTACCGAAACCTATGAACGCCAGGCGAACGGCTTTTTTAAATCACTGGATCAAAAAGTAAAGGAAGAGGGTTTTGCGATTGTCGACGTTCAAATGGGACAATTCAAACGGCCGGACGTCATGCCGCTGGTTGACGACAAGCCGGTTCCAATTGAACAGCTCGAGCTGATGGTGGAAAAAGGGCGGTTTCCCAAAGCGGAATTTGAGGAAATAAAGCATAAGCATGGCACCTTGAGAAATCAGGTCGATCAAATCTTTTTGGAAATAAGAGACCTTCAAAAAGAGGTGTCGCAAAAACTTGAAAAAATGGATCGCGCAACCTTCATGAAAACCGCCTCCGATTTGGCGGCAACGCTCATGCAAAAATTCCGTAACGAGAAAGTGAAGCAATATCTGCAGGATATGCTGGAAGACATGGCCGATAACCTGAAAATATTCAGTCCCCAGAGTGCCCTTCAAATCCCGGGGTTGCCGGCGATCATGCCCGAGATCGACATGTTTCAACCATACAGTGTCAACTTGCTGGTCGACAACAGCCAGCGCAAGAGTCCACCGGTTATTATCGAGGAGCATCCTACCTACCGCAATATTTTCGGTGCCATCGAGCGCGTGGTCGACCGCAGCGGTGTCTGGCGCACCGATTACAGCCGGATCAAAGCCGGCTCGCTGGTGAAGGCCAGCGGCGGCTATCTCGTTATCAACCTCAAAGACGCCGTTATCGAACCCGGTGTCTGGCAGGCCTTGAAACGCGCGTTAAAAAGCAAAAAACTTGAAATTCAGACCTTCGATCCGATGTATTTTTTTACCACAACCGGTTTGAAACCGGAGCCCATTGATTTGAGGGTTAAGGTCGTGTTGATCGGCGATGCTTTCTTATACCAGCTCATTGGATACTACGACGAGGACCTCGGGAAGATATTTAAAGTCAGGGCCGATTTTGATACCGCCATGCCCAATACCGATCAGAACATTCAGCAGTTTGCAGAATTTATAAAGATGGTCACGGATGAAGAGCAGTTGAAACCTTTTGACCGGACAGCAGTGGCCGCGCTTGTTGAACAGGCCGTGCGGATGACGGGCCGACAGGAAAAAATTGCCACCACCTTTCCGGTCATTGCGGATTTGATTCGTGAAGCGGATTTCTGGGCCCGCCAGGCCGGCGATTCGATTGTCGGCGACCGGCATGTGGACCAGGCGATTGACGCCAAAATTTACCGCTCCAATCTATTGGAGGAGCGACTGCAGGAGATGATCGACCGCGGCAGTCTCATGATCGATACGGAAGGCGACGTCATCGGTCAGGTCAACGGACTGGCGATTTTTTCACTGGGCGATTATATGTTCGGCAAACCTTCCCGCATCACGGCGTCCACATCCATGGGGCGCGCCGGAGTGATCAATATTGAGCGTGAGGCCGACCTGTCCGGCAACACCCACGACAAAGGCGTGCTGATTCTAAGCGGCTATCTGCGAAAAAAATATGCCCAGGACAAACCCCTGGCCATGAGCGCCAGCATTGCCTTTGAGCAGTCATACAGCGGAGTGGACGGCGACAGCGCGTCTTCCACCGAGATCTACGCCTTGCTCTCAAGTCTGTCGGAGGTGGCGATCCGGCAGGACATCGGCGTTACCGGGTCCGTGAACCAGAAGGGAGAGGTTCAGGCCATCGGCGGGGTCAACCAGAAAATAGAGGGCTTCTACGACTGCTGTCGCCACAAGGGACTCACCGGCAGGCAGGGCGTCATGGTCCCGCAGAGCAATGTCAAGGATCTCATGCTGCGCAAGGACGTGGTTGAAGCGGTCAAAGAGGGGCGTTTCAGAATTTATGCCGTCAAAAATATTGATGAGGGCATCGAGATTCTGACCGGCCAGGCAGCCGGCACCAAACAGACCGACGGTAAATATCCGGCGGGGACGATCAATTACCTGGTTGATCGTAAATTGGATGAGCTGGCGGTAGGGATTCAGAAATTTGGTGCGGATAAAGAGGAAAAAGGGAAGTCGGAAACAAAATAAATTAAACCACGAGGACCACGAAGAATGCGAAGACAAAAATTGAATAAATGACCTTATGGTTTCTTCGTGAATTTCGTGCCCTTCGTGGTGAAACAAGTTTTTTCATAAAATGCAAAGAATTTTCCATTGAAAAGCTAAGAGATTCGGCGTGAGTGAAATGGTTAAACCATACCTTAAATTGGCGGCTGCCATGGTTGCTTTCATGGTTGTCACAGCAGTCCCGGGAAGAGCAATTTCGCAAAAACAAAATCAAACCGCCACCGGACCCGGCAATTCCGGTATCGGAGCTGAGGCGCCCGGCGGCATTAGCCTAGATGAACTGAAGAAGTGGCGTTCTGCCGCTGAAAATGCCGGCGATCTGGCGGACGATGTTAAAAAAAGCGTTTTGAGTTATCTGGATCGCACAGTTCTCTTCCGTGAAAGAGAAGCCCAGTTGAAAACGGAAACCGAGGATATCAGAAAACGGGTTAAGGCGGCCCCCGAGCGCATCAAGGCCATTGAAGCCGAACTGGACCGTCCCCTGCCGCCTCCGGAAGACGTCATTGCCGCCGCCGCCAAACTGAAACCCGATCAACTCGAACAACGTCTGAGAAAAATGGAAGCGGATTTGTCCGATGCCGCCGACGAATTGAACAAGTTGACCGACCAGTTGAATGCCCTAAAGAACCAGCCCGCAAATTTGCAGCAGGAAATTGCCAATGACAGGAATCGGTTGCAGGAAATCGCCGAAGAGTTGAAAGCAATTCCAGGGCCGGATGAACCGCAGCCGGTGGCGAAGGCCCGGCAGGTTGCATTGTCGGCCGAACAGTCCCGAATCGCAACGGAAATCAATAACTTCGAAAGCCGACTGGCAAACAACGACATCCTGACAGCTCTTATCTCGGCTGAACACGATCTGGCAGCCCGGGAAGTTGCCCGGCAGGAAGCCCTGGTCAAAAGCTGGCAGGACGAGGTTCAGCGGATTCGCGAACTGGAAGCCAAGCAAGAGCGGGTGGTCGCCGAGCAGGCCAAAAGTATTGCGGCGGATTTGCCGCCGGTCATTCAAAAACAGTTTGATGTCAACATCGAACTGGGAAAAATGCTTGAAAAGGTTACCGCTGACCAAGCCAAAGTCGCTGATAGACTGAAGCTCAAACAGGACCAATTGAAGCAAATCGAAGAGGAGTTCGCCCTGGCGCAGGAGCAGGTTAAGTACCCCATGCAAACCGAAACCATTGGACTGGCCCTGCGCGAACAGCGCCGGGGCCTGCCGAGTGTAGCAAACTTCCGCCGGGATTCGGACCGGCGACAGGTGCAAATGGGCGAAATTCGCTCG
>Ga0307426_1002215_pt1 | contig 12298 bp, 14 predicted proteins | sample SalMarWE160340MG_FD_202165 | JGI IMG/M metagenome (GOLD analysis project Ga0307426, IMG submission 202165) | Salt marsh sediment microbial communities from the Plum Island Ecosystem LTER, Massachusetts, United States - WE1603-40 | ecosystem: Environmental > Aquatic > Marine > Intertidal zone >... | reverse complement strand
CGACGAGGCGGAGATCCGCGGGCACCGGCGCACCTACATCGGCTCGATGCCGGGCAAGGTGATCCAGTCCATGCGCAAGGCCAAGCGCGTCAACCCGCTGTTCCTCTTGGACGAGATCGACAAGATGGGCTCCGACTTCCGCGGCGACCCGGCGGCGGCGCTGCTGGAGGTGCTCGACCCTGAGCAGAACGCCACTTTCAACGACCATTACCTGGAGGTCGACTACGACCTGTCCAACGTGATGTTCGTGACGACGGCCAACACGCTCAACATTCCGCCGGCCCTCATGGACCGCATGGAGATCATCCGGCTCGCCGGCTACACCGAGGACGAGAAGCTGGAGATCGCCAAGCGCCACCTGATCCCCAACCAGCGCCAGGCGCACGGGCTCGAGGCCGAGGAGTGGACGATCGACGACGCGGCGCTCTTGGAGATCATCCGCCGCTACACGCGCGAGGCGGGCGTGCGCTCCTTAGAGCGCGAGATCGCCAAGCTGGCGCGCAAGGCGGTCAAGGAGATCCTCACGTCCGACAACAAGACGATCGATGTGACTATGACGAACCTCGAATCCTATCTCGGCGTGACGAAGTTCCGTTACGGCGAGGCGGAGCTGGAGGACCAGATCGGCATCGTGACAGGCCTTGCCTGGACCGAAGTCGGCGGCGAGCTGCTCACCATCGAAGGCGTGATGATGCCCGGCAAGGGCAAGATGACGGTGACCGGCAACTTGCGCGACGTGATGAAGGAGTCGATCCAGGCAGCGAACGCCTACGTGCGCTCGCGCTCGGTCGATTTCGGCATCCCCCCGCCGATGTTTGAAAAGCGCGACATCCACGTGCACGTGCCCGAGGGCGCAACGCCCAAGGACGGCCCCTCCGCGGGCGTCGCCATGGTGACGGCCATCATCTCGGTGCTGACCGGCATCGCCGTGCGCAAGGACGTGGCCATGACCGGCGAGATCACGCTGCGCGGGCGGGTGCTTCCGATCGGCGGTTTGAAGGAGAAGCTGCTGGCGGCCCTGCGCGGCGGCATCAAGACCGTGATTATTCCTGAAGAGAACGTAAAGGACCTCTCCGAGATCCCCGAGGAGATCAAGAACAAGATCGACATCGTGCCGGCGGCCCGGGTCGACGACGTCTTGAAGGCGGCTCTCATCAAGGTGCCCGAGCGTTTGAACTGGGAGGAAGGCGGCGAGGCGCAGGCCGTCCAGGGCGAGGACGACAAGACCACACCGCGCGTCACGGCCCACTAGCGCGCCGAGTGTAAGTGCAACATTTGCGCGTGGCGCTAAGCCCTCGTGGCGGCGATGCAATTTCGTTTCCCCCGCACCGCAAGGTGCGGGGGCTTCTGTTCCCGCTCCGTGCGCATCGACCGGCGGTTTTCCCAGGTTTTTCGGGCAAATTGGCGCTATTCCCCTCTTGACGGGGGCACGCATTGGGCGCTTGTCTCGACGCTTATTGCGGTCGAAGCAGCCCCGCTGCGGGGTTTGTTCGCTTCCCCCGGCCCCCCCAAGATCCATTCCGAACGCAAAGGACGGACAAGAGATGAGCAAGAAAGACTTGATCGACGCCGTCGCCAAGGACGCCGAGCTGACCAAGGAAAAGGCGAGCGTGGCGGTCGATGCCGTGCTGGAGCATATCCGCAGCGCCATGCGCAACGGCGAGGAAGTGCGTATTCCCGACTTTGGCACCTTCAAGGTTGCGGCCCGCAAGGCCCGCGAAGGCCGCAATCCGGCGACCGGCGCGACGATCAACATCCCGGCCTCGCGGGTGCCCAAGTTCAGCCCGTCAAAGGGCCTGAAGGATCTGCTCAATTAGCCTGGGACGCCTCAACGGCGCATTTGCTGGGCGCGCCGCGGGTTTGCGCGGCGCGCCTTACTGCGGCAGTCGGCAATGGGCAGTAGGCAGTAGGCAGTCGGCAGTCGGCTCCACCATCCGCGCTTGACCCTGGTATTCTCGCTCACGCGCGCTGATCCGCGCTAGCGCGCGGGCGCGCTCCGCGGGGGCGGCGCTCGCGCCGGCGGCCCTTGGCCGCGTGGACCTTGCGGTCCATTGTGGAGATTGGCTTTCGGGCGGTTAGCTCAGTGGTAGAGCGCCTCGTTTACACCGAGGATGTCGGGAGTTCGACCCTCTCACCGCCCACCAGTTTTTCTGCTGACACAAGCTGCGGGAAGCTTCGTTCAATAGGCGTGGTGCCCAGCGGATGGCCGGCGCAACGCGCCGGGCGCCCTTGGCGCCTCGGCCCTTCGGGCCGAAGAGCAGCGAAGCAGCGCATTCCCGTGGCGCTGGCAGCGCCAGCTTCTTGACTAAGATCGGGCCACCCCGTAAGTGATCAGTTCGTGGCAGCGCGCCTTTCGGGGCGCGCGTTTTCGCTTGCGGGAGTAGCTCAGTTGGTTAGAGCGCCGGCCTGTCACGCCGGAGGTCGCGGGTTCAAGTCCCGTCTCTCGCGCCATTCTTTATTCCACTGACACAAGCTGCGAGAAGCATCTTTCAACGGACCGAGTGGTCTGTTGAGGACCGGCGCTCGCGCCGGTGGCGCAGTCGCGCCCCGCGGCCTGGCTCGCAAGGCGAGCCCGGCCGAAAAGGCCGCCCCGCGGAGGGTGCCCGCGCGTCAGCGCGGGACAGCACCCGTGAGCGCAATAACTCGCGGGTTCAAGTCCCGTCTCGCGCGCCATTCTTTGCTTCACTGACACAAGCTGAGACAAACGTCGCTCCGGCGGGCGTGGTGCTCTATGGATGACCGGCGCTCGCGCCGGGCCGCCTTGCGGCCTGGGCCCTTCGGGCCGCTTCCTACTTCCTGACACAAGCTGCGAGACGCTTCGCTCCTTTGGGCGTCCTGCTCTATGGATGACCGGCGCTCGCGCCGGGCCGCTTTGCGGCCTGGGCCCTTCGGGCCGGTTCCTGCTTCCCGACACAAGCTGAAAGAAGCATCGTTCAATAGGCCGGGTGGACTGTCGAGGACCGGCGCAACGCGCCGGGGGCGCCTTGCGGCCTGGGCCCTTCGGGCCGGTTCGTGCTTGCCGACACGAGCTGAGAGAAGCTTAACAGGCCCTTTGCACTGTTAACGGCGCCCGTGGGCGGCAAGGTTCGCGGGGGGCCTCGCGCCAGAGGTACGTATTGCCGCAATAGAGCGCTCGCCGTTATTTCGTGCTATGATATGTCATGGACAACATCAAGAGCCCCCCGACGCCCGTCTCCACCGACGACCTGAACATCCCCCTCGCTCAGCGAAAAACAGTCAAGACGCTTCTGCCCGACGACTGTCGCTGGCCGTTTGGCGACCCCTTGGAGCGGGATTTCCACTTCTGCGGCAAGCGGAAGGTTGAAGGTCGCCCCTATTGCGAATTCCACATGCGCCGCAGTTTCCAGCCTGCGCGAGCTCGCCCGGTCTATTACCGGCCACGAGATGCGGCCTAGTTCGCCCTTCGTTGCGCACCGACTTGGGTGAGAGCCACTTGGTGGGCTAGGCCCTAAGGGCCGGAATCTGCCTGACACAAGCTGAGCGACGCTTCGTGCAACGGGCGCGGGTGCGCTGTCGAGTTCGGGCGGCCCATGCTCGCGTTAGCGCGCGCCGGTCCGAAGCGGCCGCACCGCGTCCGCGCAAGCGCATGCAAATTGAGATAGCTCACGCTGGTCGCGGCAACTCGAGCGACACCCTATTTCGCGCAAAGCCTGGTTGCGCGCGCCCTGGCCCTGCGTTAACACCAAAAGCTCTTATTGCGCCGCAGCAGCGCGGCGCCCTGAGAGTCGAGGCCCCCCATGGACCAGCTCTTTCTCGACTATCTGCCGATCGCGGTGTTCATCGCCGTGGCTCTCGCCATCGCCCTCATCCTCATGACGGTGCCCTTCGTGATCGCGGTGCAGAACCCCGATCCGGAGAAGGTGTCGGCTTATGAGTGCGGCTTCAATGCCTTCGACGACGCGCGCATGAAGTTCGACATCCGCTACTACCTGGTGGCGATCCTGTTCATCATCTTCGACCTGGAGGTGGCCTTCCTGTTCCCCTGGGCGGTCGCCTTCAAGGACGTGGGGCTGTTCGGCTTCTGGTCGATGATCATCTTTCTCGCCGTGCTGACCATCGGCTTCATCTACGAGTGGCGGAAAGGGGCGCTGGAATGGGATTGATCACGGCGCCTGAGCGCGAGTCCGGCGGCCTTCTGGTCAAGCCGGGCGACGAGGGCTTCACGGAGATCTCCAACAAGCTCGCCGACAAGGGGTTTCTCGTCACCACCACCGACGACCTGATCAACTGGGCGCGCACCGGCTCGCTCATGTGGATGACTTTCGGGCTCGCCTGCTGCGCGGTGGAGATGATGCAGGCCTCGATGCCGCGCTACGACCTGGAGCGCTTCGGCTTTGCCCCGCGCGGCAGCCCCCGCCAGTCGGACGTGATGATCGTCGCCGGCACGCTCACCAACAAGATGGCGCCCGCCCTGCGCAAGGTCTACGACCAGATGCCCGAGCCGCGCTACGTCATCTCCATGGGAAGCTGCGCCAACGGCGGCGGCTACTACCACTTCTCCTACGCCGTGGTGCGCGGCTGCGACCGCATCGTGCCGGTCGACATCTACGTGCCGGGCTGCCCGCCGACGGCGGAGGCGCTGGTCTACGGCGTGCTGCTTTTGCAACGCAAGATCCGCCGCACGGGAACAATCGAGAGATAAGGGTGAAGTCGTGAGATCGTGAGATCGTAAATTCGAGACGCTGCGACCACGACTTCACGACTTGGCCACTTCACGATTTCACGGAAGAACGCCATGGGCCTAACACTCGACGAATTAGGGGAGCATGTCGCATCCGGAGTGGGTGCGTCGTTGCTCTCCAAGGCCGTTGTCCACGACGAGCTGACCCTCGACATCGCGCGCGACAAGATCGTGGAGGTTCTCACCTACCTGCGCGACGACGAGAAGTGCCGCTTCGAGGTCTTGATCGACATCTGCGGCGTCGACTGGCCGGCGCGCGAGAACCGCTTCGACGTCGTCTACCACCTGCTCTCGCCGCGCCTCAATCAGCGCATTCGCGTCAAGCTGCGGACCGACGAGACGACGCCGGTCAAGAGCGTGGTCGAGGTCTTCTCCGCCGCCGACTGGTTCGAGCGCGAGGCCTACGACATGTACGGCATCCTCTTCTCCGGGCACCCCGACCTGCGCCGCATCCTCACCGACTACGGCTTCCAGGGCTATCCTTTGCGCAAGGACTTCCCCCTCACGGGCTACGTCGAGGTGCGCTACGACGACGAGCTAAAGCGCGTCGTCTACGAGCCGGTCGAGCTGACGCAGGAGTTCCGCACTTTCGATTTCGAGTCGCCCTGGGAGGGCACCCAGTACGCGCTGCCCGGCGACGAGAAGGCGAGTGGCGGCAAGGCATGACGTCATGAAGGACACCTTGAAACCGGGCGCGGCCACCACGTTCTCCTTTCGCATCCCGGCGGAGAAGACGGTCCCGCACCTCTACCCGGAGGCGCCCGAGTTCAAGGAGATGCCGACGGTGTTCGCCACCGGCTTCATGGTCGGCCTCATGGAGTGGACGTGCCTGAAGATCCTGGCGCCGCATCTGGAGCCGGGCGAGGGCAGCCTCGGCGTGCACATCGACGTCTCGCACACCGCCGCGACCGTGCCGGGGCAGACGGTGACGGTCGACGCCGAGTGCACCAAGGTCGCCGGCCGGCGCGCCTGGTTCCGCGTCAAGGCCCACGACGGCATCGACACGATTGGCGAGGGCAAGCATGAGCGCATCATCGTGCCGTGGGCCAAGTTCGTCGCCCGTGTCAATGAGAAGGCCAAGGTTGCCCGAGTTGCCCCGATAGGTGAGATCGTGAAGTCGTGAAGTGGTGAAATCGTGAGATTGTGAAGTGGTGAGTTGGGCAGTTTGAGTGATCAGCACTCCATCAGGTCCTACAGGGACCTCGAAGTATGGCAAGTAGCAATGGATCTTGCGGAGTCTTGCTACAAGGCGACGGCGGGGTTTCCCCGGGAGGAAATATACGGGATGACAGCGCAGACCCGACGCGCTGCCGTCTCGATAGCGGCCAACATTGCTGAGGGATATGGGCGTGAGCAGACCGGATCATTCATTCAGTTCTTGCGCGTCGCGCAGGGCTCGCTGAAGGAGCTGGAGACTCATCTGATGATTGCCGAGCGCGTTCGGCTTTCGACTTCCAGTGACACGGCCACGCTTCTCGGCCAATGTGAGAGGGTTAGCAAGATGTTGCGGAACCTCATCAGGGCGCTCGAAAACCGAGCCGCTGACCAAGCCTAAAGAAAAGAGCACGACTTCACGATTTGACGACTTCACGATTTCACGGCCTTAGGATCGCTTCGATGCCCGAAACAGACATCCGCCAGTTCAACATCAACTTCGGCCCGCAGCATCCGGCCGCACACGGCGTCCTGCGCCTCGTGCTGGAGCTCGACGGCGAGGTCGTGGAGCGGGTCGATCCCCACATCGGCCTCCTGCACCGCGGCACCGAGAAGCTGATCGAGCACAAGACCTACCTGCAGGCGATCGGCTACTTCGACCGGCTCGACTACGTCGCCCCCATGAACCAGGAGCACGCCTTCTGCCTGGCGGCGGAGAAGCTCTTGGGGCTCGCGGTGCCCAAGCGCGGCCAGCTGATCCGCGTGCTCTTCTGCGAGATCGGCCGCCTGCTGTCGCACCTGTTGAACGTCACCACGCAGGCGATGGACGTGGGCGCGCTGACCCCGCCGCTGTGGGGCTTCGACGAGCGCGAGAAGCTGATGACCTTTTATGAGCGCGCCTCGGGCAGCCGCATGCACGCCAAGTACTTCCGCATGGGCGGTGTGCAGATGGACCTGCCGCCGCAGCTGATCGACGACATCTACGCCTTCTCCGAGGCCCACCCCAAGATCCTCGACGACATCGAGGGCCTCCTGACCGACAACCGCATCTTCAAGCAGCGCAACGTCGACATCGGCGTGGTGAGCCTCAAGGAGTGCTTCGACTGGGGCTTCTCCGGCGTCATGGTGCGCGGCTCGGGCGCCGCCTGGGACCTGCGCAAGGCACAGCCCTACGAGTGCTACGACGAGCTCGACTTCGACATCCCCATCGGCAAGAACGGCGACTGCTACGACCGCTACCTGGTGCGCATGGCCGAGATGCGCCAGGCGATCCGCATCATGAAGCAGGCTTGCGAGAAGCTGCGCTCCCCGGAGGGCGAGGGGCCCTTCGTTGCCCAGGACCGCAAGGTGGTGCCGCCGCGCCGCGCGGAGATGAAGCGCTCCATGGAGTCGCTGATCCATCACTTCAAGCTTTTCACCGAGGGCTTCCACGTGCCCGCAGGCGAGGTCTATGCCGCGGTCGAGGCCCCCAAGGGCGAGTTCGGCGTCTATCTCGTCTCCGACGGCGCCAACCGCCCCTACCGCTGCAAGATCCGCGCGCCGGGCTTCCCGCACCTGCAGGCGATGGACTTCTTGACGAGGAAGCACATGCTGGCGGATGTGTCGGCGATCCTCGGCTCCATCGACATCGTCTTCGGCGAGATCGATAGGTAGGCTTTCTATTGTGTGGATAAGGGAACTCCGCCGCGGGGGCGTGTCTGAGTGTCACCGCATTTGTAGGACCGGCTAGCGTGTCCTGCGAGCGAGGTACTCGGAATGGAAAGCGAGATAGACGATGCCACGTTCCTGAGCCTTCTGGAGTCTGAATCCGAAGCGCTCAGTGTTTATAACATTGGCTTCGTTCGCCCCGAGAAAGTGGGCGACAACACAGAAGGGCGCTTGGGGGGCTCAGGTACACTCGTAACTATCGATAGTGTTGATGGGGTCCTCACTGCAGCACATGTTGTTCGCGAATTTCGGCACCTCAAGCGCGTGGGACTCATTCTCAGTCGTTATCCGAGAACAGCGAGTAACGAGTTCACGTACGACACTCGCCTGAGTCGGGTCGTTGAGTGCCACGCGAAACCTGATCGCCCTAATGAGGGTCCTGATCTAGCATTTCTGGCCCTACCACCTGACACCATCTCAACTCTAAAGGCGAAGAAGAGCTTCTATAACCTTTCCAAGCGGCGGGACGCGACATTGGATCGACCGCCGCCGCGAGAACATGGATGGTGGGCTATTTGGGGAATTGCTGACGAGTGGACTACGGACGTACCTGCTTGGGACTCGTCACCGAACATCAAGACCAAGGGCTATCACGGCCGGCTTCTTGCTCGCCTATTTCCATTCGACTGGCGCGCGTCAGAATCATTCGATTACTTCAAGTTCGACGTGACGTATGGCGATGATTACGGCGGACCCCAGAGCTTTGGCGGCTACAGCGGAGGGAGCGTTTGGCAACTCTTGGTCGCGCCGGATGGCAGTGGGGGAATTAAGGTAATCTCCCGCCATTAGATGGGCGTTCCATTCTACCAATCCGACATCTTTGCGCGAGACGGAAAGACAGTCCGAGAAGTGACTTGTCACGGTCCCGAAAGCATCTATCGAACTCTGATTGACCGTATGCGGCAGCAGACCGCTGCCGCCTGAGGCAGGCGACGCGCTTGCGCGAGTGAGGAGATATGGCAATCAAGAGCGAGCAGCCGATTGATCAGGAATTGGTTGCGAACTACGTGGAGCAGCTGTGTGATGCAAAGACGCAACGCGCTGCCTTCGACCACATGTTTTCAGAGCTCAAGTCCGACAAACGGCTGACGGCCGCCGACACCATTGCCATCGCCCAACGCTACAATGGCGGCGGCAAGAAGCCGTCCTCGAACGCGATGGCCCTCGCCGCCATCTCCAAACGCTTCGTCGAGATCGTGCGCTTCCACGCCAAGAACAAGGTCGCTGAAAAAGCCCGTCCCTGGTAGGGGTGACTCGTCTGCGGTCCTCCGGGGGTAAGGCGTATGGTCGACCACCTGTTCCTTCTGGCTATCGGCGCGCTCGGCTGGGGCGTCTCGCTTGCCACCTACCGCATGCTGGCGCAACGCAACGCCTGGCCCATGGGCGAGCTGCAGGCGCAGCGGCCGGCGATCCCGCTCCTCATCGGCCTTCTCTCGCTCGGCGCCGGCGTCATTTTCGCGGCCGCGCTCGGCACCATGCACGGCGGCTGGGTGATCATCGTTTTCGGCCTGGCGTTCGGCCTGTTCTGGAGCGGGTTCTTGCGCGTGGGCGCGCAGACCGCGCTGCTGCTGGCCCCGGTCGCGGCGGGCCTGTTGCTGATCGGCTGGCTTGCGCGCGCGCTCATCTAGCCGGCTTGAAGGTCACGTCGGCGGCATTGGGGCCGTCGATGAGTTCATAGGCTGTGAACCAACTGCTGCGAACCTGACAACGGCAGCGTCAAGTGCTTGCGTTGAGCCGCCAATGGCCGTAGTTGAACAGTGATTGTGCGCTGCGTCAAAATCAGCGACACTTGGCGGCGGAGCAAGGTTTCGTGCGGCGCCCCGCCCCGAGGTCTCGCCGAGCTTCCCAAGAGGTGCCAGCCTTGGCCGTACGCCGCCTTTGCCCCGAGCAGCCTCTGAGCTTCGCCTTCACGCCGGAGAACCTGGCCTGGGCCAAGCAGGAGATCGCCAAGTACCCCGCCGGCAAGCAGGCCTCCGCCGTGATCGCGCTGTTGTGGCGCGCCCAGGAGCAGGAAGGCTGGTGCACCGAGCCCGCCATCCGCGCGGTCGCCGACATGCTCGGCATGGCCTACATCCGCGTGCTGGAGATCGCCACGTTCTACACGATGTTCCAGTTGGCGCCCGTCGGCAAAACGGCCCACCTTTGGGTGTGCGGCACCACACCGTGCATGCTGCGCGGCTCCGAGGCGCTGATTGATATCTGCAAGGAGCAGATCGCCGAGAGCCCCCACGAGCTTTCGCGCGACGGGTGCTTCTCCTGGGAGGAGGTCGAGTGCCTCGGCTGCTGCGCCAACGCGCCCGTCGTGCAGATCGGCAAGGATACCTACGAGGACCTGGACCCGGAGCTGTTCGAGACGCTGCTGCACGGCTTGCGGCAGGGCAATCCGCCCAAGCCCGGCTCGCAGATCGGGCGTCGGGGCTCCTGTCCGCTGGGCGGTCCGACGACGCTCAAGGACATGACCACGAGGAATCCGGAAAAGGTCTGAGAACGAAAGAGGCCGACGCGCATGCTTGAGGACAAGGACCGGATCTTCCGCAACCTCTACGGCTTCGAGGATTGGCACCTCGCTGGTGCGCGCGCGCGCGGCGCTTGGAGCAACACCAAGGAGCTGATCGAGAACGGTCACGACTGGATCATCAACGAGGTCAAGGCCTCCGGCCTCAGGGGGCGCGGCGGCGCCGGCTTCCCCACTGGCCTCAAGTGGTCGTTCATGCCCAAGAACGATCCCCGGCCCTCCTATCTCGCCGTCAACGCCGACGAGAGCGAGCCCGGCTCCTGCAAGGACCGGGAGATCATGCGCCATGATCCCCACCTGCTGATCGAAGGATCGCTGCTCGCCGGCTTCGCCATGCGCGCCCACACCGCCTTCATCTACATCCGCGGCGAGTTCATGGCCGAGCGCGAGCACCTGCAGATCGCGGTCGACGAGGCCCGCGCCGCCAAGCTGATCGGCAAGGACAACGTCAACGGCTGGGACTTCGACATCATCGTCCACCACGGCGCCGGCGCCTACATCTGCGGCGAGGAGACGGCCCTGCTCGAGAGCATCGAGGGCAAGAAGGGCATGCCCCGCCTGAAGCCGCCGTTCCCCGCCAACGTCGGCATCTACGGCGCTCCCACCACGGTCAACAACGTCGAGAGCATCGCGGTGGTGCCCGACATCCTGCGCCGCGGCGGCGCGTGGTTCGCCTCGCTCGGGCTGCCCAAGAACACGGGAACCAAGCTCTACCAGATCTCCGGCCACGTGGAGCGTCCGTGCGTGGTGGAGGAGGAGATGGGCATCCCCGTCAAGGAGCTCATCAACGTGCATGCGGGCGGCGTGCGCGGGGGCTGGGACAACCTGCTCGCCATCATTCCCGGCGGCGCCTCGATGCCGCTGCTTACCGCCGATCAGTGCGAGGACCTGACCCTCGACTTCGACGCGCTCGCCAAGCTCAAATCGGGGCTCGGCACCGGCGCCGTCATCGTCATGGACAAGTCGACCGACCCCATCAAGGCGATCGCGCGCATCGCCTACTTCTTCAAGCACGAAAGCTGCGGCCAGTGCACGCCGTGCCGCGAGGGCACGGGGTGGATGTTCCGCGTGCTGGAGCGCATGCAACGCGGCGAGGCGGAAAAGCGCGAGATCGATCTGTTGTTCGACGTGACCAAGCAGATCGAAAGCCATACCATCTGCGCGCTGGGCGATGCGGCCGCTTGGCCCGTTCAGGGGCTCATTCGCAGCTTCCGCCACGTCATCGAGGAGCGCATCGACGCCTACAAGGCGCTGAGAGAGGCGGCGGAGTAGATGCAAGCACGCAAAGGGCCAACCCGTGGACCTGCTGGCGCTGATGATTGCCTCACTGACGCTACCGGCGTTTATCGGCGCTGGCGTGTGCGGCGTGATCGGCTTCTACCTGTGGGGCTGGCTCGGGGCGGTGCTGGGAATTGCGGCCGGCTACGGTGCCGGCGTCTGGTACGCGGCGCGCTTCGCCGGCGTTCCGCTTTCGCCGCAAACCAAGGGACGGCTGTCGCTCATGCTTTTCTTCGGTGCGCTCGCCGTCCTGGCGATCGCCACGCGGTGAACCTCTGATCGAGTGGAAAGATGACCAAGCAAATCATCATCGACGGCGATTTGATCGAGGTGGAGCCCGGCACCACGGTGCTGCAGGCGTGCGAGCAGGCCGGCGTCGAGATCCCGCGCTTCTGCTACCACGACCGCCTGTCGATCGCCGGCAACTGCCGCATGTGCCTGGTCGAGGTCGCAGGCATGCCCAAGCCCATTGCGTCGTGCGCCATGGGCGTCGGCGACCTGCCGCCCAACAAGGACGGCTCCCCGCGCCAGGTCCTCACCAACTCGCCGATGGTCAAGTCGGCGCGCGAAGGCGTGATGGAGTTCCTGCTCATCAATCATCCGCTCGACTGCCCCATCTGCGATCAGGGCGGCGAGTGCGACCTGCAGGACCAGGCCATGGCCTTCGGCTTCGGCGGCTCGCGCTTTTCTGAGAACAAGCGCGCCGTGGAGGAGAAGTACATCGGTCCCCTCATCAAGACCTTCATGAACCGCTGCATCCATTGCACCCGTTGCGTGCGCTTCATGACGGAGATTGCCGGCGTTGAGGAACTCGGCGCCATCGGCCGCGGCGAGGACATGGAGATCACCACCTATCTCGACCGCGGGATCCTGTCGGAGCTGTCCGCCAACGTGAACGATTTGTGCCCGGTGGGGGCGCTGACGCACCGGCCATGGTCCTA
>Ga0307426_1002213_pt1 | contig 12304 bp, 10 predicted proteins | sample SalMarWE160340MG_FD_202165 | JGI IMG/M metagenome (GOLD analysis project Ga0307426, IMG submission 202165) | Salt marsh sediment microbial communities from the Plum Island Ecosystem LTER, Massachusetts, United States - WE1603-40 | ecosystem: Environmental > Aquatic > Marine > Intertidal zone >... | reverse complement strand
AAATGATTTAATGAGATCTATCTCTGAAATGCTTCCCCATATAGATGTAAATCGTAAAGGAAACGATTTAGAATTAACTACCCCCATACATCTTTCCAATAGGACAATTAAACTCAGAATAAAAAAATTCTTACATCAAAAAGGTTTAAAAGATAAATTTAGACCAGTATCATATAAAAAAGATGATAAAGTAGGATACTTAGTTCTTGAGAAAAAAATAATTGAGTTATCTTATTACTAATTGTTTAAACTTTATTATGTATCATTTCTATATTTTAAATGTGAGTTCTAAATTAATTTCTGTTAAATCATTAGATGACATACTGAGATGTATAAATTTAGCTAGTTTACTTGAACTTTCTGGTTGGCCAAAACCGGGTAATGTGCATAGATTAAAAGATTTTGAATCCACAAGATTTGAGCATTTTTTGGCAGGGATAGCGGCAATACAACCTAATTTCAGAATATTTTGTGAGAGAATTTATGAAGAACTAGAAAATAATAAAGTTGATTATGGATTCATTAAATTGGGGCAATTTTTTGAATCTGCGTCCTTTCAAATGATGCAATGGCAAAAAGGAGGTAATGTTTTGTTAGGGCACCTCCTTATTTTAGCACCTTTATTGGCAGCAGGGATCATTTGCTTCAAACAAAAATTACATAATATTTCGAATTTTAAGGAGATATTAAAAAAAATCATAAAGGATACTACAATAAATGATACTGTTTCACTTTATAAAGCAATTAAATATTGCAATCCGGGCGGTTTAGGTAAAATAGACAAATATGATTTAAATGATAATAATTCAATTAATGAAATAAAGAATGATGAAATTACATTAAAAAAGATTTTTGACCTTTCAAAGAGTTATGATATGATTAGTAGGGAATACTCTACTAACTTTTCCATCACTTTAAAAGAAGGATTACCATTTTTTTTCAACACCTATGAAACCTATAAAGATATAAATATTGCCACGGTAAATACGTTTTTAAATGTTCTTTCTAATCATCCTGATACTTTGATTATACGAAAATCGGGGTTGTCTAATGCAAAAAATGTATCAAAGGCTGCAGATCGGGTCTTAAGATTAGGTGGGATCGCCACAAAGAATGGTCTGAAATCTGTTATAAAATTAGATAAAAAATTGCATTTTAAAAATGGTCTGATGAATCCAGGAACAACGGCTGATATAACGGCAGGGATCATATTTTGTGCCTTGTTATTTGGTCTAAGATTTTAATGCAAAAAACGTAAAATTTTTTTCTGAATAAAACCATAAATTTGGTAGAAGAATAAAAAGGTGTATTTACTCGGAATTTTGTGATGAATGTGGAGGGATGATGGTACCTTCCACTTTAGATGGTCAAAAAGTATTTAAGTGTAAATGTGGTTTTACAAAACCTTTTCAAGAGGATAAATCAGAATCATATAAAATATCTACCAAGATCCAGCATCCGATAAGGGAGGAGGTGACATTTCTAACAGATGTAATGGATTGGAAGGAAGAGAACTTACGAAGCTCTATCAAAAATTTTAAATGTCCAAGATGTGGCTACGATAAAGCACATCTTGAAACGCGTCAAACAAGAAGTGCTGATGAAGGAATGACGCACTTTATCACGTGTTTAAAATGTGGGAAAATGAAAAAAATTGGCAGTTAATTATGCAATAACTTATTTAGAATTTCTTCTTTTTGATGACTTTCCGAAAATGTAATTTTTATTCTTTTATTCGAATTTTTCATTCCTGAAATAATTTGGAGTTGAGAAATGCCCACTTTTAATTTTTTTTTAATCAAATTTAATAATTCAATATTAGCTTTATTTTGTTTAGCTTCTGAACGAATGGATATTAGGATTTGTTCATCATTTGTACTCGGCTTAGCAATAAATTGTCTTTTGCTGTTAGGTTTAATTTTAATATGTATAATAAAAACAAATTCCGAAATCATTTCAATGAAATTCATTATTCAACCAAAGTTCTAAAGAAGATTATCCACATTTTCTTTTAGTTTATTATAGGAGGGAATTGATAATCTTAAACCTCCAGCTAATTTATGACCTCCTCCCATTCCTCCAAAATTATTCTTAATTTTTGAAATGACGTTATTTACTCCATATCCATCATGAGATTTTAAATAATTCCTTGAACAACGAATACTAAGTTTCATCATCTGTGTCTTCTTCTCAAGACCTCCTAAGAATAACATTTTATTAGGATTTAATAAATTATTAACAGTACTAAAACTTGCTGTATCTGACCAATTACTTGGAGGAATCTTTCCATTTCCCGCATCAATAAAGATTGCTTTTTTTGTCTCAATGTGAGGGAGTTCTTTTGATAATATTTTTAAATTAGATGAAAGAGTGTTAATATATTCTAAGTAAATCCCCTGTGCATATCGAGTTATTGAATTCTGTTGAACTATTGAAAGAGCAGCACTTATATTTTTAAATGAGAGGATATTGAGTAATAATGCGTGTTCAAAAGCATGTCGTAATAATCCTTGTTTTTGGGGGATAATAGCATAATTTCCCTTAGATAAATGAGTTTTAATTTGAAGTGAATTAATTTCTGTAGAATTCAAATCAACAATCTTCTTATTAGGATCTATAGCCAGCTCACTAAGTAATGATTTTATTTTATGTTCATTCTCTCCCCCATAATCCTTTACAAACGGTAAAATGCTATGTTTTAATCCATTTTTTATATTATCATTCATAGCTCCAAATAAAATGAGCCCCTCCTTGTCTTGAATTATGTCTTCATTAACAATTTCTTCATATACATCCTTATTAAATGATTTTAACTTATCCATAGATCTAAGTGAATCTCCAGCGATACCAATTACAGTTAACCACCCTTGGTTGATAATTGCTGGCTTAACACGTTTAGCAAACAAGTGTGTTAGAGTAGCTCCTGCTATGTGATCGAGTCCATCATACCCATATACAGTAGGATTCACAAAAAATAAATTCTCAGGTAGATGATCAAGAGCAACCTTATCATCAACTTCATGATGATCAAGAATATAAAAATCTTCCTTTCTTGAAGATATAATTGGAATTAATTCTGTTAATGAAGAGCCTACATCCGTAAATATAAAAGCACTTTTACGTTCATAGCTTTTAGGTAAAATTCCTTTCAGATATGCTGCCCAAGATGATGACCTGTTGTATATAAAATAATCTTGTTCCAAATTCATTTTATGAAGCAAGTTTTGAATGATTTTTAACGAACTTATTCCATCAGCATCATTATGAGTAATAGCGATTATATTATTATAGTTATTTTTGGAATTATCGATAAATGTGTCAACTGCATTATTAAGAACTGTCAAGAATTTATTTCGATTTGGTTTTATATTCATTACCTTCAGTTATAATAAAAATTCAAAATACTTAAAGTATAGAAATGGTAGTTTTAGCTGTTTGTATATTCAATTGGATATACTATAGCTCTAATATTAATTCATTTCATCCTATTCTATCTCTAAAAGAGGTTTTAAATAAAATATAGATAAATTCTATGAATATAAATATTGCTATAATATCCAATTTGATTAAAAATTGATATTAAAGTTAAAATCTTTGGAAAAATTATTTAATTTGATTTAATTTTTACTTTTATATATTATAGCTATAGAGAATTATGATACTTTTACGATACAAGAAATATCGGATAATCTTGATTTTATTCATTTTATTCTTAATTCCAATTCTAACAAGTTACATTTTTGAGGATAATAAATTTTATCGGATTGAGAATACTGCGCAAGAATTACCGAATCCGCTTGCCATCTCAATCGAGGATTATAAACCAATTTTAGAAGATGATAGCCAAAATCTTGGTAACATCACAGTATCAAATCTGATTTTTAATGAGAAGGGTTTTTATAACAATAGTGTGGAATACCCCGACTTACAAGATGATTTTAGTACAGGAGCTCTTAAAATGACCTATCAAAATACATCATATCTCTATACAACTTTATCAGCTCGCTATGATAATCTCGATCAAGCATCATATAACAATAAAATTACTGTTGGTCTGAATGAATCCATTAGCGTGGAGTATAATTATTCAAAGTCTGGTGCGGAGGGTTATTTGATATATGGTTTTCGTCTATCTCCAATTTTAATTAAAGAAGTGTTTATAAATAACCAATCAACAGATCCCATTGTAAAATTAGATGAGGATCAGTATTCGATTGATTCTTCAAATTTCATAAGTTTTAACTATTATAACTATTTCCAAGAAAGCACTTTTAATAATTTTACTATGTATGTTAAATATGAATATAATCTCACAATAAGAAGTTGGTACCTCGACCAGATAAGTCAAAATCAGGTGATAAGAACTCAAGAAAAATCATTTTCTCCAAGATTTGAATATTATTTCACATTTGTGGGGTATAAATGGAATGAAACTTCCATTGATATAGAAGTACCCGCTAATAACCTGAAAGCTTTTCTCGAAGTAAATCTTCCAGATAAGGAAGTTTTATTTAACCATTCTTTGGAAGTATCTGGTTTAGAAGTCTCAAATTATCTAGGTAGTAATAATGTCATTAACTTAACAACTTACGCTGAATTTTCTTCGATAGTGATTCACTTTTCAGCAAATTTTACATTGAGGTTTGAGAATCCAATTGATTTCTCATGGTCTATAGATAGACTCATAGAAAATCGTGATATAAGAGAGAGAATTTATTTTCCATCCGTTATATCTGGTCCAGAAAAAATTATCATTCGTGATATCACTTTATTTGAAAGTTCAATTACTATTGACCAAGTTATGAGTAATAGTTCAGAATTTAAAAGATCTCTATTATACTATGATGCCAACGTTTCTATAATTCAAGATAAATTGGTTAATAGTTTAATTTTTACCAAAAACTCAATAAAGAAAAAGGGATTAAGAATAATTCTACCATACCTCGTGAAGGGTGAAACTAATCCATGTATATTAAAATATAAGGCAACTAAAGATCTAAGATTGATTATCACTGATAATATCAACATGCCATTAACAGGTGTAAAATTGGAACTTCTTTATTTTAATAAGCTCTATGGCACTTATATTTCGAATGATCTAATTCAACCTATGGCTCCTGCTTTTACAAATGAAAACGGAGAGATAATAATATCAAATGTACCAAATGGAATTTATAGTGCGAGGATTTATTTAGATGACCAACTCCTACTGGAAACAGATGTTAGTACTTTTCAAGATACAAATTATATTGCTACAAATTTTCTTCATTTCCCCAGCGTTATACTTGTATTGGGTTCTTTTTTTGGTATAATCATCTTAATTGGTTTTATCTATCATTTAAAAAATAGAAGCAAACGTTAATCTTGATAGTAATTTTCGTAGATAATGTCGAAAACTTCCTTCAATTTATTGAGAAACGAGTTATGAATGAAATTTTTTATGAGTTTAATGAAACAAAATCTCAAACTGACTTATTAAGTCAAGCCAACATTGAAATTATTCTCCATTTTCTAGCAAAGATTGAAAATAGCTTAATTCTTTATGAAACCAAGCAAATAATAACTAAAACGAAAAATTCTGATATCGAAACTCAAGTAATTACTACGTTACAAAAAATTATTAGTCAAAAAGATGAATCATTGGTTCTTGTGAAAGGTAAGATTCGCGAAATTTTTCTCTCTTATTCCTCATGATCTTAATCATGATGAATAGATTTTCCATAACCGATAAGTCGATATCTCCTATTTATTATTCTTGAAACCGCAAAAATAAAATTTTCAGGTATGCAAATTGGGGGATTAAGAGTTAGAATATAAGAGTTCTTCAATATTTTTACAACTGTTCCAGCGGTTTTTTCTGTTCCTACAACTAATAATAATTTTTCATTATGCCTAAGATCATGGACTTTAATCTGATCTTCTGTGCCTATTACCCGTTCTAATAAATTTACTTCTAATTCAACTTCAGAGATTATGTCTGGTAAAGAATCCAATTCTCCAACTAATTGTCCAATTAAAGAATCACCTCTCGTCACTGATGGATCCAATTTAGTACCTAATCCTATTAAGCCACCGGGTTTTGCTACATCTAACCTGTTACTTCCTTGACTTATACTGACAATAGTTGAGATAATAGGTTTATAATTATTTTCAACATGTAAACCAGGACGAATCTCGACTGTTGAACCAACTTCAATCTTCCCTTTCAATACTGATCCCCCTATAACACCTCCATTCAGATTTTCAATATTTGTTCCAGGACGATTAATATCGAAGGATCGAGCAATAAGGAATTGAAATTTATCATTTTCATTCATTTTTGGTGTAGGGATAATTTCTTGAAATGCTCTAACTACTAAATTAATATTTGCTCCAAAAACTGCGGAGATAGGTATTATTGGAGCATTTTCAGCAACAGTTCCACGTATAAAATCTTTTATCTGTTTATAGTTTTCAAGGGTTTGCTCTTTAGAAACAGCATCAATCTTGTTTTGAATGATTATAATATTTTTTATGCCTGCTATTTCTAGAGCAGCCAAATGTTCTCGAGTTTGAGGTTGAGGACACTCTTCATCAGCAGCGATTAATAGACAAGCACCATTCATTAATGAAGCACCACTCAACATTGTTGCCATCAATATTTCATGCCCAGGAGCATCAACAAAAGAAATATTTCTTTTAAATTCTAAAATACCTCCACATTTTGCGCAATGAAATTTCGGGTTTCCCTTATCTCTTGCCAATTCAGCCATATGATAGGTTAAATATTGATCACAAGTTGGACAATAAAGAATCGTAGCATTTGAATATCCTAACTTTATTGAGATACCCCTTTCTTGTTCTTCTGAATGTCTATCTGTCCAATCACCGGTAAGGGCTTTTACTAAGGTAGTTTTTCCATGATCTACATGTCCTACTAAACCAATATTACACTCTACTTGCTTTTTGATTAGGTTCTTAAGTTCAGAAATCTTTGCTGTATCGTGTTTTATCTCTGGTTTTTCTTTTTTAGGTAAGGGAGTTTTTTGTTTTGGTATACTTGATTCATCGGGTATATTCTCATTAAATATAGTTTTAGCGCTATTTACATATTTCAATGCTGTGGAATCCCCAATTCCTTTAATTCTAAGTTCAATTAAATCATCTACCTTAATAGTAGCTAATTTTTCAATCGTTTCGATCCCAGCAGCTCTTAATCTATCCGCAGTTGCCTTTCCTATTCCCGGTACATCTTCTAATTCCCTTGCCATTATATTCCATGAAAATTTAAGTTTTATGAATTTGAATAAAGTACGATCTTTATAAATTCTCTACGTAATGTAAAGAATCCTTTTTTTAATAAATTAATTGTCAAATATAAGATTTTATCTTATCCAGTGGTCTCTATGGTTTTTATTCCCCCCGGTTTCTTTTCAAGTTCTTTATAAGAAACCCTCAGAAGGCTGTCAACAAAAAAAGTAGATAATTTACCACAAGATTCATCTTTATGAATTATGTAGACTGGTGCGGGATATTGGGAAGGATCAATATCTTCCATATCTATCCTAAATACAATTCTTTGTTCGCAATGAGGGCAAGTATTGAATCGGAGTGGCATAATTAACAAGAATTTTACTTTAATTTAATTTTTTATTAAATTAGAACTTATTTTTAATTAGTTATAATATTTAAAAATATATTTTATTCTCTACCAATTAATTTATATCAAGATATTTTATATTGAATTAGATGAAAAATGGATAAATTTCAAATTAATCGCATAATTCAAGTTTTCTTTCTCATATTTATTTTCTCACCATTTATCATCACAATCAATTTTAAGACCGATATACCGACTTCATCGAGTAAAATAGAAATGAATGATGATTCACCTAGTATTGATATTTCGTCCATACCATCTCCGAATTTTGAAGAGCTTTATAATAAATGGTACAACTCTAATATAGAAATGATAATTGTTGCTCCTAATGATACTAATTTTATCAAAGAGTTAATGCCATTAATGGAATGGAAAAATCAGAAGGGTGTTAAGACTATCATATTGAGTAACTTCTCTGAATATACAGGATCTGATAATGCAGAAAAGATCAGAAACATGATTAAAGATTATCACGAGAAGGAAAATATCCAATGGGTCCTACTTGCAGGTGACGCACAAGAAGATTTAATTCCAATCAGATATACTTATAATCCCGATACTGTAAAATTTAACAGCTCGGAATATTCAACTTGGAATGAATATTACAAACCAACCGATTTTTATTACAGCGCACTCAGTGGTACGTGGGATGATGATGGTGATGGGAAGTGGGGAGAAAACCCTGAAAACAATGGGAATGGCATTGATGAAATTATTTGGAGTCCTGACGTTTATGTTGGAAGACTTCCCGCTAGTAACGCTAATGAACTTCAAATAATGGTAAATAAAACTTTAAAATACGAGAGTGATCCTCAAATAGGGTCATGGATGAACCAGATGCTATTAGCAGGAGGTGTTTCTTCTTATGAACCCTATCCAGATCCAGATGAAGATGAAGCACGCTTGACAGAGTACATTTGGCAAAATTTTGTCCTTAGTTATATGAATTTTACTCATCTTGTCAGGACTAATACAGATTTTTCAGCCTCCATCCCACCAGAGCCCAACATTTTAGATATATTAAATGACACTTCCTTTATTAATGGTGTAAATAAAGGATATTCAACGATAATAATAGCGGGTCATGGTAATCCTATTGAAATCAACGACGCAAGTCAGATTGCTCCGTTGATTTACTCTAATATTGATGCGCTCTCAAGCTCTAATTATAACATGCCTTCATTAATATATGCTGATGCGTGCACTACTTCTTCTTATGATCAAGGAGATTCTAGCATTGGAGAAAGATTGATAAAACGATTAGACGCGGGTGCAATAGGTTATATTGGGGGACTTCGAGTTACATGGTATTTACCAGGAGATACTTATTTAGAAAAATTAAATCGAGGCAATGCAAAGTTATTTTGGAAACAATTTTTTGAGGAAATGGATTTTCAACAAGGAAAAGCATTATATGACTCCAAAGTCGCTTATTTAAATAGCGATTACTTTCAAAGGGGAGAGACATCCATTAGTTTTGAATACCAAAGAAAAAACATCTTGACTTATAATTTATTGGGTGATCCTGAATTAGATATATATACAGATATTCCAGTTTCTGTACCGAATTTCTTTATCTCCCCCATCTATGAAGGACAACTTGTTTCCTTCTCAGTTATCGATAATAGGGGCCAAACTGTACCAAATGCTAGAGTTCACCTCACATCCTTGGATGGTAAATATTTTACAGCTTATGCAAATAAAGATGGAATAGTAAAATTCCGTCTACCAGCTCAATCCAACGAAAAATACAACGTGACAATTACAGGTCATAATTTAATTCCGTCATATTTCAATTTCACCACAATTGAAGATTCCTATTTTCCTGAATTGAGAAATATTGAATGTATACCTAATACTCCAACAATTAACGATCATATCCAATTTAATTTTGAAGGATATGATAATCAATCGGGAGTGGAAAGCATTACTGTTCTTCTTTCTCAAAACAATTTTAATAGTTTTGAATCCTATCAAGTTTCAAATGGAATTCTGGATAATGCTCAAAACTTTACTCTTACCTTGAATAAATTGGACCCAGGAGAATATGATTACGCCGTTCTTATTAGAGATTTTAGCAATAAAACGCGATTATATTACGATAATGCCTTTAATTTTAGTATAGCTACATCTCTGTCTAATTATGTTTTAATAATTACTTTAATTATGTTGATTGGTCTTGCGGGACTCTTATCGCTATCGTGTGTCATTAGTTTAAAGAAAAAGCGTGTTTTTGAATGAAATTGATACACGGAGAACCTATTTAGTGCGTGGTTTATTATTCCTTTTAAATTTAACCTTTCATGATGGTAAACTTTAATTACTAGCTCTTATTATTTCTACCTACTCATAACCAAATAAGTAAAGCATTTAATCATAAAATAGCCGAGCTTAGTAAGTGGTTAGAGGTGGTAATTTTAACCACAAAATTTCCACGCGCTTCGCATAGCGCCGGAACCATCCGAACCCGGAAGTTAAACTTGTTGGCGTTGAAAATAGTACTTCAATTTCAATTTGTGGGAACTTTCAAGCTGTAAGTTCGCTTACGGTCATGGTCTCCAAGGAAAATACCCGGTCTCGCTACGATCTGGAAGTTTTTGTGGTTAAAGTGCTAATATTATTCTATTATTGAACTTCCAATTTTAAGTAATAATTTTTTTAAGGTAGCAATAATAATCATTCATCATACAGAAACATTCTTTATTTTACCGGATGAATCATGCTAGAAAAGTTTAAAATAATCCTATTATCTTTAAGAAAATATTGGATATTAATCGTAGCTTTCATAATTTTCATTATATCATTTTATAGCCTGATAACTGCTATATGGATAACAGTAATAGTAATTATTATATATTTAATCACTGATGTGCCTTCTTTAATTTTTTCAATAAAGTTTAAGAGATTTATTAAAGAGTATAAATCAGTAGATGATAAAACCCTATCTAAACTTTTAAAGAAGCCCCTTAAAAAAATTCAAGAACAAATGTTTTTAATGAGCATAAAACAAAAAAAGAAAGGATGGTTAATAATTTTTCTCAATAAACAATACATTTTTTTCAATGAAAAGACCATTGAAGCATTTACTAAATTATATAAAGTCGGTTTGGGAGAAAAAGAAATTCTAGAAAAGTTAACAAATTTTAAAGTAACAACAAGGGCACAAGTGAAAGCAATTGAAGAAACCCTAATTAAAAACAACAGATTAAGCCAAAGAGAAATTTCAGTAAAAGAATACAGAGAAAAACAAAGATTTAATACATAAAAAACCCATTTTTTACATTTTTATAATAGTGCCTTCGACTTCTTTTGGATTGCCATCTTCATCTCTAATTAAATGAGAGTTTACTCGTACCCAAATTTTTTCACCTGAAGGTATGATAAGTTCTGCGATAAAATTTTGAATTCTTCCATCGGTTAGTAATTTTTTATAGTATTCATTACGAGTATTGGGATCTGAAAAAAAATCAGTAGATGAAGTACCTACTAAAGATTTTGTAAACTCAATACCTAAGATTTTATTGACCGTTTGGTTATGCATGAGCATTTTTCCTTTAAATTCTCCTTTATAAAATCCAACATCTAAATCATTTAAAATTTTTTTGTAGCTTTCTTCTGATGTTTTTAATTCCTTCGTTCTTTCCTCTACTTGTTGTGCAAGGATTTCGTTAAGAGATTTTAATTTTTTTTCTGAGGTCTCAAGACTAAGTTCTACCTCCTTTCTTTTTGTGATATCTCTAAAAATTAATATCACTAATTCTGGTTCACCCTCTATATCTAAGGCAGCTGAATTCGATGTGGTCCACCAGTAATATATGTTCTTATCAATATCGATCAATTTTTGCTCACTTTCATGTATTGAACCATCCAAAAAGGTTTTTAGACCTATGCAATTTGTACAGGGTTTATTCTGATGCATAAAAACTTCATAACATTTTTTCCCAGATAAATCTCTACCCATAATATTCTTTGTAGCATTATTAACCCAAATAATATTCAATTCTTTATCGATTAAGCATATCATTTCTGTGAGTGAAGATAGGATACCCCCTAAAAGTTGATGACTACCTCTTAACGTTTCATTAGACCATTTTCGATCCAGAGCATTCGCGATTATTTCGGCACAAGTTTGTATCGAACTTAAATTATTGGGATCGCACTTTAAATTCTCTTTGATATTATCAAAGACAATAAAACCCCTATTTCCATTTTTGATATTTAAAGGGAAAGCTAGAAGAGATTTGATTTTAAATTTTCCTAGTTCATTTTTTGTTTGATTAGCAATTTTGGGGAGATTAAGTATATCTTCTATAAAAATATAACCAAGCTTTCTAAATTGCATTCTGATCCATGGAAATTTTAGAGGATCTATGTATTTCAGGTCAACTTTAGGAATATCTTCGGAGTCCTCGCATTGTACTTGAGCAAAAAAATCCAAACTTGATACGTTATTATAAAGAAGAATGTAAGCTCGGGTAGCATTATATAATGACCCCATATCTCTTAGAGAGGAAAAGATTGCTGAATCTATTTCAGTATCACTTACAAATCGAGAGGATATTTTCGAAATTATTTGCTCTATTTTAATTTTCTCTTTTAACTGAGCTTCAATTTGTTTTAGTTCAGTTATATCTAATAAAATTGCTTGAATTATAGAGGAATCAG
>Ga0307426_1002211_pt1 | contig 12312 bp, 9 predicted proteins | sample SalMarWE160340MG_FD_202165 | JGI IMG/M metagenome (GOLD analysis project Ga0307426, IMG submission 202165) | Salt marsh sediment microbial communities from the Plum Island Ecosystem LTER, Massachusetts, United States - WE1603-40 | ecosystem: Environmental > Aquatic > Marine > Intertidal zone >... | reverse complement strand
ATTGGAAAGACTATCGTTATGCATCCCATCATCAAATAATTCAACATTTAGATCAATCTGATCTAATACTGCAATCACTTTTGAGACGCCTTGATCATCTATTACTTTTACGCGGTAATTAACCTCTTCTTTTTCATAATCAAATCCCACAACACTAGATTCGAGAAATATCGGAGGAGTGTTTACATCTTCTGATTGCTCGAGTATTCCGTAAAATCCCTGGTTGAAAATTTCGTTCCGTGATGAGTTAAAACAAACAAAAATAATTTCACCATCGCTGGTTACACCTGTCAGATAATCGTCACCCAGATAAGAGGTAAATGTATTCATTGGCTGCCAGCTTGCCCCATTATCGGTACTTCGCAAAACGGATACATCAGATTGTGAGTAGTCTTCATTTTCAAATTCATATTTGGAATCAAATATCAACCAGATATTATGGTCTCCGTCACGAACAGATTTTAGAGATGGGAAATTATAGTAGGGTTCAAAACCGAAGTGGGTATCTACAATCCTGGTTGTGTCGCTCCAGCTATCGCCGTGATCTGTAGTTATAACCGAAAAAATTATATTATTTATAGAAGAAAAAATTCCTAATAATGAATCACCGCTGACTGAGAGTTTAATAAATTGGGGGTTATTATAGCGCCAGCCAATGTGAGCCGGCGGTTTATAATAGTAATCTTCTAACCAGGTCTCTCCATCGTCTGTGCTGAGGCGTGTTCTCCAATGCGCTGGGGAATTAAAAGATAAAATTATTTTATCCGGCTCAATTTCTATAACTGATAAATCTATACATAAAAATCCAGTTATTTGCGTCCCCTTCATCCAACTTGTACCATTGTTATCTGAAAAGTAACAATTTATTCCATTGTCTATTGAAACATAGAAGAACAACAACCTGCCAGTAGAGGTTTTGAATAAATACATATCGTAATAGAAGGCATTAATCCCCTCACCTGCTTGTTCAAATTTCTGATTACTCCAGGTTTGCCCGGAGTTAGTAGTTCTTCTGGAAAATATTGTGTCTCTTGTTGAATTCTTATAAAAGACAAGAATCTCATTCCCTGAAATCCAGACCGGAGTCAAATCAAAGATTTCCTGTGAGTCATAAGCTTTGGGAAATTCTTTAATAGTTTCAAGCTGTGCAAATAATTTAATTGCGGAAATAAATAAAAGTAAAATTATAGTTGATGAATTCTTCATTTTACTAAAACCATTTTTTTACTGTTGATATAATCATTAACTCTTAACTGGTAAATGTAGATTCCACTCGCCAAACCCGCCGAGTTAAACGTTACTTCATACCTGTCTGCTTTCTTAAATTCATTCAATATCGTCTTTACTTTCTGTCCGAGTATATCGTAGATAGTTATTGTCACTATTCCATTTTTAGGAATTTCATACCGAATTGTAGTTGTTGGATTAAAAGGATTGGGATAATTCTGGTAAAGTATGTATTCAGTAATCGGAACCGGAGGTGGTGGTGAGTAAGTCATTGATGCGAAGTTGTTTTCATATTCCTGAATTGCTCTCTGGGCATTCTCCCTTGCAACTGTAATTGAGTTAAGATTATTAGTCCCACGTCCAACAACGAGTGCGAGTATTATCTCCACAGGTTTATTTTTCTCTAATGTAAGAGGACCAATGCTGGAAAATTTTCTGTCATCCATGGCCGTTTTATCCAACCATCCAACTTTTGAGACAGGATCACCAGAGAACCAGAACAATGGATTGACCTGACTGCAATCAACATTGCCATAAACTTTACCTAGTACAGTATCGCAAGGATTCAACAGATTTCCTTCTCTATCCCTCGCGTGAACATAATTCCAAACATGTTCGATGTTCTGTGGATCTGATTGCGCAGGATAGGCCTTTATATATCCAATAAATGAATACAATCCTAAGTTTTTGTAACCTGGGAAAATTTCTTCTCCAATTATTTCTCCGTTCCTTATATAAGCAGTATCCGAAATATTATTAGATTCCTGAACAGGTCCCTGAAGAACAGAAGTGTATACAGCGGGAGGATTATCACCATAGACAGCATCTTCCGGAGAATTGTATGTGAATATAGATTGCAGCAACGTATCACAACCACCGAGATCGTCGGTTGCATCTCCGATATCAGTATCATCCCAGGGACTGAAATAGACTGAATCTAATACTTCAAAAACTAAACCGGTGTTAGTTACTTTATAATTAATGAAAATTATGTTTTCCAACCCAGGATTACCCGATGCAAACAGAGTCTGCTGAATTTCAATTCCTATAGGTTCAACTTCAAATCTTCTTTCATCGGCGGGTACACCATCGTTATAAACACACCAGATAATTTCATCACCTATTAGTGGAGGCATATCTTCACTTGCATCCCAAGTTCCATTCCAGTTTTTATCAACGGGGTTATAAACTCCATCGCCATCGCCATCATAATAATCAGCTCCCAGAAAAACAGCATCTTTCCATCTTTGCCAGCTAGTACCAAACGGTAGATCATTCTTATTTACTATATATAAAACGTTCATAGGATCGTCTGGCAAGCTGCCAACTTTTCCCGGCTGGTAATCCCGAATAAGGGAACTCCCAACTCCATTTGCAAATAAGTTTCCATTTACATAACCGGAGAGATAAAATCCTGCGGAGAAAAGAAAGGACCCTTCCTCATATTTCCCGGTTCCGCCATAATTCCCAAGATAAATGTCACCCTCATATACTGCCTGATTATCTTCAGGATCATTTGCAATTATAGAACCCTGCTGACCAAAAGCCACATTAACATATGCCAGAACACCTCTGTTATCCAGCGGGAGATCAATTTTGTTTACATAGAGTGAATACCCATAAAGATAACGTTCCAGAACAAACGGAAATACATTTGCAAATACAGAATCGTTTGCTGCTCCATCGTTATGTAAGCCGTCATCGAACATTTCTGCTGTATAAATTGAATTCTCCATCGAAGCAGTAACTGATTGCACTGCTTCATCATCCACAACAGTTACACGATATACAAATTCTTTGTGCTCATAATCTATAAGCTCAGTTGGCACATTAGCATTATATATTTTAGGAGGCGTAAATTTATCGAGTGATTCCTGCAAGATGCCATAATCAATTTGAAATTTAGTTGAACCTTGATGGCTTATTGAATATCTCTCCGTACAAAAAGTGATGAAAGTTTTATTTTGAAAAGATGATAAATTTGCAGAGCCATCCTCGCCGATATATCTGGTGAATTGATTTTCTGAAGACCAATCTGAACCATTATCACTGCTGGTCTTAAAGTAAATATCTAACTGACCAAATTTTGTAGCGATGTTTAAGTTATCACGAAGGTATGCTACTAAGATATTACCGTTCCCAAGAACTGAAACTTTTGGAATTATCTCATGATTAATACCATCTGCAATTATCCGTGGATCGGACCAGGTTAAACCTAAATCTGTACTTAATCTTGAATAGATTCCATCTTCGGGAAAAGCGAATCTTTCATACACGGCAAGAAGTGTATTGTTACTTATAGAGTTAACGGAAAGATAAAAAATTTGATCACTTCCCATTCCGGGAAAATCAATAGGATTAGAACTCCAATTAACTCCATCGTCAGAACTTAATTTGTAATAACTTGCTGAAGAACTGGCGTTTGAAAAACTCAGACATATTTCATTTTTCTCCCATTGTGTAAGATTAAGAGCATTTGATCTTGTTTCAAACGGGAAACCTCCTTCACCCATAATATTAATCGGTTGTGACCAATTCTCACCTACGTCATCAGAATAAATTAATTTCATCGATTCATTTTGAATGGACCAGGCAAGCAGAATTCTTCCGCTAAGAGAATACAATGCCGATAAATCCAAAGCGTCTTGATTGTTTAATAAACCTACAACCTGAACGACTTCTGGTTCCTGCCAACTGGTTCCCCGATTTGTACTTTTTGTTGAAAAGATTGTGTCTTTACTCTGACTGACATAAAAAATGATGATTTCATTTTCTGAAAGCCAAATTGGAGCAGATTCTTTAATCGATTGGGATTGGTTTTGGACTGGAAGTCGTGTTATTTCGCTGATCTGCGGGAAGGAGATAGAGCAAACAGACAGCGCAAGAAGAACTGTATATAATTTCTTCATTTCGCACCCTTTATGCTACCCTTTCGATGTTTAAACTTAAGAAAAATAAAGCGGAGAGTAAACGACTAGTCAGAAGAAAAAGCGGGATTAATTTTTCCCAATAATATTATTTACTTAAAAAAAAGGGATTTTATTTTTCAGCAGACCATTCGGCGAGTTTATTTTCGATTTTTAATTTTACAAGCCCTTCACTTGTTCCAATCCATAAATTTGTTTCGTCGAAATGAAAAGATAAAATTGTTGAGGAGGTGATATTCAGTTCATTAAGATCAACAGTTGTTACTTTCCGTGTGACCCTATTAATCAGATACAGACCTTTACCATATTCTACTTTTTGCTGCTTATCAAACTCATAAACTCCTGTCCAGATGTAGTTGCCTATTCTGCACAAAGCATAAATTCCATTACCGCCAAGACCATCTCTTTTGTAAATCCTATCCCAGTTTATTTTTCTGTCGAAAATGTAAACTCCCCCAAGATTGAAATCGGGGTCATCAACAGTTACAAATTCATCGGTGCCAAACCAGATATTCTTTCCTTCAAAAAGAATGCTTGATACAGATACCGTCTTACCTTCTTCTTTAAAAGCTTTTTGCTTGTTTGTAAAATACCTCCATGCAGAAGGGTCTGTAAATTTTTTCTTTTTGTTATAGACTATCACCATCAAGCTCAATAGATTTTATAGTGTTTGATTTCTCGTCTGTTCCCTGAACGCGGTTAATGTCATTATATCTTCTGGTTTTCAAATCAAACCTGGTAATATTTCTGAACCTGCCAATCCACAGTACATTTTGTGAAGAATCGTATCTTAAAGATCTTATCCAGTTACCGAACTCACCACCCTGCGCAAATTTTCTTTTACCCCATCTTCCAGCTTTCTTTGTAAACGTATAAAGCCCTTCGACAGAAGCAGCCCACACAAAATTTTTGCTTACTTCAACAGCATAAAATAGATCGTTATCGATGTTACCGGTACTTGTAGAATAGTTTACCCATTTACCATCAGTAAGCGAGTAGCGGTAAATTCCCTGCCCATAAGTTGCAACCCAAAGGAATCCACCCTCTTCATCTATATCGGTTATAGCTGCCCCCTTCAGGAATATTTCAGATTTAACCTGCGCTAAGTTTGGAATGGTTAAAGCGAAAACCACTATGAAGAAAAGAAGTGATTTTTTTCGGAGAGCAAACGTTTTGAAAATTTCGGAATTAATAACTTTCATCTTTTGAGGGGAAGCTTCCTTTTTTCACATCAACTATATATGACTTAACTGCATTATTTATTTCAGCAGCAAGTTTGGAATAATGCCGTACAAAACGTGGATGAAAATCTACATTAAGTGCAAGCATATCCGGGGTAACAAGTATCTGACCGTCACAAAATTTACCCGCACCTATTCCTATTGTCGGAATTGTTAATGAGGATGTAATTCTTTTGGCAAGTGAAGCCGGAATTTTTTCAATTACTACAGCAAAAGCTCCGGACTTTTCAAGAATTTTTGCATCCTGAAAAATTTCATCGGCTTCCTTTTTGGTTGTTCCCCTTTCTTTATAACCACCAAACTGGTGAATGCTTTGCGGAGTTAAACCAACATGACCCATAACTGGTATACCGTTATCTGTAATCTTTTTAACAACGTCTGCAACACATTTTCCTCCTTCGAGTTTAACTGCTGCAGCATGAGTTTCTTTTAATATTCTGCCGGCGTTTCTAAATCCATCATCAGTATTAAGTTGATAAGACATAAACGGCATATCAACAACAACCATAGCCCTATTAACTCCCTTGGTTACAGCTTTTGTATGATAAATCATTTCGTCCATTGTAACAGGAAGAGTGGTTTCATTTCCCTGGAATACATTACTTAATGAGTCTCCTACAAGAATAATGTCGATTCCTGCTTCGTCTAAAATTTTAGCAGTGATAAAATCGTAAGCAGTTAGCGCGGTAATTTTAACTTTATTCTTTTTAAGAATAGCGAGCGCTTTTGTTGTTACCCTTCTTATTTCTTTTTCGGTAGACATCAATTCACCTGTGAAATTAATTCTTCAACTTTATCTTTATCAAACTTTATTTTAAAATGATATTCAAAACCTTTTTTTATTGAATCTGCAAGCCTTTTATAATTAATCTTTTCACCGAGTATAGTTTCCAAATCAGTCGTGGTTTGCTCAATTTCAATATTAATTTCCTCGAGCTTATCAGATGGAAGATTTAGATAATCTACAATTTTTTTATGATAACTTCCGCAAAGTATAGACCCGTGCTGAAGCATAACAGTTCCAATTTTCCTTTGTGCGCTACCCACTACCTTTTTACCTTTATAGTTAAGCTCGTTCATTGCAGAAACCGCGAAGCAGAGCATACTCTTTTTATCTTTATAGAACGATGGAAAATGCGGTTGAGAATGTTCAAGTTCAATATTTTCCAAAATCGAATTGTAATATTTTAATCCATTCTTTAAAGCAAGATTAATTTCACGATACATTCGTTTTGGTGAGTTGTTATCGGGAACTGGATAAACAACCGAATAAGTTAATCCTTCTGAATGCAATATTGCTCTTCCGCCAGTTGGGCGCTTCACAATATCCAGACCGACTGAAGCAGTTTTATTTGTATTGATAGAATTAAAATCCTGGTTTGCACCTAATGAAATACAATAGGGCTTCCACCTGTAAACTCTGAGTACGGGTGAATCAAAAGCAAAGTTATTGACAAGTTCAAAATCAAAGTCCATATTAAACTTTCCGGTATTAAAGCCGGTATCAATAAAACGCCATTTCATTTACCGACTATTCCCCTCTTACTTCCATTTAAAAAGTTCAGAACTTTTCTTACATAAATATTATCACCGAACTTTGATTTAATAACTTCCACAGCCTGGGAAACATTTAAAGATTTACTATACAGATAACCGTATGCTTCCTTTAAAATCTGAATATCTTCAGCATTAAATCCTCTTCTTCTTAAACCGATAACATTAAGTCCGTTAAATTCTGCGGGATTATGTGCAGCTAAGATGTATGGAGGCACATCCTGCGTTACTTTTGCTGCACCTGCAATCATTGAATGCTCGCCAACGCGAGAGAACTGGTGTAAACCAGCTAAACCTCCGATAATTACCCAATCTTCTATGTGTGAATGACCTCCAATCTGAACTGAGTTTGCAATAATACAATTATCACCAACAGAGCAATCATGCGGTATGTGGCTGTAAGCCATAAGCAAACAATTTTTACCAACCTCAGATTTGCCTGTCTCAAGAGTTCCCCGATGTAAGGTTGCGAACTCCCGAACAACAGTATCATCACCAATTATTAAAAAAGTTTTCTCTCCTCCAAATTTTAGGTCTTGAGGAAAATTAGCAATTGAAGCCCCTTGAAAAATTTTAACCCGGTTACCAAGTCTTGCACCATTATAAATTACTGCGTGCGGACCTATAATGCAGTCGTCCCCAATTTCAACATCACTTTCAATCAGTACAAATGGACCAACAATTATATTTTCACCCAGTTTTGCTGCAGGGTTTACCAAAGCCGTTGGATGAATGGTTTTCATTTTTCCAAAGATGGATTATTATTTTTAGGTTTATCAACAATACCAGCCATAAATTCTGCTTCAGCAACCAGAACTTCGTTAACGTACGCTTTGCCCTTAATGACTATAATCTTACTTTTCTTTTGAACGAGTTCTATTTCCATAAACAACTGGTCGCCGGGAACAACAGGTTTACGGAATTTAGCATTATTGATTTGCATAAAGTAAACAAGGTGATCCTCTGGATTTTGAATTGAACCCAAAAGAAAAATTCCGCCTGTTTGTGCCATTGCTTCCAGAATAAGTACACCCGGCATTATCGGGTTACCGGGAAAATGTCCCTGGAAAAACGGTTCATTCATAGTTACAGACTTAACACCAACTACTTTTTTGTCAACCTCAAGATCAATTATTTTATCAACCAGAAGGAAAGGATACCTGTGTGGAAGAATTCGTTCAATTGCATTTGCATCGAATACTACGCCTTCCTTTTTAACAAACTGAAATTTTTTGACCAGCTTTTTCTGTTGATAAAGTTTTCGGACTTGTTTAGCAAATTCCACGTTTGCTCTGTGTCCGGGACGAGCTGCTAATATCTGCGCTTTTAGCGGTGCACCTATTAATGCAAGGTCACCTATCAGGTCCAGGAGTTTATGCCTGACAGGTTCATTCCTGAATCTTAATTGCTTGCTATTTAAAATACCATTATTTCCAAGATTGATTTTCTCTTTAACTCCCACTTTTTTTCCAAGGTCCTGTAATTCTGAATCACTTAATTTATGATCTACAATAACAATTGCATTATCAATATCTCCACCTTTAATTAACCCCTGATTTGCTAATGCCTCAACTTCGCTCAAAAAGCAAAACGTTCTGGCCGGCGCAAATTCTGTAGCAAATTCTTTTTCAAAATCAAATAAGCCAGTGTGCTGACTGCCGAGCGCAGGATTTTGAAAATCAATCATTACCGTAACACGGTAATCATCCAGCGGCAAAGCAACTATATCAATTTGTTTGTCGTCTTCGTGGTGCATTATTGTTTGATCGATTATCAGATAATCTTTTGGGGCATCCTGCTGTTCGAAACCAGCTTTCTGTAAGACTTCAACATATGGGAGAGAACTTCCATCACCCACTGGCGGCTCGATACCATCAACTTCAATTGTTATATTATCAATTTGTAAACCCATTATTGCAGCCAATACATGCTCTACTGTATGAACTTTTGCATCGCCGATACCAATTGTGGTTCCACGCGATACGTCAACAACATTATCTGCGATAGCTGGAATTTCAGGATTACCACCAAGATCAGTTCTGATAAATTTTATTCCATGATTTTCAGGTGCAGGTTTGAACGTAAGCGTGCATTCTGTTCCTGTATGCAATCCGATTCCTGTCATCGAAACAGGTTTAGCAATTGTTCTTTGCTGTTCTAACATATTCTTATCCGTTATGATTTATACGATTTGAAAGTATTAATTGAATGGAAAATTAGTAAGACGAGCCTTGAAATCCAATAAACTGTTTCCGGAGAGTGTCCTAGAAATTCAGGTTTTCTTTCCAGGAAGTTCTTCTTTCAATTTTTTGATTTCCTCTTCAAGCTTTTTAATTCGTTCTACATATTCAGGGAAATTTCTAAAATGAGCTTCAAGAATCTTAGCTGTTCTGGCTTCTTTAGCTGGATAACCAAAATACAATCCTGGTTTTGAAATAGTTTTTGGAACACCAGACTGAGCCATAAGAACCACATTATCTGTAATCTCAAGATGTCCGGCAATTCCAACCTGACCTGCAACAATAACGTTGTTACCGATCTTTACACTTCCGGAAACTCCACTTTGTGCCGAAATAACGGTATTGGTTCCTACGGTAACATTGTGAGCTATCTGAACGAGGTTATCAATTTTAGCCCCTTTCATGATTCGAGTGCTGCCAAGTGTAGCTCTGTCAATTGTGGTATTTGCCCCTATCTCCACATCATCTTCAATAACAACATTACCAATCTGGGGAATTTTATTATACACTCCTTTGTCATCTTTCTGATATCCAAAACCATCCGCTCCAATTACAGCGCCAGCATGAATTATTACTCCCTTTCCAATTTTACAATCCTCACGAATACTAACATTTTGATAAATAATTGAATCATCACCGACCTTCACATTTTCCAGAAGAACAGAATTGTGAAATATTTTAACATTCTTACCGAGTACACAATTTGCACCTACAACAACATTCTTACCTAATGCAACATTTTCACCTAAAGCAGAAGATGGATGCACAAATGCAGTTTCATCAATCCCTTCAAGAATAATTTGTTGAGAAAAGAAATTCATTATAATAAACGAAAAGGCTTGTTCGGGATGGTCAACTTCAATATAAGAAAGGTCATTGCGTGATTTGTTAAAGCCGGTTTTTACCATAATTGCCGAAGCTGCGGTATTTTCAAAAAATTTTTCGTAGGTCGAAAGGTATAAAAATGTAAGATCGCCTTTTTGTGCTTCTTCAATTCTCGCAAGAGAGGTAATTACCAGGTTTTCATCTCCATACACCTTACCTTTAACAAGTTCAGCAATTTTTTTTAGCGGAAGGTTTAATGGTTTATTCAAGTTTCAGTCTTTCTAAAACTCTTGCTGTTAAGTCGTACTTTTCTTTAGCATAAAGAAACATAATATCACCGCTTCTATCGAAAACAAAATCAAGATCATCCTCTAAAGCGATATCTTTTATAGTATTAAAAATTTTATTTTGAACAGGTTTCATTAACTCATCCTGCTTTTGGAATAATTCTCCATTGGCTCCAAACTTTTTATCACGGTAGTCAGTTATTTCCTTTTCGAGTTTAGCTATTTCAGCCAAAGCTTCTGTACTTGTCTCTCCGGTCATAATAAGTTTTCGTTTTTCATAATCATCTTTCTTTGCCTTTAAGTTCGATTCCATTTCTTTCAATTCATTTTGCCATTCTTGTATTAAAGCATCCAGTTTTTGCCTTGCGTCCTGTACATCTGGTAAATTATCCATTATTGTATCTGAATCGACATAACCGACTTTTAATTGTGCACTGCTAACAGAAGAGAATATTGGCAGGAGAACAACCAGGGAAATGATAGTTAATTTCATACTAACTCCGGGGAGTATAAATTTTTTAATTAAAGGTTCTTTCCACAAATAGAAAGAACCTGCACACTAAAATAAATGAAATTATTTGCCCCTTTTCAAATTATCCAGGACTTTAAATGTTATATCATATGCAGCATCGGCATAAAGCAGAATAATATCACCGCTTTTATCGAAAACGAATTGCATTCCTTCGCCTTTGGCAACCGCTTCGATAGCAGCATAAATTTTCTTTTTAACAGGTGCAAAAATCTCTTCCTGTTTCGAGTAAATTGCTCCATTAGGCTGACCAAATTTCTGATTTCGGAAACCCAGAATATTTTGTTCCATTGCAATAAGTTCCTGCTGCTTTGTTAGTTTCTGCTCATCAGTCATTGCGGTGGCCTGCTTCTGGTAGTCAGCTAGTAATTGCTGATATGAAAGCGTCATTGAATCAAGTTGATTTGACCATAGGTTGGTCAATGCATCGAGATCACTCTGAGCTTTAATTGCTTCTGGCAATTGAGTAAGAATAATCTGAGAATCAACATACCCGAGTTTCTGCGGGCTTTGTGCAAAAACATTTATTCCGAAAAGCACAAATAAAATTACAAGATATTTTCTCACAGTTTTTTCCTTATTTTATTTTGAATTTTGTAGAATTAAAAACCTCTTCCGAATTGAAAATGGAACAGCCATGCTGGGTCTTGTCCATCAACAATTTTACGATCAAAACCATAACCAAAATCAAATCCTATTAAACCGATAGGATTAATTAAAAGCCTCGCGCCCACTCCTGCCGATCTTCGCATATCAAAAATATCGGTTTTACTAAAACTTTCAAAAACGTTTCCTGCTTCTGCAAATGTTAAAAGATACAGGGGAATGGGTTCGAGAGTAACCGCAAAGCGCAATTCTGCTCCTATTTTTGAATAGACTCTACCGCCAATAACCTGACCGAAGACGTTTCTCGGTCCAACGCTCCTATCTTCATAACCTCTTAAAGGAATTGTTGCAATTACCAAACCATTACCACCCATATAAAAGAATTCAAAGGGCTGAATAGGTGTTCCTTTGACTATCTCATCTATATATCCAAAATCTGCAACAGTGTAAAATGCAACTCTGTTTGAATTAAACATACGCTTGTACCATTCCGCTTTGAACAAGTTTTTTGTGTAATCCACATCGCCGGGTAAGAAAGGACCGCCGGAAATTTCCAAGTCGAGTGTAAATGCCGAGCCCTGGGATGGAAAGATTGGATTATCAATGTTTCTTCGGCTAAATGTTATACCGGTAGTGTATTGGTGAGTTACACCCTCCTTGTAAAAATTTTGTCCCTGAAGTACATTATTATATTGATACCTGAATCTTCCCTGTACGTAGAAAAAATCATCCGGCCATTTGAGTCTTCTGCCTACTCTTAAAGTGCCTCCGGTCTGACGTAAATCATATACGTACTGCTGACGAGTATCAAACACATCGACCCCAACTGAAGTAGGAGTATCGAACATCCATGGTTCTGTGAACCCTATTGTAAAA
>Ga0307426_1002210_pt1 | contig 12312 bp, 7 predicted proteins | sample SalMarWE160340MG_FD_202165 | JGI IMG/M metagenome (GOLD analysis project Ga0307426, IMG submission 202165) | Salt marsh sediment microbial communities from the Plum Island Ecosystem LTER, Massachusetts, United States - WE1603-40 | ecosystem: Environmental > Aquatic > Marine > Intertidal zone >... | reverse complement strand
GGTCGCGAGGTAGCCGTAGTTGTTGCGACAGGCGTGCAGCGTTTGCTCCGGCTCAATCTGCGCATCGAGCTCTTCGATGCGATCAATCCCGCCTTCGCAGTAATCCAGAACCCTTTGCCTGAGCTCGAGGAAGCGAGCGATCTGTCCGGCAAACCGTATCTGGATGACTTCGAGGCCAAACGGCTTGTTTGCGCCCAGCCACATCGAGCGGAACGACTCGGCAAGTTCCTGGATTTGGCCGGCAAGCGTATCACAGCGTCCGGCCACCTTCTCAAGGGCTTTCGTATCGCCGCCCATGTAGGCGCGCCGAAGGTCAATATAGCAGGCGATTTTTGCGCTGCATAAAGCAACAAGCTTTTTCGCATGGGCAATATCCGCCAGCCTCTCGACGCCCGCATGCGAATCGATCATATGCAGAATTTTCACATTCGTGTCGAGTGCCTGCTGCAGCACATCGGGCCCTTTGCTTGCCTGCATGTGGTGAAGGTAGATGCCCAGCAGGGGATCATCCCAAAGTACCCCGGCGCTCTCAATACGGCCGTTCATTTCGCCGATAGCGCGCCACAGACGATATTCCCCGCCGACAAGCGCTCTGAACCGTCGCTCGATATTCTCCTCCGACAGTGCCTCCGCGTACGCCAACTGCGCGCTGTAGCACAATCCGGCCATGGCAGAGTCGAACGCACAATACCCGCCGTCGTCGCCCCACAGCGTGGCAAACCAATCGCCGACACCCACCTCCTTGCACGCTTGGATGCAGGGAGTAAGGGTTCGCTCGGTGATACGCGCGTCGTACCAAGGCCTACCCCATGTCCGCACGCTGGAGGCAACAATCGGCTCCTTGCCAAGTGCGCGGTGGCGCTCAATATGGCTGGCATAAAACGCGCGTTTGTCGTGGCAATAGTCCCAGTAGACCAGCTCGACGTTTTCCGGGATGGAATCAACAACGTCCCTAGGTATCTTTGGATCCTCGTAGTAGTAGTCCTGCCCCGGGCTTCCCAGCCGGAAATACATGTCCGACCAGATCATGGGTTTAAGCCCGCGCTTTTCGCAGAGCCCGGCCACACGGCGAAGGTGCCTGTTGAGGATGTCAAACGCATGCTCGTAGCCGAAGCGCTCTATATAGTTGCCCCGGCCAAGATCCTGGGTTTCATCCATGCCGAGGTGGACCCTGCGGCTCCTGAAAACGCTGCCCCAGAAATCCAGCATCTTCTCGATAAGCGCATAGGTCCTGTCATCGTTTGCCAGGAGCACCGACGCGGTATCTTTGACTGCGGCATAGGCCGGCCATTTGAGGATTTTCTCCAGATGGCCCAGGGTCTGGAAGCAGGCGATCATCTCGATGCCAAGCTTGGCTGCGTAGGAATCTATCTCCCGAAGCTCGTCGGGTGAGTACGCGCCGCGCATGTAGCCGAAGTACGGCTCACCCGCAAGCTGGTAGGTATCTTCGGTGTACAGCATGGCCATGTTGTAGCCCATCAGCGCCAGCCGTCGAAGCCATGCTTTGAAATGCTCGACCTTCATCACGGCATTTCGCGAGCAGTCGAGCATGATGCCGAACGTGGAGAAGGAGCAGCGCTCTTGGAGCGCCGCATTCTCGCCGATGCCGCTTATCACAGCGCCAACACCTCTCATCCCGGCCGCTACCGTAGAGTAGGTGATTTGCGCCGCGGGGCCGTCCCAGACAACCCGGCATACGCCCGCCGCCTCACGATCGCGACTGAAGTGCAGTTCGGTTCCATCGCCCTGGTTGTCCAGCGAAACGGGGAACTCTTCCGACAGCACTCTCAGTGCGGCGAGAATATCGGGCGGTGTTTGTGTGTAATCGACGCGAATTGGGCGTGCAATGCTATACATAATACAGCAATCCTTTTGGAGGGGCCGCGGCAAGCATGACGGCTGCTATGGATGGGGCTCTCATGAACACGCAAATCCCCTTCAGCGCCCAAGCGTCACAGCGGTGCCGGTGACAGTGAGCGTTGCTGCGGATGTGCCCACCGTTCCCCGCGCCCCCGGCTGGCCGCCACCGACCGAAATGCCAAAAAGCCCGGGCTCAATCACCCGATTTCCCCCAGCATCCATGAGCGACAAGTCGTAAGGGGTCAACTTGAAACTCACCTGCTTTTTCTCGCCGACAGACAGGCCAACACGCGAAAACCCTTTCAGCTCCCGCAGGGGCGCGGTGACCGTCGCCGCGCTATCGGTCACGTATAACTGCACGACCTCATCGCCCGCAACGCTTCCCGTGTTCTGCACGTCAACGGTGACCGTAATCGTGTCGGACGTTCGCGGATATGCGGGCGAGAAGGAGAGATTGCTGTAGGCAAACGTCGTATAGCTCAGCCCGAAACCGAACGGGTAGAGCGGCTCGCCTGTGAAATAACGATACGTGCGCCCGCTTTCCATGTTGTAATCGGCAAAATCGGGAAGCTGGCTCGCCGAACGGTACACGGTCACCGGAAGCCTTCCCGCCGGGTTGTAGTCACCGAAGACCACGTCGGCGATGGCTGTGCCTGCTTCCTGTCCCCCATACCACGCTTCAACAATGGCCGCGGCATTGCTGTCGGCCCACGAAACGGACAGCGGCCCGCCGTTTACAAGAACGAGAACCACGGGCGTCGCGGTGGCGTGAAGCGCCCTGAGAAGCGCGTCCTGCACGCCGGGCAAATTCAGGTCGCTCCTGTCGGTCTTCTCACCTTCAAGCGTCGGCGAAACCGACTCCGACGAAAGCCCCAGGACTGCGACTACTGCATCCGATTGCTGCGCAAGCGACTGCGCCTGCACCATGCCGCCCGCGATGCTGTCGGTGAGCCCGCACCCCTGTGCGTAGCGCACCGTCGTGCCCGACGAAACTTTCGCGCGTATGCCCTGAAGCGGCGTTACGGTATACGACGGCGTTCCCGAATAGTTGCCCCAATACACTTCTTTCCAGTCGGCGTGCGGCCCCACGACCGCGATCGATTGGATGTTCTTGTTCAGCGGCAAGGTGTTGCCCGCGTTCTTCAGAAGGACTATCGACTTGCGCGCGGTCTCGCGAGCCAGCGCCCTGTGCTTTGCACAGTCGACGACATCGTAGGGTATCGACGCGTACGGGACGGTGTGGGGCGGGTCGAACATGCCCAGTTCGAAGCGCGTGGTCATGAGCCGTTTCACCGACTGGTCGATCAGGCTCTCGGGCTCACTCGACGAGTAGAGCTCTTGGTTGGGCCAGGCCAGGTAACAAATGATATCGCACCCGGCCGCGAGCATGACATCGGCGCCGCAATCGGATACCACGTAGCCCTCAAAACCCCACGTGTCGCGAAGAATGCCGTCAAGCAGCCACGAATTCTGGCAGGCATAGGTGCCGTTGAGCTTGTTGTACGCGCACATCACCGACCGTACCTTTGCCTCTTTCACGCACGCGCGAAACGCGGGTAGATACGTCTGCCAGAGATCGCGCGTGCTTGGCACGGCGTCGTATGTATGCCGGAGCTCTTCGGGGCCGCTGTGCACGGCAAAGTGCTTGGCCGTAGCGCCCGTTTTCAGATACGTCGAATCGTCGCCCTGAAGCCCCTTCACGAACGCCACGGCGATGCGCGACGTGAGGTAGGGGTCTTCGCCGTAGGTCTCCTGCCCTCTTCCCCACCGCGGGTCGCGGAAGATATTAATGTTTGGCGTGAAAAACGTCAGGCCGCGCATGGTCCGGCTTGTGCCGTATTCGCCGAGCTCCTTGTGGTGTTTTGCCCGCGCCTCATCCGAAATCGCTGCGGCAACCCGCCCGATCAGAGTCGTGTCCCACGTGGCCGCCATACCGATTGCCTGGGGAAAAACCGTTGCCAGATACGCCAGGGCAACGCCGTGAAGACACTCGCTCCACCAGTTGTACTCGATAACGCCCAATCGTTCGATCGCGGCAGCATCGTGCCGAAGCTGCGACAGCTTCTCCGAAAGCGTCATCCTCGACACGAGATCGTCGACGCGCTGTGAAAGCGGAAGCGATGGGTTGAGGTAGGCGGCCGACGCCGCGTACGTGCTGCTGTCGACAAGTGTTATCACGACATTGCCTGCGGTGTCGTTGACCGCCGATGCATACGACTGGAGAAAACCGGCTTTCGCGGCACAGACTATGCGGCTGTTCGAAGCCGCGCCGCCGGTCTGGCGCCGTTTCGGTGTTTTGCCGAGAGAGGGAGCGCTCTCGGCAAGCGTCACCTGTCTGGACGCAGACACAGCGCCGTCGACCACTGTCAGCGGCACCACTCGCGCGACATGGCCGAGTGACGCGCGGACAACATACAGGCCTGATGCAAGCCGCAATTCCAGGACGGTCCTGCTTTGTGTCGCGCGTGCGACGCACACGCGACGCCCTCTGATATCATATATGCCCACCTCGCAGAGAATCGCACGCGGATTGTGAAGAACCAATCGGCGTTCGGACACTTCAAGAGCAGCTTCGTTTCGACGAGGCCAGAACGAGGGTCGGGATGAGCTTGGCACGCCCTCAAGCAAAAACGCTCCATCGACAGTGCTCTCGGTCCAGAGGGTGTCGCCCCAGAGCGTCACCCGGGCGCCTGCAATTGCCTGAGCGGCACTGTCACGGACCCAGCCCGAGAGCCTGACGTCGGCAAACGAGATACCGGCGACAGCCGTAAGGTTCACGAGAAGAAGCGACAGCAGACGAATGCGCACACCGTGCTCCGATTTCCCTGGCGGACATGTTTGCCTGCGGGACCGGCCAAAAAGGATCCTGCCGGACTTCGACTTCGCCCTGTCCGGGAAAATACCTTCTTTCGCTCGCATCGGCCCCCTGGAAGCGGGGGCGGTGAAGGGAAGGCGTGCCAATGTGTTGTATATTATCAATTTAGTCTCAGCCTGCTTTCAACGGCCTCGAATATGGGATTCTTCTCGTCTCTCAATTTCCTCGACGTCCAGCTTTTCTGGGTTATCAACAGCGCGCATACGCCGTTTTTCGACCAGTTCTTTGCCGCATTCACAAATCTTGGAAGCGGCTGGGTGGCTGTGCCCATTGTTGCAGCGATAGTGCTCTTCAAGGTGCGGCGGGTCAGTCTCATACATACGCTTATTTTCATCGCGGTGTCAATGTCGCTTGCGGGAATATCCAACAGCTGGATCAAGACGCTCGTGAGCCGCCCGCGGCCGCTCACGTATTTCGCCGCCCAAAGGCAACAGGCAATAGAGAAAGGCACCGACATGCCTGAAGGACCGGGCCGCGAGGCGCTTGTGCCCCGCGTCGTGGGACCGCGGTGGAAACACCGCTCGTTTCCCTCGGGACATGCCAACACCGCCTGCTCGGCGGCCATGATTTTATGCACACTTTTCGGCGGAGTGTGGGCGCTTGCGTTCGCCCCCGCCGTGTTGGTCGGCTACTCGCGGGTCTATCTCGGCGTGCATTTCCCACTCGATTCTTTCGGCGGGGGCATGCTTGGCGCTATCGTCATCGCCCTTGTGTTCTCTGCCTACCGCCGCTGGGTTTTCGATTTCACCAGGACCGAAGACGGGGGCGGGATACGATGAACGCGACGCGCAAATGGTTCATTGCGTTCTTCGTATTTGTCACTGCCGTGCGCGTGTTCTTCGCCGCGCATCTTGGACTGGGCGACGATGAAGCGTACTACTGGGAGTGGACCACACGGCCCGCACTGAGCTACTATGACCATCCGCCGATGACGGCGTGGGTGGGATGGCTGTCATGCACGGCGTTTGGCGACAACGAATTGGGCTTCCGTTTCGGCACGCTTGTCTGTTCGGCGGTGTTTACGCTGTTTCTGTTTCTGCTTGCGCGGCGTCTGTGGGGCACCGATCGTGCAGCGCTCTTCTCTGCGATATTTGTGTCGTGTGTCCCACTATTTGCGGCAGGCGCATTCATGATGGTGCCCGATGCGCCGCTTTCGGCCTTCTGGATTGCATCGTTGTACGTTTTCCAGCGTATCGTTGCCACGCGAAGGCCTTCCTACTGGTACCTGCTCGGCGGGCTCTTCGGCCTGGGGCTTCTGAGCAAGTACAACATGGCGCTTCTTCCGCTATGCGTGCTTCTCTATTGCGCGCTGTCGCGTGAAGATCGTTTCTGGCTGAGACGAAAGGAGCCCTACCTCGCGCTTCTTCTCGGCGCCGCGCTCTTTGCGCCGGTCATCTTCTGGAACGCCGAGCACGGCTTCGCGTCTTTCGCGTATCATCTTTCGTCGCGCAACAAATACGACCTCACATGGACTCCGTTTCTTATATACCTCGGCGGGCAGTTTCTCTACCTCTCGCCGATGGTGTATCCGGCCGCTGTCGCGGGGATGGTTGCAGCAGCGGCGGCAGCGATTCGGAAACAGGATCGGATGATGACTTTCGTCGCGTGTTTCTCTGTTCCGTATTTCGCGCTGTTCTCCATCGCCTGCGCACTGTCCCCCACGTCCAAACCTCACTGGCCGGTCATGGCCTATATTCCCGTCCTGATGTGGCTCGCCTCGGCTCTCGATGCCGCCCTCTCCAAGCGCGACAGGGCGCGCCTGTGGATTCTGTCTGTGATTTGGGCACCCGCGTTCCTGATGTCCGCCTTTCTCTATGTTCAATCGGTCTATCCGGTCGTAAAGCTTGAAGGAAGCAGCGATCCGACCAATGAACTATACGGCTGGGATGTTGTCGGGCAGGCTCTTAACGGCGAAATGGCCTCGCTTGGCTCCCCTGACAGCACATTCATCTTCGCAATGCGATACAACGTCGCCTCGCAGCTTGCCTTTTACACCGGCGGGCGATATCGTATCTACAGCATCAACCCAAAGAGAGAGCAGTACGACTACTGGGGGCGAGGCTGTCTCGACGGGCTTGAAGGGCAAAATGCGCTGTTCGTCTCCGACGATCGCTACACCAGCGATCTCACCCAGGAGTATGCGTTCGAGACTGTCGAAAGGTTGGAGCCCATCGTGATCCGTCGCGGTGGGCGTGCCGTGAAACGCGTGTACATTGCGCGCTGCCACAACTACAGGGGGAAACGAAGCACATGAAAGCGCCGCAGAAAACAGCCTCGGGCATCCGCGCCCTGTGTTTCGGCGAGGTACTGCTTGAGAAGACTCGATCGGGTGCAGCGCTCGGCGGATCGCCCTTTCTCATGGCTGTGCATCTTGCCCGATTGGGAAACGAACCGGCGCTGTATAGCCGCGTAGGCGCCGACGAATACGGCGAGCGCGTACTGCAGATGCTTCGCGACAACGGTGTCGACGTGTCGTACGTGCAGCGCGACGAGATGCGCGCCACGGGGCAGGCTGCCCTTGACGTATCGGCCAATGGGCGATCGGTCGCCTCGTACACACTCGACGCAGGGGGCGCGCATGCCCATATCACTGCCGACCGAACGGCCCTCGATCGTGTCTGCCGGACGCACCTCAACGTGCTCTGTTTTCAGACCCTGATACAGACCTGTCCTGAATCGGCCAATGCGCTTGCGAAAGTGCTCGCCGTCGCGGATACTCAGGAGATATTCTACGACGTCAACCTCCGGGGCCGCTCCTTCGGCAAGAAGCTCTTCGAGACCTCGATGCAGGCTGCCACCATCGTGCGGCTCAACGACGAAGAGCTGAAGACGGTGTCGACAATTCTGTATGGGCGCATGATGCAGCCGCAGCAGTTCGGCGACACGGTGTCGCGAGGCTTCGCCATTCCCCTCGTGTGCATGCGCCGTATCGGCGGCGGTTGCGCAGTGTATCATGCGGGCCGTTTTGAGGAAATTGCCGCACCGTGCGGCGATGTGGTCAATTGCCGGGGCGGCGGCGACGCATTCAACGCGGCATTCCTTTCGCTGTACTGCAAAGGTGTACCGCCCCCTGAAGCTGCACGAAGAGCCCTGCATGTGGCGGCCTGGGTTTGCTCGCAGGCCGGTGACGTGCCTGCGTATGCCGACGAAATCCTGGCGCTGATGCGCCCGTAGCACAAGGCTGCCGCAGCAGCGCACAGCCGTGTTTCTATCTGTGCCCTCTCCGTCTCCGAAAGCCCAGCCCTCCCCATCCCCGGCCGCGCGCCTGCACACCCTGCGCGCTTTCGCCGGATACCGGCCGCCACACGCGGATGTTCGACGCGACGTCGCGGTCGAGCGCGATGCTTGTTCCTTCGCATTCGATGACGAATGTCGGGTATGTCTGGTGAAGTTTGAGCTCGACGCCGGGCCGAATCTGCAAATCTTCGAGCTTGTGCAGTTGACGATCGCTTCTGCACTCAACATATGCGATGCGCGCCACCTGGCCTATTCCGAGTTGTGTCAGCGGGACCACCGAAGACTTTGCGCTCGTGGCGGCGCGCTTGCAGCACTCTCCCTCGGGGATGGGCATTCCGTGCGGGCATTCGCGCGGGTGACCCAGAAGCGTGCATATGCCGTCGATCAGCTCAGGGCTGACCGTGTGCTCGAACTCGCAGGCGCTCGATTCCGACTCGCTCCTCAAGACATCGTGCACAAGCCGCTCGGCGATGCGGTGCGCACGCACGAGTTTTCGGGCATACTCCTCGCCCTGCCCCGTCAGCGAAACCTCGCTTCCGGTCTTGCCCACGTCAACGAGCCCGGCACCGGCAAGCTCATCGACAACTCCCTGGTCAAAGGCCTGCTTCATCCAGCGCCTGAGCTCATCCATACTCCTCTGCCCATGCTCCTTCATGTGCCACAGCGTCTCAAGGAATTCTTCTCTCTCCCGTTTCTCTTTCACGCACCTACCTCCCGATTGTCAGAAGCAGAATCTTGTTCAGTATGCCGGCGAGCACGAATGAAGAGATATTTATGGCCAGCGCGATCGTCATACCCGTGCGCACACCCAGTTCTTTGCACATCGCCACGATATTGGCGAAGCACGGCACAAACATCGTGGTGATAACCACCATCACGATACACTGGACATAGGTGAGAGCGCCTCTGTCGACCATGTTCAGCACCAACCCCGCAGCAACTTCATGCCGGGTGAAAGTCAGGATGAGCACCTCGACGGCATCCAGGGGCAGACCAAGCCAGTTTATCACCACCGGGCTCAGAATCCTCTTCGCTGCATCGAGCACCCCCGACAGGTCGGCCGCAAACAGCAGCACGGCGGCCAGAATGAATATCGGTACTGCCTCTCTGAGAAACCAATACAGACGGTAGTAGGTCTTCTTGAGCAACGCATTGAGATCGGGCATTCGAATGGGGGGCAGTTCCTGGATGAATTCGCTGGGATCCGCCAGCGGCAGAACTCTGTTGAGCACGACGCCGGCGGCGATTTCCACCACAACGAGTGTGCCGTATGCTATCAGAAACGCCTTGAACCCCACTCTGCCCAGCGTTGCCATGTCGATACCGAGTTGCGCCGAGCACGGAATGGCGAACGATATCAGGTAAACGGCTATGAGTTTCTCTTTGCGGGATGTTAACCCGCGGGTGGTGAGTGTCGCCATGGTTTTGCACCCAAGGCCGAGCACCAGCGGCATGATTGCATTCCCGGTAAGACCGGCCTTCTCGAAAAGCCGCTTCGACAGAACGCAGAGATTGGGGATATAGCCGACGTCCTCGAGAAGCCCAAACATCAGAAAGAACACCGACAGAATCGGAAGTACCGTGCAGAACGCATTGAAAAGCCCCTGGGTGAGAATACCGTAGTGCCCGACAAGGAATTCTTTCCAAAACCCCTGCGGCAGACGTGATGTGACGTATCCCACGACCGGGTCGACAACGAAGCTTGAGAGGGCGCCCTCTATGAAGCCGGCAACATGGACAACCAGCAGGTATGTCAACAGGACGACAAACGCCAGAATGGGAAAGCCCCAGACGGGATGCCGGCACAGGCGGCCGAAGACTTGGGATGAGCCAACCGGGGCGACGATAGGATCGTGCTTGAGAACAGCCTGGGCTATCTCGTCGATCCACTTTCCCCGCCCCGCTTCGATTGCCCGTTCGAGGTTGCCCTTGAAAGCCGCGCGCTTCTCATCCGCCTCTCTTGCCAAACGCCGCGCCGTGTCGACACCCAGGGCTTTTTCGATACTTGCGGGCAGCGACCGGTCGTTGGCAAGGAGAAGCACCGACACGGTCCGTTTCAGCGGCGGAGAGGTGGTGATGGAGGAACCGAGGGACGAGATTGCCTGTTCGATGTCGGCCGAATACGTAACGCCTCCGCTGCCCGGCCGCGCGTCACGCACGGCCTCATGCAGTGCCGCGATCGGCCGGTCGTGGATGCTGGCGATACCTATGACGGCAACACCGAGGAGACGCGACATCTCTTTGAGCTCGATATGCATGCCGTTCTTCCGTGCCTCGTCAAGTGCGTTCAGACACACGACGAGGGGCAGGCGAAGCCGGATCAGATCCGCCGTCAGCGCAAGCGACTGCTTCAACCGGTTCGCATCGATACACTGCACGACAACATCGGGAAGCTCCGTGAAGAGCGAGTGAAGGCCGGGGGTATCGATGATCTCGAACGGCTGCCCGCCGATATGCACGCATGCCCGTTCGATCTCGACGGTTGTGTGAAGGTAGTTCGCGACAATGCCGTATCGGCCGGAGAGCATGTTGAACACGTGGGTCTTGCCCGCATTGGGCAGCCCCACAATCGCCAGTTTCCTGACCCGCTGTGGTTTTGCGCGCTCTTCGACGTATGTGGATGCTTGGGTATTCATGAGCGTGTCGCCGTGAACGGGCATTTAGCCGCCGGTCTTCTTGCTGCAGTCGCGGCAGACGCCGATGATCTGCACCAAATGCTTCTTCATGCTCATCCCGTGCTCGGCGGCCATGCGTCTGATCCGCTGTTCGAGCCTTGAATCCGCGAATTCCACAATCTTTCCGCAGCGCTCGCACACCATGTGCTCATGGTGCTTGCCCTTGGAGATGACTTCAAAGTGCGCGTGCGACTGATCGAAATCCATTTTGCGCACGATACTGGCCTTTTCGAGGTGACTGACAGTGCGGTACACCGTGGCCCTGCTGACCCCTGCCCGCGTGCGCCGCACCTGGTCGACAAGCTCTTCGACGTCGAAATGCGTGGGACCATGAAGCACTTGTTCGAGGACGGAGTGTCGCTGCGCGGTGAATGTCAGTCCGTTTGCGGCCAGATACGTTGCGAAAGTGCCGGCGGCATTTTCGAGCGCTGTGCTGCCCATGGGAGCTCCTTGCGATTGAGACTCTATCTCAATATTATACACTCCTGCAGGGCTTTCTGTCAAGCCCGGCAGGTGCCGCGCCCCGTACGCGACTTTCATTCCTCACGGCCCTCTACTATTTTTTCAATATCAACACCTTACGCCCGGAGTCCGGCGCCAGAAAAGCCAATATCACAGTGTCCCAATACCCCATGCTCCTTCGCCCTCCATTCGCTCTCGTACCAGGCATCGTTCTGGCCCTTGCCCTCTGCGCGACGGCTCAGGTGGCGCAATCGGACCATATCCTGCTTGCTGCAGAGCATGTCCAGGCAAACACGCGAAGCGCCGGACTGGCCGGCGCCGGCGTCGCAATCGCCGAAGGCATAGCGAGCGCGCAATACAATCCCGCCGCCCTTCACTCCTACAACGTCATCAACAACACCACTGTCACGGCGGCACTGAGCTACGCTTCGGGCGAACCCACATTCTCGCGCCACGGCCTCAGCGCGGGCATCGGGACCTGCGTCACCGACATACTCTCCTGCGGACTTCTCTACCGCTATCTCAGGCCCGAAAGCGAAGACAACCAAATCAACCAGATACTGCTCAATGTCTCCGGACGTCTTTTCGATCGAAGCATCAGCCACGGCATAGTCAACCTGGGGATCAACGTCCGCTACGAGAAGCTCGCATGGGCACCACGCGGGTTCGATACTCTTTTCACGACACGGACCATAGACACAGCGACGGCGCGCGACACGTTCAGCCTGTGGAACAATGCCGGTGAGCTTGAGCGCCGACGCCTTGCCTTCGATCTGGGGTTTTACCAGGACAATGTGGGTGAAGGGCTCGACTTCGGCCTCACGCTCCATAACCTCGTGGGCTATACCTGGACAAAGGAGCGGCCGACCGCCAGGCATTCGCGGTGGGACTCGCTGGCCATCAGCCTGACCGCGCTCAACGACTCCGACACCGTCATGACCGTCGATTCCAACTACTATGTCGACGAGCGGTCGGAATACAACAACTGGATTCTGGGCCATAACCGTCGGGTTTCCGTGGGTTTTGCGTTCCACAAGGAAGTGCTCGAAGACAAGGCGCTCATCTACCTTCCCTTCGATTTCGAGATATTCAACCTCTTCGATCTCGATGAGCACACCCGGCTTGCCTTCCGTACGGGCCTGGAAGTGTGGATCAAAGACAAGTACTGCCTTCGCTTCGGCTATGCGCGTGCGCCCGAAGTGT
>Ga0307426_1002209_pt1 | contig 12313 bp, 9 predicted proteins | sample SalMarWE160340MG_FD_202165 | JGI IMG/M metagenome (GOLD analysis project Ga0307426, IMG submission 202165) | Salt marsh sediment microbial communities from the Plum Island Ecosystem LTER, Massachusetts, United States - WE1603-40 | ecosystem: Environmental > Aquatic > Marine > Intertidal zone >... | reverse complement strand
CCGCGTGTTGCTGCCGTTGGATTTCCGCCAACCTGTCGGACCCGATCATGCTGCCCACAAATTCTGGCGTCTCGTAAAGCACATGCAGCAGTGTGATGGAAGCTCGGTAGTGGTCGGCCAGGCTGACCGCGTAGGCAAAGGCGTATCGCGCGCTTTGCGACAGATCCGTAGGATAAAGAATTTTTTTGATTTCCACTTTCGGTAACACCATTTTTAACCCCCTTTGCGTTAAGATTTTATAGAGTCAAGCAGACCGGTTGAATGCCCATCAAATTGCGCCGCGCGGGTCGCGGGGGGATTCACCTGCCGCGGATTCCAAAAAAATCCAGGTAGTTTCCGCAGAACAGCTTACCGACAGAGCCGAAACGGGCCCGGAAAAAAACCATGCCCTGCATCTCGATAGTGGCCGGCACCTGTTTGATCAGAACGCCGGGGTTTCAGATCGCCGGATCCTGCTACTTTAGACTTCAAATATGCAAATTATCATCTTCCCCAGTGCTTGTAAAGTTTTGGCAAGAATCTACGATACGTTGCTAAACCTGTTAGGCGCTTAATTATGATTTCTATGCATTTTACAATTTATTATCCAGTACGATGTTTGTCCTTTTCACGTTTCATGCACCCAAATTAACAAAGTGCGTGTGTATTGCAAGCGAAATAAATTAAGAGCAACCTTGGGTTTAAGTGGCGGGTGTGAGCATAGTTTGTCGTCTGGAAAGGGTTTCAAATTTTAAAAATCATAATCGACCGTTTGACCCAGAAGCTCTCTACGGAAGGCCCTGGAAAGATAGAATTTCTTATAAATAAGACAGTTCCCCTTGTTTTGAAATTTGAAACACTCATTTTAGGTAGAAGATGATAGACGCCATTAACTCCATATGATATAAGAAGCGCATACGGTAACTCTTATCGAATTAAAACGCTCAAGCAGAATGTCGGTTGTTTGTTGTTTGTGGTTTGTTGTTAAAAAAGGAGTGCATTGACCCAATAGCGAGGATAATACCATGACCAGAACAAGAACCATACGCAAAGTTTTCAGGAGTCAACCGACAATCGAGGGCGCGGGCGTTCATTTGAAAAGAGCCTTCGGCTTTCGGGAAGTCACGGCCTTCGACCCGTTCCTGTTATTCGACGACTTTCGCTCGGACATTCCGGAGTATTATCTCAAGGGATTCCCCTGGCATCCGCACCGCGGGATCGAGACCATAACCTATGTACTCGACGGAATGGTCGAACACGGTGACAGCATGGGGAACAAAGGCGTCATCAGCTCAGGGGATGTCCAGTGGATGACCGCGGGCAGCGGGATCATCCACCAGGAAATGCCGCAGGGCAATCCTGCCGGCGTGATGGGCGGATTTCAATTGTGGGCCAATCTGCCCGCGTCTAACAAAATGATGGCGCCCCGCTATCAGGAGTTTAAAAGCGACTCGATTCCGACGGTTGTTCTTGACAACGGCGTGACGGTAAGACTTATCTGCGGGCAAATAGACGACCGGCAGGGACCGGTCGAGAATGTCGTCATTAATCCTGAATATCTTGATATCACGGTCCCGCAACGTGCGGAATTTACCCATCCCACCCCGACCGGGCATACGGTGATTGCGTATGTGATCGGGGGCCAGGGCTACTTCTGCCGGGAAAAAAAGCCGTTTACCTATGAGGTCGCAGGGAGCAATTACTTCGACATGAAGCAGGAGCCATACCTGGATAATGAAACCCTGGTCCTCTTTGACGACGGGGACGAGGTCTTTATCTCAACCGGAGATGAATCCATCAGGCTGCTGCTTTTCAGCGGCAAGCCGATCAGAGAGCCGATTGCCTGGTACGGTCCCATCGTGATGAACACCCAGGAGGAGCTGCGCATCGCATTTGAAGAGTATCAGAAAGGCACATTCATTAAGTAACCGTTCAAGGGTTTGAGGCTCCGCCCTTCGGGCTAAGACCCCACACGCAGGGTTCAAAGTTTAAGAGGTTAAGAAGTGATAAAAGTTTCTCTGTTTATATAGAAAGACTAAGTGCTCATTTTCGTAAACACGCTGACGTCTTAACAGTATTATTTTTCTACCAGCAGAGACACTGAGGACTTAGAGACACTATTTCTTTTTGCCCATCGCGAGATGGATGGATGAAAAATGTCTATCCATTGGATCAAAATGCTAAATTTCTGTAAAGTAGCATGAACTATTAGCAGATAAAACTGACGCTTTTCGTTTGCCGTTGGCCGACCGTTGAATCTTTATAATCGATCGGTCATCCCGGCAAACGGAAAAAATAAAACCTCAGTGCTCTCTGTGCCTCTGTGGTAAGATTAAATGGTTGATCAGCGCAGCGACGCGACCAGGCTGTAGCCATATCCCGCCAAAACAGCACCCACCAGAGAAAATGATACATACAGCACAAATACCCGACGTGACACCAGGGGCCAAACGGCCGCCATGGCCGGCAGGGTTGTGGTGGGTCCGGCAATCAGAAAGGCAAGGGCCGCGGCCGGATTCATACCCTGGGTCAGCAAACCGCTGATCATCGGCAACGCGGTTAAACTCGTCGTATAGGCGGGTACGCCCAGCAAAGCTGCTACCAGAACTGCCATCGGGGACTGGGACCCCAGCGAGCCGGAGATCCAGCTTGCAGGAACATAAAACGTAATTAATCCCTCCAGCAGGAAAGCCAGGACCATGAATTTGCCGACCATCAAGGTCGCGCTCAGCGTTTCTTTTGCCAACCGGCTCTTAAAAGAAGTTGGACCGCCACAACAATGACTCCCATCAGGTCGGCTGCTGCAATCGTTGCTTGCGACCGTGCTATGATTTAGATGGATCGGGATTTGGCGGATGGGCAGCCGGTTAGCGTCGGATGAGCAGGTCCTGCAAACAGATGCTGCGGCAGAAGCACTCGCAACATTTGAAGTCTGCAATACCGGTATAAACACCTTTAAAGGGTCGGCATCCGACCCCATCGAAGCTTCCGGATACGTTGCAGGACGCAAGCGGCTCACACCGCCTTTTAATTGGTCCCACCCCTTCTTTATAAGTTCAAATGTACTTTGCACCGGAACAGCCTCCCGGGTGCGGAGTATCGACGGCCCCAACCAGCCTTTTTGCATGATAACATGGGTGAAAAGACCGGCACCAAAACTTAAAACAAGAGTCGCAGCCAGGCGCCAGACAGCCAGCTCCCAGCCGATCATCCCCACACTCAGGAAAAAGATTTCCGGATCCATGGACGGCGATGCAATCCAAAACGACATCACCGGCGCCAGGGGCACCCCGCTGATGAGAAGCGATGCAATCACCGGGATGACGCCGCAGGAGCAAAAGGGGCTGAACGCGCCCACCACCGTTGCCAGGATGATGGCGCTGAAGGGCTTGGCCGCGAATGCACGCTTAATGTATTTCGAAGTCCCCGACATCTGAATGGCGACCGCCAGCGGAATCGTCACCAGCAGGTAAGGCCAGATGTGCCGGAATGATCCGAGGATAAAATTGCCGATTTTTAAAATTTCATCATAAAACATGTTTCTTACCTCCTTGTATTAATCGTAATTTTACGATTAATAAAAGTAAAAAATTTTGCCCGACAATGAGATTATGTCAGGGGGACCGTCCTGATTTGGGTCTGCTCAGTGACCAACCCCACTCTGTCACCGTTTAATAATACAATATCCGTGTAATCCGTGCTCATCCGTGTCCCTTAAATAAAACCAGACTTCTTCCTTTTTTCAATTCCGCATCTGGCATTCAAAAATCAAATAATTCTATTACTTATCCGTGTCCCTTTAAAAAATATCTTTTACTATGGCCCTGAACCACTCGATACTTTTCTCATCCAGCTGATAACAGATTGAGGTGCCTTCAATGATCCCCGAAATCCAGCCGGCCTCCTTGAGAACCTTCAGATGCTGGGAGACGGTGGCCTGGGCGATGGGCAAATGCTTGACAATGTCTCCGGTAATGCAGCCGGGATGGGTTACTAAAAACTTTACAATTTCAAGGCGCACGGGATTGCCCAGCGCCTTGAACATGTTGACCAGCCGCTCCTGGGCCTTGCCGGAAATTTTTAACGTACAGCATTGAGGTGGAATCGTATTTAGATTATTTTTCATTCGGCCCTCATCTATTAATCGTATTTTTACGATTAATAGTACCCACTCGACATCCCCTTGTCAACCCCGGATTTTTAAAATTAGGTTATAATTTTTGCGATCCATTTTAATTCCTTTACCATTTCGCTCTCAAATTACTGAATGGTCGCTGCAAACAGCATTTTTTTCGCATTTTAATTCTACAGGTTTTATATTTCATTGCATTGATTCGATGAGTTGGGCTACAATTTAGATTATTATGATTAAGCGCTTCCAATTCAAAGCCCGCCGATATGTGCCAAACTTTCTTGTTACCTTTATCCTTCTTGTTGCGCCTGCACTTTTAAGCTGCCAGCGGGTTTCAGCCGAATTCATCGGTGTTCAAACCATCAGCGCCGCCGATCTCAATAAAGCGCTAGCCGAACAATCGCCGCCCATCGTCATAGACATACGCGAAGATGCCGCCTATCGCCGGAATCACATTCCCGGCGCCATTCGCCTGAATTTGGAAAGCATCGACGGCTATGCTGTCAAGGGCAACATCCCGCGCGACAACCGAATTGTGGTGGTTTGTTCAAGCGGCTGGGATTCCCAGATCGCGGCGGCGACGTTTATGGCCCATGGCTACCGCAACGTCTACAGCCTGGCAGGCGGCATGAATCGCTGGCCGGAGCCGGGTTATCGGTTAGAATCGGGATCGGGCACCGCCGTCGACAAAGGTCTGCTGACGCCGCCGGTTGTAGCAATCTCACTGCTCTCACAGCTTGCCATGGCGGTGGCGGCTTTTGTGGTTAAGCCGGCGTACATCCTTATGTCGGGTCTCGTAATTTTGCTGCTGTGGCGCAAAAATTCCGGGGATTTGGTCCTGATTCGCAATGCCATGCTGGTATTTTTTATCGGCGAAAATGCCTGCACCCTGAATTACCTGGTTGCGTCGAATAAAAGTATCCGGCTGGAATTCCTGCACGGTCTGGGAATGGTGGGCATGTTCTTCCTGCTTTTCTGGCGCTGGGGTTTACAAGCTACTCATTATTCCGCTTTGGCCTGCTGTTGACGTTTAGTGAAAATCAGGCCTGGGCCGACTGGTGGGAGGAATCGACCGAATTTATCATGGTTGCGATGGTGGTTCTTTTGCTGGTGGTATTTAAGAATCAACTCGAGCTGGAAAACACCTGGCTTTATCAAAAATTAAAATTCTTCCGCGCTTGCTAATATCTATTCAGATTTGCCGAACTTTTGCTTGAAGTCGCCGCACAATGAGCTCCAGCATCCAAAAGGAAACGGCGGCGATGGTTAAAAGCATGACCACATACCAGAAATAAGAAGGGAATGTGTCTTCCCATCCTTGCCAAACTGCAAAAGAATTATACTGACGAAAGCGCTTTTTAAGTTGCCTAAAACGCTCAAAATGTCTAAAGTGCAGGCAGTGAAAATATACTGTCTGCTTAATTTAACCTATGGAGGAACGACGGATGGAAAACCTGACGCAGGAAGCCAAAAAGTTAATCGTTGAGTTCAAAGGGAATGACTATGCGTTCGGCAGCGGTGTGCTGGAGCAGGTCGGTCAAATGACGACAGGAATCGGCAAACGCGCGCTGCTGGTCAGCCGGCTGTCCTCGAACTGGCTCACGCCCGCGATAGAAAAGGTGACGGCTTCGCTGAAGGCCAACGGCGTCGAGGTGCTGGGGCCCGTGCAGGGGGCGGCACCCAATGCGCCCCGCGAAGACGTCTATCGCCTGCAGGGTCATATCCTCCACAAGAAGCCGGATGTGATCGTATCCCTTGAGTCCGGTTCGGGCATCGATGCCTGCAAGGCCGCGGCCGTTCTGGCGACATTCGGCGATATTGAGGCCGAACTGGATCCGTACTTTGGCCTCGGTGAAGTCACTAAAGTCTGTGAAAGCGCAGGCCGCAAGGTCCTGCCGGTCGTCGCCGTAATGACTGCCGCCAGCTCCTCGGCTCACCTGACCAAGTACTCCAATATTACCGATCCGGTCAAAGGCCAGAAAAAACTGATCATTGACGAAGCCATTGTCCCGCCCAAAGCAGTTTTCGATTACGGGCTTACCGCTTCCCAGCCCATGTCGTTGACCCTGGACGGCGGTATGGACGGCTTCAGCCACTGTATTGAAGTTTATCTGGGTGCCAAGGGCGACGGGGTCGAACGGATCGAAAAAATCGCGCTGGCCGGAATTGAATTAATCGTAGCCGGTCTGGCCGTGCTGGCGGAAAAACCGGCTGATTCGGCCGCCCGCGAGCGGGTGGCTTTAGGCACCGACCTGGGCGGCTACGCTATTATGGTCGGCGGTACGAGCGGACCGCACCTTAACAGCTTTTCGCTGGTCAAATATTTAAGCCACGGGCGGGCCTGTGCCCTGATGAATCCTTATTACACGGTCTTTTTTACGCCCGCCGTCGAAGAACGGGTCCGCAAAATCGGAGATATTTTCAAAAGGCAGGGTTATATTGAGGCCGACCTGGATGCGCTTTCAGCCAAAGAACTGGGCCGGACGGTCGCGGCCGGGATTTTGTCTTTTAACCGCAAAATCGGTTTTCCCACCACGCTGGCCGAAATTGAAGGCATTGACCGCGCCGTTCTGGAAAAAATACTCGCCGCCGCCAAGGATCCCCAGCTCGAAAGCAAGCTGCAAAATATGCCGGTTCCGCTGACGGCCGACCTGGTGGATCAATATATGGGCCCGGTCCTGGATGCCGCCTGGAGCGGAGACCTGGGAAAGATCGTGCTGCGGGATTAGTCAAAATGGAGTTACCATCTGAACCAATGGCTAAAAGTTTTACTTTATTCGATTCATCCGTCGTTCTACGGGTCGGCAGACTTGTTTTCATAATCTTCTTTCCAATTTTTCTAGGCAATCTTTCCTATGCGCAGGTAGAACCGCCGCGAAATCCCAATTCAGCCAAGTCATGCGCTATCTGTCATTATCGCTGGATAGATATTTTTTTTATCGAGGGCCGGGGATCGGATCTCGTCGATTATACGGCTGAAAAAATGGTTGCCACCCCGGAAATGTGCTTCTCCTGTCATGACGGCAGCATTGCGGATTCGCGCACCCGGGCCTACCAGACTGCTCAGCACAAAACCAATGTGCCTCCGCCCGATCACATGAAGCTACCCGATATTTTTCCGCTGGATGAACAGGGCAACATGGTATGTGCCACCTGTCACACCGCCCACGGGGTGCCCAGCGGACCGGACAGCAAGGAGACGATTTTCATGCGAACCTCCAACCGCAATTCGGCCATGTGCCGCATGTGCCACCCGGAGATGGCCGATTCAAGCAAGGTTCACAATCACCCGCTGGATACCGTCAAGCAGGCAATTCCCCCCAATCTGATCGCAGGCGGTGCGCTGGAGGGCGACAAACCCAATCAGTTGATATGCGAAACCTGTCACACCGCCCACGGGGCGAAGTATGAGAGTTTTCTGATTGAAAGCGGCAAGGATTCCAGTCTTTGCCTGGAATGTCACGGAGATAAGGACTATCGCATGCCCGACGGCAGCAAAAAGCCTTTCCATGTCGTCAACGTCAAGCCGCTGACGGCCAAAATCCCCGATGCGCTAATTAAAAAAGGCGCCCGCGTAGGTCGCGACGGAGAAATAATCTGCCAGAGCTGCCACAAAATTCACCGCAATGAAATTAACCGGCAGCAGCTTCTCATCCAAAATGATCAACATTCCGCCTTGTGCTTGGCCTGTCACTCGGACAAAAAAATGATTGCCGAAACCAAGCACAATCTTTTGCTCACGGCGCCTGAAGAAAAAAATCTGGCGGGCGAAACCGTGACGCAGGCCGGGGTATGCTCCGCCTGCCACCTGCCCCACCGGGAAGCCCGCCGGCTCGAAGGTAAGACACAGTTTTCCCAAGGGCTGTGCCTGAGTTGCCACAGCAAGGGCAATAATGCCGAAAAAGCCGCACTCAACGGCACGCAGCATCCTATGGCCGTCCGACCCAGCAAAACAAATGTCAATGCGATTACAGACCTGCCGCTTTTTAACGATCACGGTTTTCAGGACCCCAATGGAGAAATGACGTGCAGCACCTGTCATGACCCCCATCGCTGGCGCACCGACTCCGCCGCAGATGGGGCCGATAAAAATTCGCCGGCCGACCGGCGAACATCCTTTTTAAGAAAACAGGCGCCGCAGATTTGCCGGGAGTGTCATGCGGTTAAATTTCCCGTTATCGGATCTAAACACGATCTTAGCAAAACAGCACCGGAAGCAAAAAACACGAAAAATCAGACGCCTGCCGAATCCGGCATCTGCGGCACCTGCCATCAGGTTCATAATGCCCGGGAAGCTTATCTGTGGGCCAGAAAACCATCATCTGAGAACGGGGATGGTGCGGCGGATCTGTGTCTGGCATGCCACAATCATAATGGGTCGGCCGCGAAAAAAGTGATCCGGGACCCTTCGCATCCGGTAAACATTTCACCGTCTGAGAAGGGGCTGGCCACAACACTGCCGCTTTTCGACGCCAAGGGAGCCGTCTCCGACAAGGGTGTTGTCAGCTGTCCGACCTGCCATGACCCGCATCGCTGGGACCCGCTGACCGAAAGAGGCGGGGATTATTTTGAGGAGGAAGGAAGCGCCCAGAACAGTTTCTTACGGTTGGAAAATTCGCCATCGGCCTTGCTCTGCGAAAACTGCCACCCGGCGCAAGGTCTCGTCGATAAAACCGAGCATGACCTTGTGGTGACCGCTCCGTCGGCCAAAAATATTATCGGACAGACGCCGCTTGAATCCGGCACCTGCGGTGTCTGTCATCTCACGCACAACGGCCGCAGCGAAATCGTACTATGGGCCCGGGGATACGGCATGGGCAACAATATCATGGAGAGAATTTGCAATTCGTGTCACTCACCGGAGGGTTCGGCCAAAGCTAAAGTGCCGCCGGTCTACCTGCATCCCCGCGAAAAGATTGTCAAAATCGGGGACCCACACAAAAAGGGCCAACCCGGTTATTTCCCGCTTTTCCAGGGGATTACCGGTGTCAAGATCACGGCCGGCAATATATCATGCCCGTCCTGCCATAATGTTCATCGGTGGAACCCTCAATCGGCCGCCAAGGGAACGGGCGCGAACACGGAAGGTGATGCAACCACCAGTTTTCTCCGGCCCCCGATGTCATTTACGGTGTGCAAAGAATGCCACGGAGAGGGTGCACCGTTTAAGATAAAATACTACCACGATGCCGCCAAGCGCAAATTCAAAAGTTTTGATGATATGTTTTTTCAATAGTGGACATCACAGGCTGCCGTAGCTGTGCAGGCCGGGCAGGTAATTTACCCCAAAATAGGTAAACATGACCGCTGCAAACCCAAAGATGGAAATCAGCGCGATGCGCTTGCCGCGCCAGCCCCGCATCAATCTGGCGTGCAAAAAGATGGCATAGACAAACCAGGTTATCAACGACCAGGTTTCCTTCGGGTCCCAGCCCCAATAGCGTCCCCAGGCCGAATTGGCCCAGACGGCGCCCGTAATGATACCGGCCGTCAGAAAAAGAAATCCGAACATCACCAACTGGTGGGTCAATTCGTCCAGAACCCCGGGGTCGGGGAGCCGTTCGAGCAAACTGTTGCTTCCCCCGGCGTCGCGCTGCTTGAAAATGTACATGATGCTGATGCCGAAGGCGATGGCAAAGGCCGCGTAGCCCACAAAACAGGTCATGACATGGGCAATCAGCCAGTTGCTTTTAAGTGCCGGCAGCAGCGGCTGGATTCGATCGCTGATATTGGGCGATAAGGAAGCATAGGCCAGCGCCAAAAATGCCAGCGGAGTGGCAAAGGCGCCAATGGTGCGGTTTTTGAACTTCTGCTCGATGATAAGATAAAGCAGCACAATCGTCCCGGAAAAAAAGATCAAAGATTCATACAGGTTGGAAAGCGGCGCATGTCCGATGCCCATCGCATAGGATTCCACCCATCGCACGATGATTCCGGCGGTATTGCCGGCAAGCCCCACGATGGCCACCCCGGTTGCCAGCCTGCCGGCCGTCGGCTTTTTAAAAATCCATGCAAAGGTATACAAACATGCTGCCAGTCCGTAAACAAACGTTACCATCGATAATATATTTGAACTCGTCATCTGTTATCCTCATTTATACCTGAATTTTGCACGCAAACAATCCTCAGTGAAGTTTGAGATCAAATTACTACATTTGACTTGGCACGATAATTGTTGTTCTAAAATTCAGGTATCTATTTTTTCAAAATATTTTTAAGCTTAAATTCTCCCTATGCCATAGGCTCTAATTATTAATCTTGCTGCGTTTCGCTCAATGCAGGCCCGACACATCCACTCGCGCTATGCGCTCTGCTCTTTGCCCTCTGCCCTCTGCTCTTTGCCCCATGCCCTCTGCCCCATGCGCCACGCTTAGGGTCTGGCACACTCCGCAGTATGGCGGATCCCCTTGGAGGAGTGCTCTTTGGGCGGTGTCTGTAATCTGGCCAGTTTGGCCGCGAGCTTCTTTACGCGGTTTTGCATGCCCATCCTGTTTTTGTTGGCCTTGCCGGAGACAACGACAACGCTGTGGTTCGCTTTTTCAATCACCTCAACACACACCTGCTGATGGGACATGAAAAAAGTCACGTAACAGCCAAGGATCATCAGGACAAATCCCAGATAGACCAATCCGACACCGGGATCCCTGGTTACCTGCAGACCGGTAAAATACCTCTGTTTTAGTTCGCCCACCGAGATGACCTGTTGCCCCCGCCGCATCTTGTCAAAACTCGGAAACCGCAGGGGCAAAAGTATGGCCTGCTTTTCACCGTCTGGGACCGCCAGGGTCCCGCGCAGGGCTTCACCGATATTTTGGCCTTTGAAACTGGCGGCGGTCTCGAATCCGTCGAGGACAAAGGTTCCCATTTTTTCCGGCAGTTCGATCGGCTCTCCGACAACTGCTTTTTCAGTGTATGTCCGACCGGTTTTGCGGCCGGTAAAATTTAGAATCGCTTCATTGGGCGGCAGTTGTCCATAGCTGGACTGAAACATATTCACCCCTTTGTACCGCAGGGGATCATTGACGATAATTTCCTTCTTCAAGACCGGTTTGCCCTGTTCCACAATCGTTAGGCTGGACCGGTACTCTTTAGGCATTCCGGAGTCATAAAAGCTGACCGCGAAGTTGTCGCAGCGGATCTCAAAGTCAAGCGGAAGCGTTTTTCCGGCGTTGCCGAGCCGGATACTGTTGACCGCCTCGCCTTCGGGGATGTTGACAAATCCGTCGAAACCGAAGATAGAGCCGATCAGGCCCCCGATTAACAGAAAAATTACGCTGGCGTGGACCACATACACGCCCAGCCGGGTCCAGCGGCCTTTATCTCCGAAAATACTGAATCCTTTTTCTGTTTTTTCCAGGCAGCTGTGTCTGAAGGCGCGTCCCAACACCGGCGGGTAGAGTTTTTTCAGCTGTTCCGTGGAGCGGTTGTCTTCGAACGTCTCCCGGTTTTTAAGACCCTTGAAGCGGGAGGCATTAAACGACGGGTTTTTGGCAAATATGATTTTCCAGGTGGCGGATAATCGATCTACCGAACAGACAACGATATTGACCGTCAGCAGCAGGAGCAGGGTCTGAAACCACCAGGAATGGTACATATCAAAGACCCCCAGAAGCGAAAATAGCTGATAAGCAAATTCCCCGAATGCCTGAACATAGGCGGCCGGGTCTTCGTTCTGCGGGATAAGCGTTCCGATAATCGAAGTTGCTGCAAGGCTGATGAGCAGGACAACCGTTAGTCGGATCGATGTAAAAAAGTTCCATACCTTCTTAACCAATTTAATAACCCTCCTTTTTGTTTATCTTATGGCCGGCGTGTGCTATAAAGAGGTAACAACTGACAAACCATACCACCATGTGATATAATTGGCAATCATAAACAAATCCATGAAAAAATTCACGGCCGGCGCTGTCATTGTAATACTGTTTATCACCGGGTGTTACCTGGATACTAGAAATAAGGAATTCCGCTTCGGCAAAAAGGGCTCGCTGTTCGCCCCCAAGACAGAACCCGAACAACCCAAATTCCCGGTTTCGACACTGTCAACCTCCGTCGATATTCACTATTCCGCCCAATACTGCGCGGAATGCCACGTGAACATCCCCCGCAAGGGAAGTAATCCTCAGTTAAGGTATGCGGGAGATTTTAAGCTATTATGCCGCTGCCATTACAGTAATACAAACAGTTACGTTCATCCGGTCGACC
>Ga0307426_1002208_pt1 | contig 12313 bp, 15 predicted proteins | sample SalMarWE160340MG_FD_202165 | JGI IMG/M metagenome (GOLD analysis project Ga0307426, IMG submission 202165) | Salt marsh sediment microbial communities from the Plum Island Ecosystem LTER, Massachusetts, United States - WE1603-40 | ecosystem: Environmental > Aquatic > Marine > Intertidal zone >... | reverse complement strand
AGACTATAATATCGGTAAATAAAACCAAGGAATATGAAGAAATATTTATGCCGACTCATTAGAGTAAAATATGAAAATTCTAACTTAAAAGGTGGACCGTCTTCCGGGGGCTTGACAGTCTGAGTGATTAAGTCGAGGAGCTTGCTATATTCACCATTCTTTCAGTGAGGAATTAGCTGGTATAGATGAAGGGGGCATTTTGAGCATATATATCGAGATTGTGAGAATACAGAGCTGTGAATTATTAATGTCTCCCGTGGGGTCTTGAGTGCGGGATTGCTAGGGGATCTCGTATCTGCTTATTCAGATTAAACCTAGGCATATTGGCCTCGTACTTGCTACATTTCCCATAGAGAGAATTAAACTAGCAGATTGTAAGTGAGGAAATCATGCCGATACCGTATTTCATCTCCGTCCTGGTACATATTCTTTCCGCTATAGTCTGGGTAGGCGGGATGTTCTTTCTGATTCTGATACTAATCCCGGTGCTGAGGAATCCCGAGTACAAAAGCATATTCTCAACGCTCTTTCGCCGGATCGGTGTACGCTATCGCTTGATAGGCTGGATTTCACTGGTGCTGCTGATAGTGACCGGTACGATCAACCTCGCTTACCGCGGATACGGCCTGTCGGACCTTTGGAGCGGACTCATCTTTCAAGGCACGTTCGGACACATACTCCTTCAGAAATTAATCATCGTGGCATTGATCCTGGTTTTGAGCCTGATTCACGACTTCTGGCTCGGTCCCAGAACCTCAGCCATTGTCAGGAAAGACCCGGCATCCCTCTTAGCCAAACGATACCGCACGATGGCTTCTTGGCTCGGAAGAGTGAACTTTTTGATGGCCCTTATAGTCGTCGCACTGGCCGTAATGCTCGTTCGCGGCGGGCTATAGTTATAATTGTAGCAATGCTACATAACACTTCCTCATTATTGAGGATCTATTTAATGTTTCGGTGTCGCTAAGGCATTTTGATCACTTTTTTTGACGGTTATTTTGACGAGTTAAAGAAGATATTCCTGACGATGAAAAGGAGAACCTTGGGGTCGAAGAGGACAGACAGGAAGAACCTGAAATCTTTTAAGCCCAGATTTAGCTTTACATCCCACACTCCGACCACGGCATCGAAGACGACCTTATCATTCTCGATGGAGTAGCAGTGTATGGCCACATCCAGGTCTCCCGCCGGACTTGAAACTTTCATGGAACACCTCCCGACCGCCTCACGTTAAGTTCTATTTGATTTATCTTATCGGTATTCATGAAGCCGGGAAGCGCAATATGAATGCCGTATTTATTCCCTTTATTTGCAGTACATAAGCGTTAGCGCTACGTGTCGTGTGTCAGAATTTCATACGGTGTACCGGATAAGCTGTTTCGGACAATTAGGCTCGAAATTGCAAAAAGTAACATATAATTATCCGATCCAAGGACAATTTTTGGTTAATTCCTCGGTTATCGGGATTAATGTATGGTTTTGTGAATATGGCATAGAGATTGCAATGTAGTACTTAAAGTGTGGTCAAGAGCGTAAATTAGCATGTCAGGGAGAAACCGGATGAAAGGACTTCAACAAATAGATTTCGCCAAAACACCGTTTGTCGCAATATGGGAAGTGACTCAAGCCTGCGATCTCGCCTGCCGCCACTGCAGGGCAGAGGCTATTAACAGACGCGATCCGGATGAGCTGACGACTCTCGAGGGTTTCAAGCTCCTGAGCATGATACATATGATGGGAACGCCGATTATGGTGTTGAGCGGGGGTGATCCGGTTCAGAGGGAAGATCTTTTCGAGCTGATCCGTTACGGAGCCGACCTTGGAATGCGCATGGCAACTATACCTGCCGCCACTTCCAGACTCACATACGAGCTTGTTAAAGGTCTGAGGGACGCGGGTCTCGATCAGATTGCTTTCAGCCTGGACGGTCCTGACAGCGAGACGCACGACACGTTCAGAGGCGTGCCGGGTTCTTTCGATATTACAATGAAAGGGGCTGAATACGCCCGTCGAGTCGGTCTTCCTCTACAAATCAACACAACTCTCAGCAAATACAATTACAACAGGTTCGATGAGATCGCCAAGCTCGTGCGGGACCTTGGAGTCGTTTTCTGGGAGGTATTTTTCCTCGTTCCGGTAGGGAGGGGGAAGCTCCTTGAGCAGATGAAAGCTCTTGAATATGAGAGGCTGTTTGAAAAGCTCTACAGATTCTCTAAAGAGGTTGATTTCATCGTCAAGATCACGGAAGCCCAGCACTACAGGCGGTACGTAATAGAGCAGGAAATGAGAAACAGTAATATCGGAGAGAATCTCTCGGGTATGAATCTGCCCGGAAGACTGAGACGCGACTTCGGACCGGGCGGCAGCATAGGACTCGCGCCCAAAGGTGTGAATTCGGGAAACGGTTTCGTTTTTATATCGCACACAGGCGAGGTATATCCGAGCGGATTTCTGCCCATGTCGGCGGGTAATGTAAGAACAGGCAGCATAGTGGACATATATAGGAACTCGCCACTTTTCAGAGAGCTGCGGGATTACGACAGATTGAAAGGCAAGTGCGGATTATGCGAGTTCAAGCATTTCTGCGGCGGCTCGAGGGCGAGGGCTTATGCCGTTACGGGCGATTATATGGAGTCTGAGCCATACTGTACGCATATCCCGGGTTCATATAGATCGGCTTCCAAAGTAGAGGACGCGGCGGCGCACCCTGCGGGCTTGTAATCTATCCGGTCCAAGCAGACGGCGAGAGTCGCAAAAAGCTCTGCGGATAAGGTTGGATGTCCGGAAATCGATTTAATCGTTGATAGGTGAGCAGGGGAGGGGGTTCGTTCCGAATCAGTAACTAATTTTCGGTGCATTACGCCGTGTGTGTTATGGCTTGATGCGCTGCCTGATTGCCCGGAGACACGTTTTTTTATAGTGCTGACAGTTTGTGATAAGTACGCTCGGCTGGGTTAATTTTAGTGATAGAACGGTTTTTTTGTAATTTCTGTTTACTGATTATCTCAGGTGTGTATAATCCTTTAGCGCAAATATCAAATAAGGGGGGAAGGTTATGATAGATAACAGCAGCATAATAGACATAATGACGTCTGATATTATCTCCGTTCACGAAAATCAGAAACTGAGCGATGTTACAACCATATTCAGGGAAAACGACATACATCACATCCCTGTGTTAAAGGGCAAAAAACCGGTCGGAATAATCTCCACCCACGACATATTCAAGCTGATATTCGATACCGGACACACGGACGAAAGAATGCTCGATGTGCTCCTCGATCATACCTATAAACTAAAAGAAGTCATGACGGATAAGCTTGTTGTCCTGGCAGCTTCGGCGACTATAAAAGACGCTACTAAAATACTCTCGGACAGTGCCATACATTCTATTTTGATTGTTAACAATAAGGGAGACCTGTCCGGAATCGTAACTACAACGGACCTCATCAGATACCTTCATGCTAATATTGAGACGGAGTAAGTATAGAACAAATATTTAAGCCTGCTATTGATTTCATAACTGCTACCGCCTGTTGCTTTGAAACTCATTCTTCTGACGAAACAATCATATAATGCCTGACCATCCTATCGGATAAAAAAACATCCTAGGCAGGATCTTTTGTAATCAGTATTAAAATGGATCAATTACTAAATAGGGTCTGAAGTAAGAGCCTGTCAGAGTACGCCGCGCCTTCTTAAATCAACCACGACTACGATAACATAAAGTATTATGGAAATAGCCATGAGCGCGCCGCCTATTGATACGGATATGATCAGTGTCAGCGGGGTCAGCTTGCTAATCGACAGAATGATCGTGAGAAGCGCCAGAATGTCTAACACAGACGCCGCTATCACTAATTTTCTTGTCCATCCTACCCCGATAGTCCAGCCGCCTTCTACGTGTGAGAGTGGTAAATTTTTAGAATTCATTTTTCACTCCATGCCTTATCGGGATGTGTCCTTACGTGGCAGTCGAGGCCCAGACAGGACATCTTGCTGTTTATGATATCGGACGCGTTATCGATATGCTCCTCCGTTTCCTGAAATCCGACTGTAGGAGCATGACAACGCAGGCAGATGCCGTTATTGTAAGTGTTGTAGAGCTTGATTGGCGTCTTATATCCCGCAATGTAATAAGCCCATACGTGCCTGATGCCGGTCATCTTGGCCTTTGCGTTTCCGAACAGACCGTAGTTAGAATGACAGGTAAAGCACTGATCTTCAGCTATCCACCTGTATTGATAGTGCTCAGAAGCCAGGTACTGGCTATCGGGATCTTTCAGGTCGTTCACGTAGCCGTGCATGACATGGCAGGAGTTGCAGAAATCAACTTTTTTTGAATCCTCGATAGCGGCACTGAAATTGAGCAGGTAAATCATAGGTGAGAGGATAAAGAATATCAAAAGTAATAACCACTTTCCAAAAGGCTGTGCAGTCTTTTTGGGGTCTTGTACCATAATTCTGATAATCAATAAAATGCACAGTACTGAAAGTACAAGCACAATCCAGCCGATTAGAGATAATCCGCCCCCATTCGCCGCTTTAATACTTTCTTCAAAGGGATTCATAACCTATTTTCCTTGGTTGATGCATTTCTGAAACTGTATTATTATATCTCCACGTGAATACTTTAACCATGTCTGATTTGAGTATTAATAACTTTATACTACATATTGGACTGTTATCCACAAACTAAAACATTATTACATATTGCGACATCAATATCATACCCATTTAGCATGGTATTATCAATACAATAAATGTATTTTGTCGTATATATAATGCCTATGATGAATTGATAATTATGCTAGGTCTTCATCATTGATTATTAAGGTATATTAATCTGATTTTGAGGCATCTCCTGAATCCATTTGTGTTCCGCGCTGGATAGCTCTTCTTCGACCATCTTACGATATTTTTTCTCCATTTCGGGACCGCTCTCCGCCGCTGCATCGATTACAGCAGGGAGAAATCTCGAATAAAAATTCTCCGAAACTTCATACATCCCTTGACGTGTAATACTTGGACCCATCATGCTTGCACCGTGCCTTGCCTGCCTGCTTCCATGATGCCATAAATCCCAGTAAGCCCATTGTACAGGTTTTTCAAACGGAGCATTCGCGTTTATAACGCCGTCCTTCTCGAGCATGTCCATGAACTTTTGAGCCGGTTCTGCGAGGTTTTCGTTGTAAGATTCCACGAATTGATCGTATTGGTCGTAAAAATTATCTACATACGTGTCATTGTGGCAATTCAGACAGGCTCCTATCATCTTCTCTCTTCTATCATCTGAATAAATGACTTCGGCTACTTTTCTCCGTACTTCCTTGTTCACGATCTTTTCGTTTTCTACGACGGTTTCTACAGTCACCACTTCATCTCCTATTGATGGGGGGTCCACATCTTCGGGGTAATTCTCCTTATAACCGTCTTCATACACAACAAGATTTACCCTCGTGCTTATTGCCGGCAGTAAATCCCAGCTTATCCGCTCGCCTACATCATGGGAGCCCCCCTCGACGAAACCCTGAGCGGACATGTATGAGCCTATGTGGCAGGAAGAGCAGGTTGGGGCTGCCGAATAATCCCTTCCCAGAACCCATTCGCCCCTTTTGTTGAGGTCCATTCTTTCGCGGTTGGCATAAAACCCTATACCGTGTTTAGATTCATCATATATCTCGATCTGCGGATGGTTTGCACCCATATGACATTTGCCGCATGTTGTGGGTGACCGGGAAAGCTGAGCCTGGAAAGCATGGCGGGCATGACATGCATGACATGACCCTTTGGAACCGTCGGGGTTGAACCTGCCCATGCCACTGTTGGGCCACGTCTCGGGCAATATAAACGGCTTCTTCTGTGATCCCGTACGGACTATGTGACCGTCTTCGTCCCTTGCGAATTTTATGATACTCCCGTGACATTCCTGACAAGTCCTGGAAGTGGTTGACATATTACCTTGTTCGTCTGATTCAAGTGCTTCTTCGACAAGCGCGTTTTTCGGGTTGAATATGAGTTCTCCGGCCTTGGCATGGGGGGAGTTAGCGAACTCTTTATATTCTTTTTCGTGGCATTCCGCACAATCAAGGGGAGTGACCAAAGCCGATATATATACTCCTTCGTGCTTCCAGGCATCGATGTCGTTTCTGTTCGCGCTGTGGCACTCCACGCAGCCTATCCCCACTTTGGCATGCCTTGAGTATTCCCATTCTTTTACCAGTGCCGGGGAATCGTTCTTGTGACAATCCACGCATGCCCTGCTGTCTGCCGTAACAATTGCGACCCGTCTTTGCTCAACCAGCTTTCTCTGCGATTCTCTGTAGGCGACCAGCAGAAGAGCTGCAAGCAGAAAAAACGACAAGACAGCTACGATCCATCGTTTTGCGTTCAGTGACATGGTAACCTCTCACACACTACATGATTTCTAAGGCGCAAAGCTTTCCCAAACGGTGAAGAGCAAGAATATCAGAACAAAAACGAGTCCAAGCATTACCGAGAGTATGTCGGGAAATCTTAATTTCTTTTGCAAATATTCTTCTATAAAAGGCCATAAAAACATCGCTAAAAACAGGAACATTGTGAAAACGACGCTCACTTTAAGTGAGGTTAGTTTGAGAAGCCGGAAATTAAAGTAGAAGTACCATTCCGGCTTTATGTGCTCCGGGGTGACGTTTGGATCTGCAGGAGTGCCCAGGCCAACCGGGAAAATCAGCGACAGAATAGTGAGTATGTATAAAAGCAGTACTCCCAGCATGAGTTCGTTGATTAGATGATCTGGTAGAAATCGAAAGAAGCGTTTCTCCTCGGGCACGGGTTCGCCCTCAAAATGTAATTCCGTCACGCCGTGCAGTCGAATTAGAAGAATGTGTAGCCCTATGAAAATAAAGGCCAAAGTAGGAAGAACGCCTATGTGAAGTACGAAGAATCTTGTTAGTGTATTATCTCCGATAGCAGGCCCGCCGCGTAAGAAATATGAGATTGTAGGTCCAATTAACGGCACAGCCTCCGTAAGATTGGTTGCGACCGTAGCACCCCAGAAGCTCATTTGCTCGAAAACAAGCGAGTATCCGGTAAACCCGAAGGTGAGGATTATGAACAAAAGTATGAATCCTATAAGCCAGTTAATTTGTCTCGGATGTCTGTAAGCGCCCGTGAAATAGACACGAAACATATGAAGGAACAGCGCAACGATCAAAAAATTCGAGGCCCATCTGTGTAGTGAACGGATAAACCAGCCGAATCTTATCTCCTGAGTAATCCTGGCCACGCTCTGGTAAGCCTCCTCGGGGAACGGAATGTAGTAAAATGTAAGCGCAATACCTGTTATGACCTGAATTATGAATAAATAGAGCACCGTGCCGCCAAGGCAGAACCACCATTTTTTTAGGTGATAAGGGACAGGCTCGGCACCGGCCTGTCTCAGTATTTCCCAGTCAAATGGGAACATCTCATCTATCTTGCCAATGATGCCGCTTTTGCTTGTCGAGACTTCACTCTTCATTAGCCGGTCATTCTCCCAGGCTTATTCACCTCTATGTATACTATTTGGCTTTTTTCATCGACTTCTACAGATACTTTTCTTAAACTTTGACCGGCGCTTGCGGGCGGGCCTGAGATTGCAACACCGTTGGAGTTAAAAACACCTTTATGGCATGGACAGAAGAACTCATTTTTATCTCCCTCCCAGTGCACCCTGCATCCTAAATGCGGGCAGACCGAGCTAAAAGCTTTGAGTCCCGTGTCATCCCGCATGATGAGGATTTCATGTCCTTCGAGATCATAGAACGCCTTTACAGTGCCTAATTTATACTGGCTGAGACGTCCGCCGTATATCTTTATCTTTTCTGTTTTTCTTTTCTTAGGTATTACGAAAAAAAGACCTTCAAATAAGAGCAGACCGTAAGCAATGGCAACTCCAAGAATAATGAAGATTTTGGAAAGGAAATCACGTCTAGGTCGTTCTTTTAGGTTCTTGCCGGAGAAATCTGAAGAAACATGTTTCTCATCTTCTTTTTCCATAACTCACCCCATTTGTAAACGAATTCAATACACGCCTTTAGATCGTCGATGCTAACGAAACTAGACCTATTTTCTGAAGCCAATATCTTCCCGGATAAACCGTTGCTCTATTGTTCAATGAGGCAGGATTCGAAGTCTTCTCGGGTGTATGAGTCGTATTTGAGTGTGGTTAGGTATAATACAAGCGTTTCAAATTCTTCGGGGGATCCCTTAAATCTCTTCCTGTATTTTTTCTTCGCATTACTCTGACACACAGGCGTATCCTTGAAATATTTTTTGGGATTTTTCAGGAAGGCTTTAAGGAACTCAGCATCTACTTTAGTCCCAATATCGGAAAGATCAGGGGCTATTCCCTCTTCTTTCTTTTCATCGTCTGCTTTAAGCTCGACTCCTTTGGACTTGGCAAAGGCTTCTTTCTCTTTCTGTATAGCGTCCGACTCCGCATTGATGGTATGACAGGTGTAACATCTTTTCTCTATAAAAATCTTCCTGCCATTTTCCTTGACTTGGTTATCCTGAGCGGAAGCTAAACTGGACAAAATTATCAGACCGGCAAATGCTAAAGCCAGTCTGAACGTATGTGTCATGATTCATACCTCCCTTTTTTTATTTTATGTCATCAAATCATTCCTCTATAAGACAGGATTCAAAACCTGCTTCCTGCATATCTCCGTACTTAAGTGATGAGAGATAAGTAACCAGGACTTCAAACTGCTCGTCGGAGCCCTTGAACCTTTTTCTGTATTTTTTCTTGGCTTCCTTCTGACAGTCCTTGGCGTCTTTAAAATATGGTCTCGGATCTTTCAGGAATTTCGTCAGCCATTCCTTGGTTCTTAGATTGCCAACGTCGGACAGGTCGCCGCCCTTAGCTTCTTCTTTTTCTTCTTTATCTTTCAGCTCGACGCCCTTGGACTTGGCGAAGGCTTCTTTCGCAGCCTCAATCTCCGCTTCCTGAGCCTTGATTGTGTGACAGGTGTAACATCTGCTTTCCACAAATATTGTAGGCCCGTCAGCCGAAGAGTCCTGAGCATAGGCCCCTGCTGTAAATGCGGCCAAGAAGATCAATACGTATACATATCTGTAAATTTGTACCATGGTATATATGTCCCCCTGTATTTTATGGTTTCGTGACATGTGGCGCATATCTTGTTGAACGGTTCTCTCAGCAACACTTCCTTTTCCGTTTCAACTTTCGCATTGGTCCCTAGTTCTTCTTTGAGACCCGGTATCACAATCATCTCTATAAATTGTAACTGTCTATCTGTCATTTCCGAATTATAAACTGTTCTGCCTTTAATAACTCCCTCCGGATGCGGATCGTGGCAGCTGAAGCATGCTATCTTGCCGTTTTCATCTCCGGGTAGCGGTTTGGCGTCTTGACCGAGATGGAGCTTTGAGCCGGGGTGAGTTGTCTCGTCGTGACATCCAAGACAATTCTCCGACGGCGCGTCGACAAGGAAATAAGTGGGGCTCGTCTGTCCTTCTTTCGGCACTTCCGTGTGGCAGTCAAGACATACGAACTCGTCGTCCACCATTGACGTATGGGGGTTTTCCTCCTCGTCTTCCTCATCATCCTGCGCGAGAAGAAGGGTATGGATGGAAAACGCTAATAGTGCAATTATGAGTAATCTAATAATCATATCCGCCCTTCACGTGACAAGTATTGCAAAATGTAATTTCATGACAGTTACCGCACTGCCTCGGATTGGCCCGCGCTTCGATACCGTGTATAAATCTGAAATTTCTGTCGTGAACCATGATCGTCGGCAGGTCTCTTCGCTTGTGGCAGTCTTCACAGAACCTGGGACTGTGACAATTTTCGCAGGATTCCTCGTTCGCCTTGGCGAACACAGCGTGTTTCGACATCCAGTTGAAATTATGATTTTTAGGCTGTATTTCCGCCATGTTAAAGTGGCATGTGCTGCAGTCGCCCGGGGCTATATTGCCCGCCTGTGGATTATAGTGACAGAAATGGCAAGTCTCTTTGCCCGGGAAAAACGCCTGCTTAGACGCTTTGATCGTTTCCTCGATTGATTTTTCGTCCTCGAGCTTCACGTTTACCGGGTGGCATACGAAGCAGTCGAAGCCTTCTTTCTCCATGACGCTTTTGTGCACCTCGTGAGAATAGTTCATCTTGACGTCAAGCGGCATTTTTGGCTTGCCGCCCTGAGCGTCGTCCCCGCTCTGTGTACCGCAAGCGGCAAGTGCGGCCACAAGAGCCATGTAAGCGATTATGAGCGTTCGTTTCATCATAGGTTCTTCGAAAAATAGTAACTCAATCCGAGATCGACTCTCACGTCTTTGCCAAAATCCGGATTGGTATTGAATTCGACAGCCGTCCTCATTACCAGATTTCTGATCAGCACGTATTCGCCTCCCACGATATAGCTGAAAGCGTTTCCGCTCTGATTTGTAATCTTATCATAGTACGCGTATGCAAACGCAAACTGGAGTTCGAAATCGCTTGTAACTTGTTCGTAAACGCTTGTATTTGTGCCTATGGCGTAGTCATTGTCTCCGCCGCCTTCTATATAGTAGAATCCCTGGAACGCCCGTAGTCCGATCTGCTGCCAGAAATCGACGTCAAATCCCAGCCTGGCTATGTTCCCGTTGCTCGAATCGCCGGGTATGACATCGTAGTGGGAGAAAGCGTAGCTGCCCTTTATTTCAAGGTAATTTGTCGGCACATAAGTAACGGCCGCTTTTGCCTGCTGCATCCTGCCGTAGGAAAACAGGTCGAAGATCGGGTCCAGCTGAAAATCCTGCCTGTCCTGATCCAGGTTGTAATTGTCGTATTCCAGATTTAGATATAGAGACCTCAGGACGGTTATTCCCACGCCCGTTGTGAGGAGCCCCAGGTTGCCCTCGCCGACGTCTATCTCCGCGAGAGCGTAAACGTCTGCGTAGTCCGTAAATGGCACGACTCTGTTAAACGCGACGTTTACGAACTGTCTTGTCGAAAAGTCGTCGGGATCGTATAGTTCGTAGCCGACTGATATCAGAGAACCCAGTATTGCGTCCGTCTTGAGTTTAACGCCGTAAATTCCGAAGCTGTCGGTAGGCTCTTCAGGGTCGGGCTGCCAGTTCCTCTTCTGATACCCTCCGTAGGCAACCACCTCGAGACCGTCTATGGGCTTGGCTCTTACAAGCGCGCCGTCCATGAGGACGAAGTTAACGCTTTCTGTATTTATCTGTCTGCCTAAGCGAACCTCATAGGTTCTCTCGTCGTTTCCGAATTCGAGAAACGCGTTGTAAATGTCCAGAGACTCCTGGTCGCCGTTAAAAACTTCCCGGCCTCTGAGAAATGTGTTGAATCCGACGTTGTGTTCGGGATTGACAACACTCATGTCGAGATACTGGTAGAACGGATAGACGTACTTCTTGTTTCTGAAAGGACTGAGTATTGGACTGGGGGCTTGGAAGAGGGCGAAGGCGTTACCGTATACGCCGGTGCTCCTCGGACGAATCATCTTCTCCTGGCCCGAAGCCGCATTATTCCCGATAGCGACTATAATTACTACTATTGCGGCCTTGAGAAATTGTTTTGTCATTTTTTCGAGTTACTCCATCAGCCCCGGTACCCCGTTATCTCCATGACATATAGGACAGCTTGCTAGTCCTTCCATTATTACAAACTCTTGTATATCTTTCAGGGGAACACTGCCCGTGCCCGAACGGTCCTCCTGGTGTATTACTTCCAGCGGATGGCAGGCAAAACAATCTGTCCTCTGCCAGCCTTCGGGATGATCTTCCTCGGTAAGAATCAGCCCTTCATTTGAGTTGAATATGTTGCCAAAGTCCTGCCCCTCGTTATCTTCGTTCACGCACGAGGCAATGAATAAAACAAATAACATAAGAAGCAGGACTTTATTCATTGACTTATATTCTTTTCTCCTATTCAGCACTTTCGGGCCTGTTGATACGCTCGCTCGGTGGAAGCGCAGGTAAGTGCACCTCTGCGGCACCGAGCGGATCGCCCGCGGCATGACAATTGACACACGCGCTTTCAGGCTGCGGACCCGCAAGGTGACCTTCCCCCGTCAGTGCATTACCGGCAGCATTGACACCGAGGTTGTCGTGACACGATGTACATGCGTCTATGACCGGCTGTGTCGAGAACGTGGCAAGCACTACGTTCTCGTCGTCAACCTTCGTAAACTCTCTGTAGTATGAAGCCTGCACGCCGTTTCCAAGAACTCCCATCCCCGGATTGAGAATGTTGGTGTTCTGGAGATGGCAAGTGTAGCAATCGCTCCTGTTCCCGGGATAGAGAACATCACTGAAATCGTGC
>Ga0307426_1002203_pt1 | contig 12322 bp, 8 predicted proteins | sample SalMarWE160340MG_FD_202165 | JGI IMG/M metagenome (GOLD analysis project Ga0307426, IMG submission 202165) | Salt marsh sediment microbial communities from the Plum Island Ecosystem LTER, Massachusetts, United States - WE1603-40 | ecosystem: Environmental > Aquatic > Marine > Intertidal zone >... | reverse complement strand
GGTGGGATATTGCGAGACACAATGCAGCAAGATGAGCTTGTCCACATTCCCGCCAGCTTTGAGAGCCTCAACAGCCAGATTTACCTCCCCTAACGTGCTCATACCTGTCGAAAGAATAACCGGCAGATCGTAGCCGCCGATTTGCTCCAGAAAAGGAATGTTGGTCGTGTCTGTCGAAGCAACTTTTATCGCAGCCACACCCATCTTCACCAACATGGTGAGACTTGAATAGTCGTAAGGAGTACATAGATATGTGATACCGAGCTCATCACATTTACGCTGAATTTGACCGTGATCCTCGGCGCTCAACTCGAGAGATTTAAGCATCTGGTACTGGCTTTCTGAGGTCCCGGTATTGGCAATCTGGTACTTCGCCTTTGTCACTTGTTTGCCTACGAGTTCATCCGCATGAAAACTCTGGAACTTGATCGCATCCACCCCGGCCTTCGCTGCTTCGACGACCAACTCATGGGCAAGACGAATATCGCCGTTATGATTTACCCCAGCTTCGGCGATGACGTAGGCTGGGAATCCCTCACCTACCATTCTTCCAGCGATTGATACAGGTCCTACCATCAGTGCTTCTCCATAAGATTCATTGCGAGCAACATGTCCATTTCGATATCGATTTCGATACTTCGAGAAGGCGGCATGATGTACGCTATGATCCGCTCACCATACAAGACCTTACGTGTACGAATTACTTCCGGATCAATGACTTCAACCGCACCATTTAAGCGGTACACATCTGGCAACAGCTGGCGTCTGCTGTACTTTCCCATTACATCGATGCCTTCGATTAATGTCGAAAGCCAGCCGTCTTCAACTCTGTACATCCAGTAAGGATGATGCTCAACCTTACAAACACTCCGCACGCTATCGGGTTGAGAATCCAAGAATAGTTGAACTGCAGAATCGATATCATCCGCCATTCGCAGAGGGGATGTTGGTCGCAGCCAAACGACGAGATCCGGTTCATACTGTTCATGCTTCAGGAAATAATCCAGGGCATGGGTAAGGACTTCCAGATCAGAGGCATCATCGGCGGCCAATTCCTCCGGCCTTTGGAACGGCGTTTCTGCACCGCACTTTCGGGACACCTCAGCAATACTTATATCCTCTGTGGTGACAACGACGCGACTCAATGACTTTGATTTGAGTGCCGTATCGATTGTCCACTCAATCAGAGGCCTACCCGCCAGCTTGGCCAGGTTCTTCCTGTATACCCCTTTAGAAGCTGCCCGCGCCGGGATCATACCAAGTACGTTAGTAGCCCTCTTCATCACCTTACCCTTCAAGTTCTCTCCCCAGCAATGGGAGAGGTTTACTCACAGCCGTGCCATTTGCCACACACCCAACCTGCCTTCTTGATGAAAACAATTTATCGTTGGATTGTGAGACTTGCATGCAACTGGTGGATTGTACTCCTGATCAGCGGCTGCACGAACGGCCGGGCAAACACATTATTCGCTCGCGTAGTATGATTACGCAATTCGCCAATCATACTTGATCTACGATGGGACAAATTTCCATACGATGAAGGGTTCCATTCGGGAAACCGTGGCTAGAATCCGAAGCACCCCCGCCCTGGAAGCCACTTCCTGGTATTCTGTCGGTTCTTTCACGGGGAAAGCACTCTCTTTCGCATTTACTTTCATATTCGCTAATTTACTCACAACCGAGGAATTTGGCACCGTTTCGCTCTTCAATACATGGGTCGCGCTCTTATTTCCGTTGATCACGCTCAATGTATTCTCCTCGGTGCAGCGTGCAAAATTCGATATCGACGAGGAAAGATTTTCGGAGTTCATTTCCTCGATCACTACCCTCAGCCTGATTTCATCGACGATCATTATTCTAATTATTGTCGGCATTCCAAATGAGGCAAGCATCAGGATCTTCGGAATTGATCACAGCCTGATTGTTCTAGCAGCCGTCGTTGGCGCCGCTTCGAATGGAATTGAGATCTTTTATTCGATCTGGAAAGTAAGATACGCCTTTCAGCTGTTCACAAAGGTAAGCTTGCTCCAAACCCTGGCAAAACTCGGGCTATCGTTCATCTTGATCCTATTGTTCACCAAATATGCTCTAGGCACTGCAGCACAGGGACGAATAGCCGGTATTACGCTTGTGGACTTAATTCTCGGGGGCGCGCTCATCTTCATCGCGCTGCGCTCGGGGAAAGGATGGTTTAATCGGAGCCATTGGAAATACGCCCTGGCCTTCTCGATCCCTCTTATACCGCACACAATCTCAGGCATTCTGCTCTCTCAATTTGACCGCATCCTGATCGGACAAATGCTTGGAGTCGCAGATACAGGTTCCTATTCATTCGCCTATCAGCTGAGTGAGCCGATCCGCTATTTATGGCTTGCTACGAACGCAGCCTGGGTCCCCTGGTTTTTCGAAAAGATGACCGATAGCCAATATGAACGGATAACACATCGGGCACAGCAGTATCTCTACGTCTTCGCCTCAATCACAGCGGCGGCCATGATCGTATTACCCATTGCAATACGGTTCGTCACGCCTTCCTCCTATTTATCGGGATTGAAAATCGTGCCGCTCGTGATTGCGAGCGGTTACATGACGTTCTTGTACTCGCTCTACGTGAACGTGGAGTTCTTCGAGAAGAAGACGATCTTCATTTCAATCGGAACAATCCTGGCGGCCGTGACCAACATCTTGATAAACATCTTCCTGCTTCCAGGATACGGCATCGTCGCTGCCGGTTGGGCGGCACTCATCGCATATTTATTCCAATTTCTCTTTCATTTTGGAGTTGTGATGTTCGTGCTCAAACAAACGAAGCTTTATTCTCCTCGGAGTGTTTTTATTACGAGCATCGGAATACTCGCCGGCGCTGCTCTTCTATCGAGTTGGTTCTGATCCACTGAACTGCTCAATAAGCTAGCTTAAAATCCTCGGAGTCTTCCAGGCAGCGTTTTACCACGTTGGACCACCAAGCGCTGACATTGATACGATCTACCTCATAGGCATCCATTTCCACCCATAAGTTCCCCTGGATCTCTGCCTTCACTAAGAAATGTTCGGTAGCTATCCGTGCATGTAAGGTCTGAATTCTGCGAATTCCGGGCATTATCGATTGAAATGTTGAACTCCCCCGATTATTGCCTACCAGGGTGTTCCTGCGTGTCATCGGGTGTCTGGCTGGAGATCCAGACGTACAGCCCCGTAATCAAAGGAAAGCGGTAGGAGGTAATCATCGGGGAGTGCGTCACACGCCGTACACACTACGGCACACGGGGTGAAGGATTCGTCCCGTTCAGAAGCAAAGGCCGGCAGGGAGACGAGATGGCGTATCGAAACGCCGCTCTGTGGGGCATCCAATAGGTACCAGAGTTGATATTCGAGATTATTTCTGGAATACGATAGCCCCACCTGATTGCACCCGGACGATTTAATCTTCTCCGCAACTGAAACGAGCCCCTCCTCCGCCTCAGGATTGATCGCGAAGAGCAGCTCATCTTTTGGCGCGACGAAAACACTCTCCACCCGCGTCGGCCATGGTCGATGCCCGATCACAGGACGCATGTTGCTGAGCAGTACATAGGGCACGGAATAGATCAGCAGCAGAACCGAAAGGAGCAGGCCGAACCGGGTCCACCTTGAGAACGTGAGCCCGACAAGCGGCGCACCCAATACGAAGAAGCCTAACTGGTATCGAATGCCAAAGATATGGTCGCTGAAGCCAATTAGCGATAACAGGATGAATGATGAGGTTAGAATGATTACATAGGTCAGCCCAAGCCTGAATTGGCCGCGTATCGACACGTAGCTCATGACCGCCATCGCGAACAGGATCAGCATAAAATGAATGGGACTACCAGCCGAATCCTCGTGATTCCAGGCCGCGCCCTCAAGGTTCCGGATCCAGGCTTCCGGAAAGAACTGAGGCAACCGGCGCAATGCCCGGAAATAGGTCTGATTGAAAGCCGAGAATGGGCTGACGAAATTCATGGCCGCCATTCGTGCCAGCTGCGACAGCCTCGGATTTACCTCCGCCAGCGCTTGCAATCCTACCCCTATCATGCTCATACCGACTGGGCCAGACGATCCTTGCGTTCCGACATCGATTATCTCGCCCATGGCATCGCTAAAACTGGAAGGAGCCGCGTTCGAAAGCGAGGGAGCATCGAGAATGTCCGAACGAAACGGGAGCATCCTTAAGATCATATTGAATGGGTTTCCTGAGCCATACGGACCACCCGTAGATTGAATGTTCCTCGCCCAGAAAAGCCCGTTTCCAGTGACGACAATCGCCGCCAGGACGACGCCCTGGAAGATGGTCTGCTTCCACTTCCTGTCCTGTAAGCGGCCGAGGAAGAACCAGACCATCAACGGGCCGGCGAACGGGAAGAACGTGCCCTTCGTCAACATTCCCAGGCTGAGCGCAAGCCCAAGGCCGAAGAATTCAAGCCGATTGAGTTCTCGCTTCCGGCTCAGGACCACGAAGTACCCCAGACAGACCACCCAGAAGGCTGCGGCGTAATCATTCTGGGTCGTGGAAGATTGCAGCAGCCCCATCGGAATGCTGAACGTGATCACTGCCGTCAACCACTGAGTCCGCCTGTCACCGCCGAGTAAGGCGGCAATACCGCTTGCGACAATGACTGAAGCGAGCATGAGAAACCACTGGGCTAGCCCGGCTGGCTGGTCATTCCCCCATAGGACTCGCAGATGCAGGATCACTGCTTCCGCCCAGTATGGCCGGACATTCTGGCTTTCATGCATGGTCGGAAAGTGGGCTAAAGTTAGATTTTGAGCCCACTCCAGCACACGCGGCATGTGGTAGTCCATCGCGTCAACGTTATTCGTTGGAGTGACGACGGCTACAGCGAAGAGGATAGCGGAGAGGGCCAGGATCGAAACGAGCAAGCCGATCTCCAGGCGGCTCATGGAGCGCAGCCCGGAGACTACGGCCCGATAACCGGCCAGAAGGTTTCCCGATCGAACGCCGAACACGCAGACGATGACGCATCCCGCCAGCCATCCCGCGGCGATGGGCCAACGCGAGAGCCCGTTGAAAAGGCTCAGGCCTTCCGTCAAGAGAACCAGATAAGCTCCCCAGAAGGCGACCGCCAGTAGGAATGCACCCTGCCAGGGTCTACTTCTCCCGGCGGAGGTCTCCGACGATCCCAGGCAGACCAATATGAGAACGCCCAGAAGGAGCGGCGGAAGCAGAACGGTTATCGCCATGTTCGCTTATTCTCTCTCAACCCTGTTTCTTCCCAGATGGAATGATTTCAGGTCCCTTCAGGAAACCACAATCCCCTGCTTGCCGTGTGGTCAACCGAAACCGCCGTCGCAAAATAACCCCACATCATTCACCGCTGCGCACAAAGCCTTGGCCGAGGAGGTACTCCACAATTAAATGCGCGTTATCTTCAGGGGTGGTATTCTGCGTATTGATGACGAGTTCGGCATGGTCAGGCGCTTCATAGGGATCGTCAATCCCCGTGAAATCCTTGATTTCTCCGCGTCGTGCCTTGGCATACATGCCCTTTGTATCGCGTGCTTCACACACTTCGAGTGGGGTGTCGACGAAGACCTCGATGTAGTGCTCGTCGCCAACCATGTTGCGGACATCATTCCGTGTAGCCCGATATGGGCTTACGGCGGCGCAGATGGCCACGCCACCATGGCGTACGATCTCCGAGGCGACGAAACCGATGCGTCGAATGTTGATGTCGCGATCCTCCTTGCTGAACCCGAGACCACGCGATAGATGCGTGCGGACGACATCGCCGTCCAGCACCGTGACCTGCCTGCCCGCCTCGAGCAGGAGCATCGTCAGCACCTCGGCCGTAGTCGATTTCCCCGCACCACTCAGTCCGGTGAACCACACACAAAATCCCTGCTTGTGGCGTGGTGGATAGGTCTCTTTAAGAATTTCTGCAACTTCGCTGCGGGTGAACCACACAGGTAGTTCACGCCCACGATTCAAATACTGTTCCCTAACCTGCGTACCGGAAATCGTAGCTGTTTTTGCGCCTTCTGGGACTTCAGACGCCTCGACGTATCGGCCCTCATCAGGAAGGAAGACCATATTCAGGAACGGGACGGGCGTGACCCCCAATTCCTCGCTGAACCTCTCGACAAGCTCCTGAGCGTCATAGGGCCCATAGAAGGGTTTGCCTTCTGAATCAAGACCGGGACTCGCATGATCACGGCCCACGATGAGATGATTCGCCCCGTAGTTCCTGCGGATGAGTGCGTGGAGCAGCGCCTCGCGCGGACCGGCCAGGCGCATGGCGAGGGGAAGTAGGGCCAGCAAGATCCGGTCAGGTTCGTAATAGCGTGAAGCCAGTGCACGGTATGTGCGAACGCGCGTGAAGTAATCAACATCACCCGGCTTGGTCATACCGACTACCGGATGCAGCAGCAAAGTGCCATCGATGCGTTCGATCGCCCGTTTGGTTAGTTCTTCATGCACCCGGTGCAGAGGATTTCGAGTCTGGAACGCGACCACATTGCTGTGCCCCATTTCCTTCAACCGTTTGCGGGTTTGGACCGGGGAGAGGCGTAGATCTGAGAAATCGTAATGCCGTGGTAGATCAATGACCTGCAACCTACCAGAGATATTTAGCCTGCCCCAGCGGTGCATCTCCGATACCAGCGGGTGTCTCAAGTCGGAAGTGCCAAAGGCCTTCTGGGCCGCTTCTTCCAGATCCCAGGAATAGATCTCGTCCACAGTCATAACCGCCAGGAGCTCATTCTTCGGGCTGTGCAGGGCAATTTCCTGATCCAAGTGCAGCCGGCTCTCATCATTTACAGGAAGCGTCACGGGAAGCGGGAGCAACATGCCATTGGCCAACCGCATCTCTTCCAGGACGCGTAAATAATCTTCCTCTCCCATAAACCGATCGAGCGGTGAAAAACCTCCCATTGCCAGCATTTCTAAATCGTTCAGGCGGCGATCATCTATTTGGATCGAGGGCAAGGTGGAGGCATGCGCCTTAAGTTCTTCATATTCGCCGCCTGACGGCAGCAAATCAATCAAGCTCCCTCCATAGGGTGAAATCAGTTCGATACGACTTGCCATTCATCCATCCTTTGATGCTGATCTTCTCGTTTCATAATTGGTGACGAACTCCGAATTATAAACCCTATGGCGGCAGGCCGTCTCCCGATTGCGGGCTGGTCGAGTCCATCCAGCGACAGGGCTTGCCACCCGAATGAAAAAAACGTGGCGGCGGAATCTTGTCTGGGTGAACGGCCGCTATGGACGATGTGCCTTCTCGAGATATATTCAACGGCAGCAGGTTGATGAATTCCGATTTTCCGGGTGTACCGTCATGCGATGGCTGCTCGCGCCTGGATAGATCTCCTTCCAGAGCGCTTACCCCCTCCGCAGGTCTTGTCCTCGTTCAGTCATTTACGAAGAAGACCTGGATGCTTCCCGGGTCACTCACCAGTTCAAGATGGATCGTTCGGTCGATCCCCTCTTCGATCAGAGCCCAATCGGCTTGATGTGATTGAATGAAATCAGGTTCGATGATGAGGGCTGAGACCTCATTTTCTTGCAGCCATGAGTTGAAGGCTGACAGGTCGCTGCCCCCCGGTACCTTTGTCAGATCGATCCAGATCATTTTTGAGGCGATCGCCGGAAGTGGTGTGTAGGATGCCACCACTGATCCCCGTGGAAGATTCTGAGCCAGGTAGTGAACGGCGACTTCTTGAGACGAATCCCCAATTTCCCATGGCAGCGGAAATGGATAATCATCATGTAGGATGATCCCGCCGCACAGCGCGATCAGCAGCCCGACCGTATAAAGCGCATCGGTGCCGAGATTGGTGTAGAAGTCCACAATCCAGATCACGCCGACGACAAACAACAGAACCACCCCGACAGTGATAAATGCAGGTTTATTATCGATCAGGCTGAATACGATCAAGACCAGAAGGAGAGAGGCAGTGACCAACCGGGCTGACACCTTGCGTGACCAGGTAAAGAAATAGGCCAGGCCGAATCCAGCCAGAAGGAACCAGATAAACTGGGATAGCAGGAGAAAACCTTCCCGTAGATAGAAACCAAGATAGAGAGCCCCGTAAAGCGGCCATAATGCCAGAACAGCCAGGAGTAAGTACGACCTCTTCGCAGCGAATGCGAAGATGCCAAGCAGCGCCAAGAGAAAGACAGCCGGGCCGACCTTCTTTCCGTATGCCGTGAGAAGCATGCTGGGAAGAATTTTCATGTTGTGAAGGATCCGATCGATAAAGGCCCCTGGATTCCTCAAGATCGCCCGGAAGACTGAGCCTTCGTTTTCAGTTCTCGTCCCATATAAATCTTCTGCCTCCTTGAAGCCCTCCTCAAACGAAGCTCCACTGATCGTGTGCTGAGCCCATTCTAGGGTGTTATAGCCTTTGTTCCCGATCTGGGTGGAATAGTCGCCTGTCGTTAAACCATGGGCGAGGAAGAAAGCAATGAAGATACTTGCCGCGGGCAGAAAGACTGCGGGCAAATTCCTCCAGATCCGTTTGCCGCGCAAAGAGAGCAAGGCGATAACGATCACAAAGAACGGGAACAGGAAAACCCCATCCGGCCTTGAACCGGAAGCGAGCCCAAGGAACAGCGAGGCGATCCAGATGCTGCGCGATTTTCTCGACTTGTAATAATCAAGGACGAAGGATAGCGATAGTGCGGACATTGAGGTGAATAAAGCATCGCTCGGATTGTTTAGAACTGCGATCGGTGCAGTTGAAATAAACAGCAGGCCTGCAGTAATGACCGGACTGAATTCATCTTTAAATCTACTGCCGAGTCTGATGATCGAAAGCCAGAGAATGACGTAGAGGACCATTCGGCCGATTCCCGCACTGAGCATGAACCAGTTCACCGATCGCCCCACGATTAGGTAGATTGGCCCATAAATGAACGCCAGCAGTGGGCCACGAGCGATCTCACGCACATCACCATTGATGAGTTCCCAGCCGCTTGCGATGTATTTGGTCTCATCGTGCGGGTTGATCTCGGGCATCTGCGGCAGCAAATCGGGAGACACGAGCACGAAAGTAAGGATTAGGAATAACGCCAGGAGCAGGCTTTGGAAGGAGACTTTTTGCTTTAAGGTGTTTGCAATTTCTGACATCGGTCATTCCTTTTGGATTTGAACGAGCATACCAATCCTCGTTAGTAAGGCGAGTTCTGACTTGAACTTCTCCGTACATTGACAGAGGCCATCGAATTTCATGTTGGATCAAGAATGCTACAAGCACCTAGTCATACAGTGATACCGAACGGCTTTCCAGCCCACCGGATCATCTCGACGGAACGTTCGGGGTGCCTGTTCTGCAGCGATTAACATGTTTGACCTCTACGCTTTCAGGAGGGCGAAACTGTGCGAATTTGAAAACCCGGCCTCAATGCACTGACGAACAGCAGAACACGAAAACCTGCACATTAAAGCTGCCATCCCAAAAAACGCGAAGGAGCCGGGATTATCCTTCGTGCCGCAGATTGCTTCGTGTTGAACGTGACGCAGCTTCGAACACTCCCTAGTTGACTCCCCCCAGCTCAACGAGCTTGAAATGGTCACTTTCGAAGAGGACTGGGAATTCTGTCTCTGTGCCAGCATATTCGATTGCATAATCAAATGGGAATTGTTTGTCAATTTGTAAGAGTCTTTGGTCCGTCAGCAGTCGATATTTCTCATCCGCTTTCTCGGCCGAACTCAGATAATTCATCGTTGTCGGTACACCATAGATTTCAGACAATCTCGTCTTCCAAGACTGCATCGCCTGATCCTGAAATGGAATAGCACGATAGTCAACCAATATCGCACGCCCAGCGGTCAGTCTGAACTGTCCGAAGAAAGGAGGCGTAAGGAACACTGCATCCGTTGTAGTGTTCTCTTCTGCGAACTTGGAAAGCTCCTCGAGTTCCCCACTTTCAACCTTCAACCCAAGTTCGATCTGATACGGGCTGAGTTGTATTGCGACTGGGCCTGGGAGCTTTTTCGAATTCAAGATCAGGACGGGAACGGCAATCAGCAGGGACAGTAGAACTGCGACCTGAATTCGACGGTTTGAGAGAAGATCTGTGACGATAAACGCCGTCGCGACCAAACCAATAAACGCGAGCGACGACTTTCGATCCAGATGAGTATAAAAAAGCAGGTAGGCTAGGAGCAGGGTAAATGCGAGGCCAAAACCCAAAGGTGAACGAACTTTTTTTTGCTTCTTGCCCCACAACTCCCCGGCGGAAGCAAAGAGCTGATTGACCAATAATGCCGTTGGCGTCAACAGGCTGAACACCGTGAGATATCCTTGTGCCGCCGATCCTCTTTCTCTAGCTGAGATGAACGCCCCTGCAAGAACGGAGACGAATAGCAGTCCGAGCCATTTGATGATGAAGAGAAGCCGGAAAGGTTGAATGACCGTCATCAACCGCGTCGGAATTTTCTCTATGAAGAGAACCCCCATGATCGCGAGCCCAACGAGCATGATGCACAAGAACACAACCTGGAAAAGGAATTTGCTAGAAATCTCGTGTGTTCGAAATAAAGAGACTAGCGCAAGGATGCTCCCGAGCGAGAAGTAGATGCCGTAGCGGATATCGCGGGCTTCGAACGAGCTGGCCACAAAATAGTGCGGGTGGCGGAAATAGGCCAAAGTCTCAATAAACTCCTTGGAATCAATGTGCGGGGCATTGAGGTACGGTATCAGATATATTAAGACGAATAGAGCAAATACGAGGATCCCTGATAAAAAAACCTTTATTTTGTAATCTCTTTCGGCACGTGCGACAAGTCGATTCTCCAGATATATGCCAGCTCCAGCGATCAGAAATGCGAGGCCGCCCACTTCGATGCCCAGCGTTGGGTGGAAGATCGATGCAATACCACTGAGGACCGCAATGCTGAGAGGGTGAGCTTTAAAGCCTGCCCACAGGGTAAAAAGCAAGAAGGGCATGGCCAGGAGGCTTGGCACCAATTGTGTTCGATAAATCGTATCGACCGACCCAAGCGAAAAGGTCTTCAGTGTCAAAACGGCGCAAATGCCGATCATCGCGCCGAGCCGGGAGCCGCGCAGCACGCGTAGTGAGAAGAAACCGCTGGAAAGGGAAATCAGAATGTTGCTCAAGAAGGTCAAAAAGAAGAACACATAGGTAATCGGAAAGAACCTGACGAGCAATCCAACACCATGACTGTAAAAAAACCTGGGGCCGAATTGACTAGCGCTGTTCACAAAGAAATCGTTCCTCAGATAGCTGGCATTAATGGCACGATAGATCAGAGGAATCTGCTCAATGTGGTCGATATCTCCAAAGGAATACGAAATCGATGTGGAAATGAATCCCGCCAATAGCGAGAAGAGGATGAGATCGAGATTCTGGAGGATGCCTCGCCTTAGACTCAGGAATAGTCGATTCAACGAAAAACTTCCTTCTTTCATGCCTCGATATGGTTCGATGAGCTTCAACGGTCTCGACATTTCTGGAATCGAGCTTCTACTCTTTTACTCCGAGCAGGAGGCTTACCCGGGACAAGATCCCTGATAACACGCTGCCGAAAAGTATGACGAACAGCATCGCTGGACTCATAAACCCCCTGGGAAACCCGCGTACGAGTAGGTCATACAGTCCTTCAATCGCGAAGGATCTCAAGTAGAACAATCCCAGCGAGAGAGCGGCCAGCGAGCACACCACGAGCGTGAGGGAAAATCCATAAGGATTTTGCCGTGGCATAAGTTGACGCAATCCCAACACTATGATGACCAGACCTGTTGGGAAGAGATATCCCCAGGTTGAGACCTCAAAGATATTGCGCCGGGCATAGCCTAAGATCAATCGAATATCTGAAAAATCAACCTGGCCGGTCCTGATCGCCAACCACATTTGATCGAACGCGCTCACCGCTTGACTTTCTTGTGCTGCGTAGAGCATATAGAAGAGGAGCCATGCACCGCCGACCACAAGGAGCGGGACGAGGGCAGAGAACCATCGGATTTTCCCCTTCCTGACTATCAGATAGGCAAGGACCAATGCCGCGAGTCCCGCACCAACATACAATACGCCTTCGATGATGGTCCACACAGTAAATCCTAGGAGCATGCTGCCTAGAATTTGCGCCCTGGAATTCTCGGTAAATACACCCTCCAGCAGCCAGAGAAGTCCCGGTATGAGATAGGCGGCCATGGCCAGATTGGCATAGCCGATGGTCGCGTGCAAGACAAACAACGGAACAGTTGCGGTGATGAGCGTGATTGCCAGGGCGAGTAGATCACCCATTGCCCTTCTTCGAAGGTAATCGAAAGTGAAGAACAGATATGAAATAAAGAAAAGAGGAAAGATCAGCTT
>Ga0307426_1002202_pt1 | contig 12334 bp, 9 predicted proteins | sample SalMarWE160340MG_FD_202165 | JGI IMG/M metagenome (GOLD analysis project Ga0307426, IMG submission 202165) | Salt marsh sediment microbial communities from the Plum Island Ecosystem LTER, Massachusetts, United States - WE1603-40 | ecosystem: Environmental > Aquatic > Marine > Intertidal zone >... | reverse complement strand
CCCGGCTACAGGTAATCCCTGATTATCTTGACCCTGTAAAGTAATTAGGCCGATCAGCTATTAATTAATATAATCCCATAGATTTAAATAACCAAGGCTTTTGTATAAAATTGTAAATCCTTTGTTGACTATCAGGAGAGAAAGTCCCTTAAGAATTTACATCGGTTCATTAATTTATATTTGATATAAATATCAGGCTAACGCACGACAAGCGATCAAATAACATCTTTTTACGACCATAAATTCAGGATTATGTATATCGCTTTTAAAAATAGCCGATATATACAAGAGGTCTATGAAATCTAATGAATCAACCCCGGCCCTTTTGCATCATCATCACTTCCTGCGCCTGTCTTTGATTGAACTCGAAGGCCAGACTTCGATACGAAACGATATCGATAATGGTTCCGACAAGACAGATTCCGCCCGTCAAAAGGTACAACAGACCCATCCCGATTTGATCGATAAAAAAGCGCTGTATTCCCGCGATTCCCAGAAATCCCAGCAAACTCAAAAGCAAAACGGTCTGCGGGTCTTTTCTTCGAACGCGATAGACCTCGGCAAATCGTCGGGCCGCTTCCTCATCGGAATCTTTTAACAGCCCCTGGATGTACAGCAGTTCGTCGCCCTGAATCTCGGGCAGCAGTTGAAAAACATCAGCCATTCCAACCTCCGGTTTTCATAAATAGATTACACTTTAAATTTCTCATTAATTTTGTTATCCGGAATAGTATCATTGCTAAAGCCGGAATTCCAAGCGGATGCATCTGAAATGATCCGGACAAATCGCCGCGAAATATCATCGATATCGACCGACCCAGCCCGCACCCGGGGCAAAAGCCGATACCGAGATTATTAAACAGACACAAGCTATAATGCTCATGATTATATGGGTTTATCAGTAATAGAAATCCAATGGCACCGATCCACAGCACCATTTCCAGTTTAATCAATGAAAAAATTCGTACCAGCTTTCTCATAAATAATTTTCAAACGCCTGCACAGGTTGTCAATTCGAAATTAACTAACAGCCTTAAGATGATAGACGTTGTCAAAGAGGCCTAAGTTTCAGCCTGCCTGTTTTGATTATATTCCGGTTTTAAATCAAGTAAAATTTTCCGATGGTCAAACGCCAGCTGTAGATTATCAATATTATTTGTGCGGATTACTTCAGCCGCATCGGTATCAGCTTTTAAATATCCTCCCAAAGGTTCGGCCCGATAGACTATGGAAACGACATGTCCTCGCGGATCCCGATCAGGATCGGAATATACGCCGCCGATTGATGTCAATTTCACATCCAGACCGGTTTCTTCTTTGGCTTCTCTCCTGGCTGCTTCTTCCACCGTCTCACCTGTTTCGACCGATCCTCCGGGGATCGCCCAGCAACCCTTAAAAGGTTCGTATTTCCTTTTTATCAGAATAATATCGCCGTCGGGATATTCAATGACAATATCAACCGCCAATCGAGGGCTGGCCATTTTCCACTTATCCTTTTTTTGTCATTATTATTTAACATAATATTAGTCAATTAGGCGTCGACTTCAATAAAAATTAATCGATTTAAATTATCGGTCAACCCGGAAAAAACAGTTCGCTTTTTGCCTTTAGGCGGAGCTATTCTATTATACTTCAATAAGATAACGTGGGTTTGCGCGGATTCGCCGTTAGAATTCATTTGTTTGTCCGCAAATTTATCGTATATTATTATTGAGGATTAATCATAAGATAAATGATTTTCCTACAACAATATTTTTGCGGAAACGTTAATTAAAGTAGCTATGAGATATTGTCGATTAATTGCGTCGCGCCCTGAAATTTTTTTGCTGATTATTTTTTGCCTGGGATTTGGGCTTACGCGGGGTGAGAACGAGGGCGTGATGGAAGGGTTGCTTTTGAGTCCACCCAAAGGGGCAATTATAACCTCCTTCCCTATTCATTTTGACTGGAATGATGTCAACGGGGCCAATCCTTATAATATTCAGGTTGATAACAATTCGAGTTTCGCATCTCCCGAGGCCGACTATCAGACTTCCACGTCCTTTATATTAATCTATGACAATGTCCTCCCCCAACTTGGAACTTACTACTGGCGCATACGCTCCCGATTCTATAATGCCGGCGATTATTATTGGGGAGATTGGAGCCATCCCTGGTACTTCACCATCATGGAGGCAACCGACGTCGGCGATAACGATTCCCCCGGACTTCCCGGTGATTTCAAACTCGAGCAGAATTTCCCCAATCCCTTTAACCTTTCGACAACGATTGAATATTACCTGCCGCGAGCAAGTATGGTTACGCTCGATATTTATGATATCCTCGGCCGGAATCTAAAAACTATCGACGATGGCGCGAAAAAATCCGGTCATCAAAAAGCTGTCTGGGACGGTACCGACAGTGATAATAATCCTGTCGCCAGCGGCGTTTATTTCTATCGCCTCAAGGCGGGCGAGTTCATTTCGACAAAGAAAATGCAGCTTCTAAAATAATCATTGGTCATTTTATAATTAAAGGCTGCCGAAGAAACTCGGCAGCCTCTTTTGCTTTCAAATCCAGAAAAACGTTACGGGCAGTCCGGCTCCGGGCCGTCAAGATACAAGTATGAAATTAAATAATTAATGTCAAAAATATCGACGTTACCGTCGCTATTTACATCGGCCGAACCGAGGACAACCGGGTCGGGACCGGAAAGATATAAATAACTAATCAGATAAATAACATCAAAAATATTTATCAGCCCATCACCATTTATATCGCCGCAATAGTAATATTCCTTCGTCCAACGTGCCAGAAAGACCGAAATTTTATCTCCGGCGGTAAAGAAAGCGCCGCCTGTTAGTAAATCTCCCTTATAATTCCCCAGCACATTTACTGAACCATTCGTGCCGGAGCCAAGCGTAAACCAGGCGAGTCCGTTCCAGGCGGCAATATTATTGGCATAAACAAATCCTGCCTTTTCAAAACTGCCTCCGGCAATAAGATTATTACCATAGCCGATAAGAGTACTTACCGTGGCAATATCCCACATTTTGGTAAAGCCCGGCCCCAGCGGCGACCAGGAAGTACCATTCCAGGCAGCGATACTGTTCGCCTCAACTCCTCCCGCGACCGAAAACCAACCGCCGGCGATAAGTTGATCATCAAAAATCGCAAAGGCATAGACAGGACCATCGATGCCTGTACCTAATGAAGTCCACTCCATTCCATCCCACACGGCCGTGTGATTGGCCGGAATATCTCTGGCCATCGTGAAATTGCCGCCGGCAACCAGATTATTATCATATATGGTAAGAGCCTCAACCGGGCCATTGAGACCGGAATCGAGCGATGACCATGAATATCCATCCCAGACGGCGATATGTGAAGCGGCAAGACCGTCAGCTGCAAAAAAATGACCGCCTGCCACCAAATAATTATTGTAAATGGTAAGTGCGGAGACTCCATATAAACTATTAGCTACCGACATGCCAGAACCAAGACCCGACCAGGTTGATCCGTCCCAGGCGGCGATTCTATTGGCAGTAATGCCACCGGCGGTGGTAAAATTACCACCCGCAATTAATTGGTTATTATATACGGAGAGCGCACAGACCTTGGCCCATCCTGTATAAGGCTCGAATCCGGTTAGCCCCGAACCAAGAGTTAACCATGAAGAGCCATCCCAGGCGGCAATGTTATTAACAGTAATGCCATCTATTATGGCAAAATCGCCTCCAACAATTAATTTATTATCATAAACCGCCAGTGCATTTACTCCCGGTAAAAAATTAGAATTATCCCCGACCGTCCCTTCATTTAATATTGACCAGGTCGTGTCATTCCAGGCGGCGATATTCTTAGTAACAGCTTCCCCGGCCTTTTGAAAGTTGCCACCCGCGAACAGCCGGTTGTCATAAACCGCGAGAGTATTAACAATACCATAATCTAATAGATGACCGATTATTCCCTGATCCAGTGCGGTCCAGGAGGAGCCATCCCAGGCAGCAATACTATGTACTACAGCGCCCCCGGCCGAAGTAATCGATCCGCCCGCAATTAAACGGTTATTGTAAATGGTCAAAGCACTTACGGCATACAGACCATGCCCCTGAACTCCGGAACCCAGCGCTGACCAGTTTACTCCATCCCAAGCGGCGATATCATTTATAATACCGTCGACGGCTAATAAATATCCGCCCACTATCAGTTCGTTATTATAAACAGCCAGAGCAGAAACGAATTCAAAAAGTTCATCGGTTCCGATGCCCATCGCCGACCAGGACGTGCCATTCCAGGCGGCGATGTTTTTAACCGCCACACCGCCCGCCGAATTGAATAGCCCCCCGACAACCAGCAGGTTATCATAGACTATAACATCTAATTCAAAAGATGATGGTAAATCGTTACCCGAACCAATCGGCGACCAGGAGGAGCCATCCCAGGCAGCGATGTTTTTGGCCGCCACACCACCCGCTTCCGTAAAATCGCCGACGGCGACAAGCTGGTTATTATAAACGGCAAGCCCGGTAACTCGACTATTCAACCCGAAACCGAGAGCCGACCATTCATATCCGTCCCAGGCGGCGATATCATTGGCCGGAGTCCCGCCTGCCGCATTAAAAAATCCGGCAGCTATAAGTTGGTTGTCATAATTTGCAAGTGCATAAACAGTTCCGTTTACACCCGAACCAAGGGTCGACCAGGAGGTGCCATCCCAGGCAGCGATAGAATTAACGAATATATCGCCGGCAATCTGAAATTCGCCGCCGATCATAAGTTTGCCATCAAAGACTATCGAGCAATTACCAATACCATACAATCCCTGAAGCGCGGGCGAAAGATCATTATCCCAATAAATATTGTCGGAAGAACCGGCTGTCATTTCCGCCGTCATGGGAGAAAATGTCGGCCGGCCGGTGGCGGGATCGATGGCCATTTCAAAACCATCCAAATCCATCGCTCCCTGATAACCTGATCGATGCACCGCTTTCATATCAAAATGGCCGTCCGAAGTAATAAACTCTTCGATACTTCTGCCTGAGGGTAATTTAGCCGTTGAATCTATTTGGCCGTCGGCGGCGATGTCGGTACTTACCAGGATTAGTAGCGCTACACCCAGCACTGTCAGTGAAATCCTAATCAGTTTCATGGCTTATCTTTCTATAAAATTGTGAATCTTCAATTATACTCAGTTAAGACACACTAAAGCTCCAAAACCCGAAATAAAGACGAAATTCCCGTTTTTTTGTTTTAAAAAATATCCCTTCCGGTTCTCCTGGACATATTAGTTACCCCAATCAGGTTATATCAATCGCCTACGGGCAGTCCGGCTCCGGGCCTTCCAGATACAAATATGTAATCAAGTATGTTACATCAAAAATATTTATCACTCCGTCATCGTTGACATCACCCGACTGTATCGGATCCGGGGGCGGTCCGTCAATATACAAATAACTGATCAGATATGTAATATCGAAAATGTTGACAGTGCCATCTTTGTTGGCGTCACCGCACAAAAACGAGCCGATATTGATCTGCGCCATATACGTTATTTTATTGTGGGCTGTCACTACCAGATCCATAGGCGTCGCCCCGGCAACCGGCTGGCTGAATGTTATCTCGGTATATCCGGTATCATCGGTGTAACTATACCCGTACAACGCCGCATTACGCGAGAGAGCACACAAAGCACCCGATACCCCCTCGACGATTACTTCAAAGGACATGGCGCCGTTCATAATTTCCGCATCGTGTATAACCGTCATGGCTGCCGGCGTATCGGTGCGCACTTTCAACGATACATCACCGAGTATATTGTACGATTTAAAGGTCTTTTCACCGCGCGCACCATACAAATCAATAGCATAACAAGTTCCGTTATACATCAGACCACCGATTGAGTGGAAATCATCATTGACCAGCAACTCGACCATTTCATGCTCGGCCGCCTGGGGAGAAGCATAGTCGAGATCGACCGACGAGGCATATACGGCAATGGCGCCGATCGGTGTCCCTCTTTCGTCGCGGGTGGCCCGCAGCCAGGCTTCGGGAAAGGTCGGCTCGACCTGAAAATTCCCCTGATACGGCGCTCCGAGAAACATAAACGGCAGCATATTCTCATTGGCCAGATTATAAACGCTGTCGATATTAAAAATTTCACCCGGCACCGGTGACCCCGGTGGAATCACAAAAGTGCATTCGCAGTCCCCGTGTCCCTGGACATTCACGATACCCCGCCCCTCATTGATGGCATTTACATAATCGGGAATTGGAACGGGAATTTGGCCAAAAGGCGGGTCGCCCCACTCGTAAAGTTGATCAACCTCGGTATATGTATATTCCAGCAGCATGATACGCAGAAGCTCGACCACATCCCGGTCGCGTAATCCAAGATAACCGTATCCCTCGCCCCACGCCGAACCCATCCCGGTTCCCTTGTGAAGCCAGTCGCCCCCTGATATATCCCGTTCATAATTTATTGTTCGCGCCACCTGTGTCTGCAATTCCGCCGATGTCCCTGCCGAAAACCGCCCGACAAAAATATCGGGATAGCTGTCGTCGCCTTCCAGAAGCGCGTATGACGGGTCGGATGTACCCTGCCCGTCACAGAAATCCCGATCGATGGTGAAAGTCGGAATGCGGTCGGCGTCGCCGACGAATTGAACAAAGACTAATCCATCATCTTTATCGTATTCCGACTGGATGAAGTCTTTGATTTCATTTGCCGTCGTCCCGATACCGGCGACATCGTACAGCTCGGTCGGGAGACCCTTCTGATTTTTCCAGTCAACATAGGGTTGAATATCACTCATAAAATCAGCATGGCTGATAACAATCATCCGGCCGTGATCGTCAAGGGCGGTATAGCGATTTTTCTGATAATTGAGAAAATGATTCTCATAAATTTCGCTCATATATCGATTGGGTATCTTGTCCGAGGCAGCTTTTATATTCACAGAACCAACACCGGAATTTTTTATTTCAACCAGGAGATAAGAGTAAATTCTCAGAGTTTGTGTTTCCGGATAATAAATAAAGGGATAAACATTCAGCGTAATACCGCGGTAATCTCTTAAAATATATGGCCGGCTTATCGAAACCGTATTACCGGGGAAAAATTCGCATGTATTATATTCTTCGGAAAACTGATACGCCACTTCTTCGGGATTTATATCCCTCGATATATGTCCCCGCGAAGGCGCGATCGGCAGCCGTATTCTGTCACACTGGCAACCGATCACTTTAACCTGCATTTCGGCATTATTCGGAATTATCAGGCTCCGGCTTATTTTAGGCAGGTCCGGCATGCCCCCTTCCATAATATTGGCCTCGCCCGGAAGCATAATCCGAAAATACTCTTTATCCGCTATCTCTACCGCTTCTTTGTTATAATCTTCGATTTCGAAGCTGAGCCTGATGATATTCTCGTTATTCTGCAGCAGCGTTACCTTAACGGCCGGCCCCTGATTGACCTGATTTTCAGCCGCAGACAATGGCGGTAGAATGAGAATACAGCCAAAAACAATGAGTAAATGTTTCAGCATGTTTAATCCCTCGTTCTTGATTTTCCTTACCGGAAGGCGAAGTAAAATAATTATAGATCAGTCAAATACCCTCCAGTCATCCAACATTATTTTTTAATATCTCCATTTCCCCCCATGATCCTGTACCAATATAATATTAAAGTATAAAATTGGCAATAACAATCGACTGCTTCCCGGAAAGAATAGACGGAAAATTCCAAAAATTCGAGCTTGCAAAAATAACGACTCTGTCTATATTTAAATCCGGAAGTCAAAGGTGTTTTCTTTTGAAAAATCTCCGAAGCTATACGCATGGCTGAGGAAGGTGGGAATTTGAAGCAAAATAAATATATCGAGTTAACCGCCGGGCTTAAGATTATTATTCGTCGCTGGCATTTTCTTATAATTTTTATTGTTCTAATATGCCCGCTGGCTATCTCGTCAAATAACGATACCGTCTCACTCACGGTTAAAAATAAAACAGAATACTTTCTTCATGTTTTAATGGGAAATAAATCATTTCTGTTTATCGGACCGGATAAAAGCGCCATTTATAAAACCGAAGGCAGCGCCAGCCTCCATGTGCAGGTTTTTTATTCGCCGGGTCAGGGGGTTTCCGGATATCGGGCGAGAGATATTAATATTTCGCCATACCGCGCGGAATCGACCGGCTGTTCGGACGATCAAAGCAGCCGGAGCAGCAACGGGGGCGGCTGTGAGTGCAGCACCAATCCCGCCTCGGGCGGACCGCGTACATGGGAGATTACGGACGACAGTCTGCACGTGTCTCCGTGACGGCGGTCGTTAAAAAAGAGGGAAAAAATGAATATATCAAATGTAATAAAGTTCTTAATCGCCACCTTCTGTATACTATTGATCTTTTCGTCCGGATTGACCGCGCAGACACAAAAAGAATCGGCGCGCTCATCGGTAGGAATAAATATTGGATATTTTTTTCCACAGGGTGGCTGGACTCAGGCCCGGACCAATCCCTCAATCCAATACTTTAAAAAAGGAATATCCTCCGAGGTCGACCTGGAATTAGCCGTCGTTCAATGGTGGACAATCGTATTCAGTGCCGGATATACTATGTTGGATGTCAGCGAATGGGAGAACTACGCTTCGTCAGACAGTAATACTTTAACCGCTTCGGCCGGCATGCTTCATTGGGCGGTTTCAGTTAGACCGTACCTGATGAGCAGCAGCGCCTTTAATGTCAAGGCACAACTCGGACTGGGTTATTTTATACTGGAAGGCGAGGAAACATATAATTCAGTTAAATATGACTATGACTTCCTCAAATCGGGATTCGGTTTAATCACCGGGATTGAAATTGACCAGTATTTAAGCGGTGACGCTGCCGTTTCCGTAAGATTTTCATATTTTCTGATACCTTCCGGCGTCGAATACGCCGACCAGAGTGAAAGCCATAATGTAATCGGTATGGCCATAACCGGCGGCTTTCGATTCAACCTTTAGGCCAAATGAAAAACGGGTGGGTTATCATTTTACTAAAGCATATTGACCTTATAAAATGAATATTTTCATTTTGTTGATAGATGATAAATGCTCAATTTTGGGGCAGGTTAAAACTGCAATAAAACCATCAGCTGACAATAGAGTCTTTAATATTGAATAAGACTCGCTTTATGTTGACGATAATCGGCAAAAAAATTCAACAGGATACGCTCATAAGCCGTCTCTTCCAAAAAGGCAGCTTTATCCGATTTCGCTTGACAGGGTTGTCTTATCGATATATCTTGCTGGGCAAATTGGATATACAGCTTTATTGAAATCTAATTAAGGAGGATTGATGTGGACAAGAAGAGTATAATTTGGCTTTTGGCCTTAAGCTTTACATTTCTTTCATGCAGCGATAATGATGTCACCGGGGCCGGGGACAAAACCGCACCCGCGGCGATTAGCGACCTCGCCATCGTGAACGTGACGAATAGCTCCTTGGAATTAAGCTGGACTGCCCCCGGTGATGACGGAAACAGCGGCACCGCGAAGGGATATGATCTTCGCTATTCGACTACCACACTTTCCACCGAGATTGACTGGCAATCGGCGATAGAAGTCTCAAATGAACCGACTCCCCGGGCCGCCGGGACTATCGATAGTGCTGTCATATCCGGACTGACCAGTAATGTGAAATATTACATCGGTCTCAAGTCGGTCGATGAGGCCGGCAATTGGTCGGCTTTATCGAATATCGCCATCGGAACCACCACTCCCGATACAATTTCGCCTGCCCAAATCACCGATCTGGTAATAGTCGATTCTACATCATATGGTGCCGTTTTGACCTGGACCGCTCCCGGTGATGACGGTTCCGTGGGAATGGCGACACGCTACAATGTCAAGCGTGACACGGTAGAGATTACAGACGCCAATTGGAATACTGCCGTAAGTTGCTCCGGTATCCCCATCCCTTCGGCAGCCGGTGAAATGGATTCTATGAGAGTTACAGGTCTAAAATCAAATACCCATTATTATTTTGGGGTCCGGGCTTCGGATGAACAAAATAACTGGTCGGATGTCTCCGTCAATGACGATGTCACCACCGAGGCCGTTGCCGTGATAGCCGATTTGGCGGTGGTCGATAGCGCCCGTAACGCCATCACTCTTACCTGGACGGCGCCCGGCGATGCGGCCGAGGGACCATATGTTCAATATGATATCAGATACAGCATCAGCGCCATCGATCCATCTAATTGGAACCAGGCATCGCAATGCAAATTCGAACCGATGCCCGGCACGGCGGGGACGACCGAGACGTTCCTCGTGACCGGACTCCGTTATGATACAACTCATTATTTTGCCATTAAATCTGCCGACAGTGCCTCCAACTGGTCAGCTATTTCTAATATTCCCTCCGGGAAAACCAAGTGGTCGCGATTTGCCTTCCCTCGAAACTACGGCGCCGGCTATGGACCAAGCAGTATAATATCGGCCCATTTAAATGCCGATAATTGCCCCGATCTGGCGGTAACCAATTATAATAGCAATAGTGTTACTGTCTTTATGTGCCAGGGTGATATCCGTACCTATGGTGTTCGCTATGGACCCAGAACCATCTGCGCAGCTGATTTTAACGGCGATAATGATATCGATCTGGCTGTCGCTTATTCATATAATCTATCGAACCTGGTTACTATTATATCCAACAATGGAGTGGGGAGATTTCAAGATACGGCGAGTTACAGCGTCGGATATAACACAATGTCTCTTATCGCCTTCGATTTTGACGGCGACAATGATAATGATTTAGCGGCGGCGTGTTTTGAATCCGACAGGGTATTTATTTTGGAAAATAATGACGATACGATATTTGTCGAACCCCATGAGCGAAGCGGCAATAAAAATGAAATTCTTGTTGTCGACCCAAATCATAGGATTTTCACTACTCCTGACACAATAAATATTCCTCCGGATGGCATAATACAGCTATATACTACGACAAGCCACCTCGGTATTAATTTCCCATCCATTCCTCTGGGAGTGGTTGCTCTTGGCCGCGAAACCGATGACGCCAACTACTATCCTTTGGCAATTGAAGATAACAAATATGTCTTTTGGGGTTTTAACAATCCTCCTTCCGATATGACACAGACCGGTAAAGATCTTTTACTCAATATTCGACGTTATTTAGCTCGATTACCCGATACTACCAAGATAGCCTATATATATTCGGACGACTCGACCGGAGCACTGGAATTCAAATCATTTCTGGATTCCAATACTTCACAGGTCGACCTTATTCATATGGATCTAATAACGGGCACCGTTTTCTCCAGCTATAATTTAATCGTCATTGGTTCAGAGACAGGATATCGGAATATTTGGGGTTTATGGCAACAACAGGTCTTGACAATATATGATTCGAATAAACCGATTATCGGTTTAGGTGAAGGTGGATATGCCTTCTTTGGAAAAATCGGGCTGGATATTGGTTATAAAGAAATAGGCTCTCAGTTTAGAGATTATGCGAGCTTTGCCGTTGGTGATGGTCCGTACGGGTTAACTTCAGGTGATCTTGATAACGACGGGGATTCGGATATAGTTGTTTCAAATATGAATTCTAATAATGTCTCGGTTTTGCTCTACGACGGCTTAGATAGTACATTTATGCCTCCAGTTAACTACGCTGTTGGTAGCGGACCTACTTCCGTTTTTCTGGCGGAATTCAATAGTGATGCAAACCTTGACCTGGCCGTAGTGAATACTTTGTCCAACGATATTTATATTATGTTAAACAACGGTGATGGAAGTTTTTCGGCTGCTACATCCTACCCCGCCGGCGATGGGCCCCGGTCGGTGTTCGCATCCGATCTGAATAATGATGGTTTTAATGATCTGGCCGTGACTAATATTAATTCTGATAGTGTTTCGGTCTATCTCGGTAACGGTGATGGATCATTCCAGTCGGCCATTAATTATTGGGCGGGTGAGGGTCCTATATCGGTAGTTGCTGATTTTATTGACACCGATGCCTATTTGGATTTGGTAGTCGCCAACAACCGATCGAAGAATATCTCGATCCTGAAAAACATGACCGCGACAAGATAAAAATAATTTAACGTAAAAAGCCGGTTTTTCTACCTTGTCATAGGGAAGAGAAACCGGCTTTTGTTATTCAACCGTCTGAACGGACTTCAATTCCTAAGGAAATTAAAAAATATGTTCGGAAATACACTAATTAATATTGCATCGCACTATTGCACAATGGCGTTGACTTCGTATCATAAATAGTTTATTTTTGGAGAACTAATTGTCTTTATAGACTGAATAATAAATATGCTGAAGCTCGTTGGAACAGACGGTAA
>Ga0307426_1002201_pt1 | contig 12345 bp, 9 predicted proteins | sample SalMarWE160340MG_FD_202165 | JGI IMG/M metagenome (GOLD analysis project Ga0307426, IMG submission 202165) | Salt marsh sediment microbial communities from the Plum Island Ecosystem LTER, Massachusetts, United States - WE1603-40 | ecosystem: Environmental > Aquatic > Marine > Intertidal zone >... | reverse complement strand
TTTCTTCTCATCAGGTACGCATTTGAGGAGCATGTCTAAAAGTGAAAAAGCGTTGTCGGGAGGAGTCTAAATTCACTCCGTCAAAATCAGGGATATGAGGAAGATATATCGGTCTCCACGTTCGTCCCGTTGCAACGATACCGGTATCACTGCTGCCGGGGAAATCGACTATCTGCTTGCTGATGATATATTTAAATTGATGGACCTACGGCGGCTTTATTCTTTGAGTTCTTTCAGCACACTCAGGGTTGCCTCGGATATTTTATCGTATCCGGCTTCGTTCAACAAAATCTGACCTCCCATATACTTTGTAGAAAAATATCCTTCACTGTCGGCCACAATCGCATAAAAATCGACGAATTTCAGATTATTATCACGGCAATATTCCTGAAGCCAGCGATTAAATTCCCTGAGACTATCCAGAACATTATAAGGTACTTCCAATTCGGTTTTAAAATCTTTGCCGACAGGGATTACCGAGGTCAGTATCGGCTCTATTGCATGCATCCTGGCAATATCCGCCAGGCTCGAAATATAATCCTCGATTTCTCTGACACTGCTTTCCGGCCGGAAATTATATGAACTGAACTCGATTAAGACTGCCGCGGGCTTTAAATCAACAACATCGGGTTTGAATCTGAGCAAGAAACCGGAAATTCGCTGCCCCGAAATACCGCGATTTATGGCTTCAAAACCGGGAAAATATTTATTTAAATCCCATCCGTGTGTTATTTGCGAGCCCAAAAAGACGATTCTATTATCGATTTGTCGATCGGCTGAAAGGCGATTATCATCTTCTTCATACACATGACGGCCGGAAAACTCCGAAACCACATTTGTGTACTTATCAAGAAAATAATTAACACTGGCGCGATAACCCAAGGCCTTATAGGCAACGTAAATTATAAAGAGATTGCCGATTAGAGATATTATCAGAATGACCTTCATCTTTTTATTCATATTTTCGGACCCTTGGCTGACTCAATTATATTCCGTCCGGCATTAAGCCATTGTTATTGTGTAATTTAAAAAATATATATTATACGATGCAAGCATATAATCGCTTTTTATTGACAGCTTTTAGTATTGACAAATGCCCGGTTTTAAATCATACTCTACAAGGAATTTTGACAACTCGAGCAATAAAAAAACGAGGTTTCAAATAAAAACAGGGATAGACGAAGCCGCATTATTCAATCCTTTAACAGCATGGAACTACAGATGAAGAAGATATATACAACTATCGCAATTATTCTTATCATAGTCTGTTCGGCGATAACATTTACGGGTGGATTACTCATCGGCCTGCGCTACGGAGATATAAATAAAATCCCATACGTTGCCTATGGGGAGTGGTCGATAGGAATTTATACTGGAAGTTCGCCATTGGATATCTCTCCGTCCGAAAATCCGGGAAATCCGGTGCTGACCGCTGACGATGTAACCGATATGCCGGCTCGCTTCCTGGCGGATCCTTTTATGATTTTCGAGAATGATACCTGGTTCATGTTTTTTGAAATCTTACACGCTCGAACCAATCAGGGGAATATTGGACTGGCTACAAGCAAAAATGGTCTAGATTGGACTTATCAACAGGTGGTGCTGGACGAGCCATTTCATCTTTCATTTCCCTGTGTATTCAAATGGAAAGACGACTATTATATGATCCCTGAGAGCCACGAAGCTAACGCGGTGTTATTATATAAGGCGACACCTTTCCCGATTGAATGGTCAAAAGTCAAAGTGATAATTGATAAGAACTATGTTGATCCCTCCTTTTTTTACTATAATGGAAAATGCTGGCTGTTTGTTTCCTCTGCCGCAAGTAATACTCTTTGGCTATATTATTCTGACGATCCGGCAGGGCCATGGATAGAGCATCCCAAGAGCCCGGTGGTTGTGGGAAATCCTCATATCGCCCGGCCGGCCGGTAGAGTGGCAATCTATGATAATAGAATAATAAGATTTGGCATGGATTGCAGTCCGACTTATGGCGGTGCGGTGAGGGCTTTTGAGATAACAGCCTTGTCCCCCACCGATTATGAGGAAAAAGCGCTATCGGATAAACCTTTACTGGAGGCCAGCGGAACCGGGTGGAATAGCGACAGAATGCATCAGATTGACGCGCATATGATATCCGAAGGGAAATGGATAGCGGTTGTCGATGGATACCGGGGCGGGATAAAAATCGGACTTAAATATTGACCGGGCGGACATCAATATTTCCGGCAAAAACCAGGCAAATTGAAACGTATAAGATTCATAAAATGTTGAGGTCTGATTACGGTTTCATGATAGATCGTCCTCTTTTTCCAAGGAGTCTTCAGTGCCGGGTATTTTAGGTGTAATATTAAAAGAGAATAAAAACAGACAGGCCAATGAAAACCTCATCCGGGCGATGCTCCAGAAGTTATCGCATAATGACAATTATGTCAGTCAATCTTATGCCGGAGAATGGTTCGCGATTGGTAATATCGGTTTGCCGGTCGAGGGTGAAGATCGATTTACAATACAGGAGAAGAGCGGCTACGCCGCTGCTTTTTCCGGATATATTTATGGCTGGAAGAATCTTGATGCCAATCTGAGCCGTGACACGGCCAACAAAGCCTCTCGTCTGATAGAAATTTATCAACGTCACAAAGATAATCTTCCGACAAAAATCGACGGCTCATTTAATATTGCCGTTGTCGATATCAAGGGGCGGGAATTCCTGATCTGTAATGATAGATTCGGCCACCGCCAGCTTTATTACTACGAAGATGATGACCTATTTCTGTTCTCGACCGAAATCAAGGCTTTTCTGGCGTACGATAAGTTTATTAAAGGGATAGATCTTAAAGGTGTGTCCGACTACTTTAACTACGGTTACCTGCTTGGGAATAAGACCTTCTTCAAGGACGTGAAAATCCTGAGGGGCGGTCATAACATTATCTATAAAAACGCCCGGATTACATTTCAAAAATACTGGGATTATAAATTCGGCGAGGAATCGAAACAAACGGTCGGTGAACTTATAGAAGAAGCCGACACTATTTATATCGATATAATCAGAAAGTTGAAAAGCTACGGTGAAAACACGATAGTTCCGCTTTCCGGCGGGCTTGACTCGAGATTTATTATTGGGCATACGGTACGGGCCGGTCTTCAACCGTACACCTTTACTCACGGGAAAAAGAACTGTCTGGACCATAAGATTGCTCACCGAGTGGCACAAGAATTAGAACTTAAGAATTACCGATTTGTCGAAGTTAATCCGGACTGGTTTATTGACTACATCGAGGAGTTTGTTTTTCTCACCGAGGGGATGATCGATTCAAGCCCCGCTATTCTACTGGGAATAAACCGGCAATATAACCTTAATCCAAAATCCAGCGTTTTCTTGAACGGCATTTTTGGCGGACCCACTAATTTTGGATCGGTCTTTTTTACACCCGAAGATTTGATTGACGGGCTTACGTATGAAAAGAAGCTGGAAAGAATCAAAGGCAGTCTCGGGGGTTTTTTAGGTGGATTGAAAGATGGTCTTTTCGACCAGAATCTAAAGGCCGCAGTCTCCGAAAACTATATGTCTTCGATTGATGAGGAATTCAGGAATTGCCTTGAAGTATCCGACAAATTCTATCAACAAAGGGATGTCTTTTTTTTAAAGAATAATCTCGGACGGTATATGAATCAGGTTGATTGCAGCCGTTTTATCTGGCATGACCATTTCGCCCTGGCCAATGACCGATTGGTTGATTTTTATATGAGGCTTCCGGCCAGGTTACATTTTTCGCGGCGTTTTATGGCTGAATATTTCAAAGTCAAGTTCCCGACTCTGGCGGCGATACCCTATCAGGCAACCGGGGTCGACCTGTATAGCAAGCCATCGAAGTATAGAATCAAAGTCCAGGAATATATCAGGAAGTCCAAATATTATGCCGAGAGGATATCCAAAGGCAAGTTAAGGTTTTATGACATGAGGGCTTACATTCACCCCGAGCAATTATTTCGCTCCCATAACAAAATGGCCGCTTACTTTCAGGAAATCCTGCTTGATGACAGAACTGCAAGCCGCGGATATTACAATATGAAGAGATTGGAGACATTGTTTAAGTGGCAAAAGGAGGGTGGATACGGTTTTTACCCGCTTTCTTCTCTGCTCGCTTTTGAGGTATTTAACAGACTCTATATGGACCGGTAATCTATTTTTTGGCCATTTTTTACTTGCGTTATTTCGAATTTTGACGATATTTGGTATACACAGGAAAGGAGGTGGTCCATTTGAAGTCAGACAAATGTGAGGTGGCTGATACTTAGCCGCTGATTCAACATAAATTGTTGGGTCATGCTGAGTAAATCCCAACAGTTTTACCGGCCTGACGGTTTACCATAACCGTCAGGTTTTTTTATTTATCCATCGAACAGACCATTTCCGGCAACGAGTAATCGCCTCCAAAAGCTCTCTTGCATTACCGAGGTATCGTGCGTATAATCTTGACGGAGAATAATAAGGAGGCGTATATGCCGGTAAGGAAATATGAAGCAGTCGATGAAATCAAGGTCGTAATGGATGGTGCGAAAGACGTAACCAAGAAGATACCGATAAGTAAGCCCGAGGGCTGGAAAGATTATACGCTCAGGGTGTTTAAAATAAAACCGGGTGGTTTTACGCCCCATCATAATCATGACTGGGAGCATGTCAATTATGTAATTTCGGGTCGGGGGCAGTTGATAATCGATAGTACGGTGCATGAATTGTCGGAAAAAGATTTCGCCTTTGTCCCTCCGAATGCCCGGCACCAGTTTAAGAATCCGTATGATGAAGACTTTGAGTTCATTTGTATCGTGCCCAATAAGGGTGAGTATTAAAGAAGAAATTAGCCGGGGCGAAATTACGCCCCGGCGCAATTCAGACCCGATAGGATATTTCGATTATATTCTTCAAATATTCCCGGCGGTGGCGAGGACGTAGTCTTGGGTGTCGAAGTATTTCCGGGCGATATCAACCACCTGCTCGGCGGTGACGGCTCGGATTTTCTCAATAAAAGTGTCATTATAGTTATAACCCAAACCGAGATATTCATTGACGCCCATATAATAAGCCTGATTTATCCTGGAGAGATTCGCCGTCAATGATGAGCCCCAGATGGAATTAATCGCTTCCTCGAGTTCATCCGCCGAGGGCGGTTCGGTTTTCATTCTTTCGATTTCGGCTAAGATCCCATCCTTTGCCTTTTCATAATTATCGACGCCGGTTCCCATGCTGCATATCAGCCAGCCGAAATTTTTATCCAGCACCGCGCCCGAGCCGACCGAATAGGCCAGTCCGTGTTTTTCCCGCAGATTCTGCCTGAGGCGGTTCGAAAGTATTTCCACGGCGACTTTTATCGCCGCCGCATCGGGCGATGAAGCCGAGGGCAAAAGGTTGCCGAGATAAATATAAACCTGGTCTTTTTCCATCGGTGCATGGGCCGTTTCGATACCGGCTATTTTATTCGGTGCGGCGGCTTCTATCGGCGTGAATCCGGCCGCGGGAATTTTGCCCAGATATTCTTTTAGCATCGCCATCACTTTCTCCGGCTTATAATTTGTGCCGACTGTTATAATCATGTTTTCCGGAGAATACATTCTGCGATGGTGCTCATGCAAATCATCGAGAGTGATTGAACTGATGGTGCGATAGGTTCCCTCAATGACGCGGCTGTAGGCCGTTCCCGCGAACATTTTGGCATAGAATTTATTCCGGGCCATTTTGTATGTCGAGCCGCTTTCTCGTCCCAAAAGCCCGAAGATAGCGGAACGTACTTTTTCGACTTCGGTCGAATCGAATGCAGGATTGGCGATCATATCCGAAAAAAGCTCGATACCTTTTTCCGTGAATTGATCGATGGTCTCGAACTTCATAAATGAAAACCGCCGCGTCGTGTAGCGATCGTCGTACGGAATCCAGGGATTATCGTACAGCGTCACGTTGGCCCCGATCGACGACAGCTTGCGGGATAATGTTTCGGCATCACGCGTTGTCGTGCCCTTTTCAGTCATACGGTTGACGAAGTCAGTAATGCCGTCCAGACCGGCCGGCTCGGTAGCCGAGCGGTTTTTGCCGATTACATTAAGGGCGAATACACGGCTGTCGGGATTTGATTTTACGATAACGGTCAGGCCGTTGTCGAAAGTCTCCTTAAGATACGATGAATGCCTGGTAGGCTCCGAAGTTATCGCCTCTGTTTCGGGCATTTTGAAATTTTTGCCGGCCTCCAGATTAAATTTCGCAAAAGTTTTGTTTTTATAATAATCCAGCACTTCTTCCTCGGTCGGACCGGATGAAATGTATTGTTCCGTCACCTGTTCGTCGGGGACGGGATACGCCGCGGTCGCAATGTATGATACATTATCTAAGTACTCGCGGCAGGCGGATTGAACATCGGCGATCGTGACGGAATCGATGTGCTCCGGAAGTGTCTTGAAGAAATCCCAGCCGGTCACGGCCATCAATGGGGCAATCGTGAATCCGTAATAGTGCAATTTTTCGGACATATATATTTCCCGGCAGCGGCGGCTAACCTTATATCCATTAAGAAGTTCCTCCGAGGGGATATTTTTCGACAATGATCCGAGAACACCGTCGGTAACGGTGATGATGGAGTCGATCATTTCGGTTTTATCGGTAATTATTTCGATATTCAACCGCGAAAATTCCTCCTTGGTGTCCAGATATACCGAGACCGATGTCGCCAGCGGCGAACTTCCCGCTATCAAAGCCTTTGTCAAAGGCGAGTTTTCTTTATCACCCAGATAATCTTCGATGAGCGTAAAGGCATAGTAATCCGGATTCTTGAATTGCGGCGCCTCGATGGAATAATCGATATATGTCGATTGTGTGTTAACGGCTGTCTTGTATACGTCTTTTTCTTCAAGCGGTGTGTACGTAATTTCCGGAGGGGGCGGCAACTCCACGCGGGGGAAATTTCCGAAAATTGATTTGACCGTTTCGGCCATTTGATCCGATTCAAAATCACCAATCATCAGAATTGTCATATTGTTGGGGGCATAAAAACGTTTGTAGTAATCGATAATGGCTTCCCGGGGAATATTGGCGATAATCGGTTCAAAACCGATAACCGGTCTGGTGTAGGGCGTCCCGGCCATAGCCTTCTCATCAAAGAACGCTTCCGCCGCCGAACCCTCACGGTCATCGCCCTGTTTTATTTCCTCAATTACGATTTTACGTTCTTTGGCAAAGCGCTCCATCGGGAATACGGAATTAAACAGCATGTCCGCCTGTGTTGCCAGTCCGTAGTCAATATAATCTCTGGGCATCAGAACCAGATAGGCGGTGAAATCTTTATTGGTGAAAGCATTAATATATCCGCCTAATCGTTCGATACCGCCCTCGATTTCTTCCTGCGTATGCGTGGCCGTCCCGTCAAAAAGCAGGTGCTCCAGAAAATGGGTGACACCATTATTAAATCGGTTTTCATATTTGCTGCCGGCCTTGACAAAAATCAAACTGGTGGCCATCGGCGAAGCATGATTCTCTTTCAGTATTACCTGCAACCCGTTGTCAAGCGTTATCCTTCTTAAGGCGCTTTTGCCGGATATCGTCTTATTCGACGAGCAGCCAACCGCCAGCAATAACAGGCCAACCAGGCCGATTTTCATTATCATCTTGATCATCTTGGTCGATTTAACAAACATCTTATTCCATCCTTGCCAAAAAAATTTGCTGTTTAAAAAAAATACAAACTTACTATTTATACGTAATCCGATTCCTAATCATAACTTTAATTATATTAAGATGTTAAGCTACTTATAACGGTCGGGCTTGTCAAGAATAAAGAGGAAATTTACATTGACATTCAACCGAATTTAAATATATTGCATAAAATTTTTTGGAATATATGAGAAAAAGACTGATTAATACACTGGCTCGCAGTGCCGTTATTGCTGCCGGATTGATATCTCTGATTTTTGTCGGCTCGGTTTCTATCGGTATTGCCGTATCCAAAGCTGAATTTGATACTGATTCGCAGACGCCGAAAACCGGCCATTGCTATATTTCGACTTTTAAGCTGCCGGATGATGATGGCTCGATGAAAAAAAACGAGCCATCAGGATCCGAGAAATCAGTTTTTTTTATAATCCAGGCGGTTGTCAGCGCCCAGAACTTCGATAATATCCGCCCCGACCTGAAAATAATTGAATCGCGGACGTATCAGGATTCTGATCCTGAACCGGTTCATATTCTAACGACGGCGGCCTCGATATCTCCAAAAAAAGCGGTCGAGTTTACTCTGATGGGGGCCAAACCGTCGGGGACAAGCTAACAGCGCCGTTCATAAATCCGATCGCATTCTGAATTCAATAAACATTTTTAATTTGTTTTATAATTTTAGCAGCAAAGGATAAATTTATGAAAGGTCAAACCTGGCGACTGATTATTACCGGTTTTTTAATCATCCTTGGTTTTATCGGCTTCTGGAATACACTTAGACTCTGGACTATGACGGCGAAGGACAGGACTAAAATGGAGGAACGTCAACCCGGGTCGGTTCTTCAGTTGGAACAGAAGGCAATGCGCCTGGGACTTGATCTCAAGGGCGGTATTCATGTTGTTCTTCGGGTCAAGAAAGAGGAAATCGAAAAATCGGCGCGCGCCGATGCCGTCGATCGTGCTATCCAGGTAATTCGCAACCGTATTGATTTTACCGGTGTTACCGAACCGGTCATCCAGAAGCAGGGTGATGACCGGATTATTGTCGATCTTCCCGGCTATACCGACGCCGAACGGGCGGAAGATATTATCGGTCAGACGGCGCAGTTGGAATTCAAACTGCTCGAATCCTATGATAACGCTCAGATGATTCTGGCGAAAATAGATTCGGTCGTGGCGGAAATCCGCAAAGAGGGTGAGAGCAGTGATTCCCTGGCGGGAGATACAACTGCGTCCGAATCGGAGTCGGCCGAGGCTCCGGCCGATGACAGTGCCGAAAATGATATCCTCTCAGAGCTTCTGGGTGAAGATACGGGCGAGGTGGTCGATGAGACATTATTCGGCAGCGAAGAAAATCCATTTACTCAATATATGGAGCAGTTTTTATATAATCCGAAATCGGGCATTAAGTGGCCCGGCTATGTTGTTGCTGCCAAGGATAGGAAAACACTCGAAAAGTGGCTGGCTAGCCCGGAAGTCCAGAGCGTAATTCCGGAAGACGCCCAGTTTGCCTGGTCGACCCGCTCGGAAGTCAGGTCGGCCCAGAATATATATATTCTTTACATTTTGAAAAGAAAAGTCCAGTTTCTTGGTAAATATCTTGAACGAATCAAAGTCGGCCGGGGCCAGTTTCAGGAGCCGACGGTCGATTTTCGTTTGACCGGCAAGCCAATGGCGGCTTTTGCCCGGCTGACCGGCGCCAATATCGATAAACCGCTGGCGATTGTCATCGACGGAAAAGTCGAGTCAGCGCCGATGATAAACTCCAAAATCCGCGGGCCGGGCACCATTACTATGGGCAGCGGCGCTACGATTGAAGATGCCAAAGATCTTGAAATCGTTCTTAAGGCGGGTGCGCTTCCGGCGCCGGTGGAAATAATCGAGAAAAACGTTATCGGGCCGACGCTCGGTTCCGATTCGATCCGGAAAGGGCTCATCTCGGCGGTCGTCGGTCTGCTGCTGGCCCTCACTTTAATCGGTGTTTATTATAAACTTTCCGGTTTGATTGCTGATATTGCGGTCATTTTTAATATATTTTTCCTTCTGGCAGTTATGGCCGGCCTCGGGGCAACCCTGACCATGCCCGGCATTGCCGGAATTATCCTGACCATCGGTATCTCCCTTGACGCCAATATCCTGATATTTGAGCGAATCCGCGAGGAATTGCGGACCGGCAAAACGGTCCGGGCATCGATCGATGCCGGCTATAACCGGGCGCTGCTGACGATTGTCGACAGCCACGTCACGACCTTAATCACGGCCGGTGCCCTGTTCGTTTTCGGCTCCGGGCCGATCAAAGGATTTGCCGTCTCGCTTTTCTGGGGTGTTACTATTTCGCTTTATACCGCGGTCGTTATCACCAAAACTGTTTTTGACATACGCAAGGGATATAAATCGTTAAGCATCTGAAGGAGATAATCCATGTTAAGGATAATAAAAGAGACAAATATCAACTTTATCGGGCAACGGAGAAAGGCGTTTTTAGTGTCCGGCCTTCTGATTTTGCTCGGTTTGTTTGCGTTCGCTATGGTTATGCTCAATAAGGCAAATATGGGAATCGATTTTGCCGGGGGGACGATGCTTCAGGGGAATTTCGAAAATCCAATCAATGTTGCCGATCTGCGCAATGCGGTTACCGGCGGCGGTTTTCCGGAGGCATCGATACAGAAATTGGAGCGCCATAATGTCCCCAATTCGTATATGATCCGTGTCAAGGAGACAATGGCCGGAGAAGAAAAGGCGGTTAATAAACTGAGGGATATTATTTCAGCGGCATTTCCCGGAAATACCTTCCATGAAGATTCGGAGCATACGATCGGCCCGGCCGTAGGTGAATCTTTGAAGAAAAGCGCCCGCTGGGCGATTTTGATTTCCGTGATCGGTATGATTATATATATCGGTTTGCGGTTCGATTTCCGCTCCGGTGTGGCCGCGACGGTCGCGACTTTTCATGATGTTCTCGCTGTCCTCGGAATATTCTTCTTATTAAATAAGGAGATTACACTTCTTATCGTTACCGCACTTCTAACGCTGGCCGGATATTCGCTGACCGATACGGTCGTGGTCTATGACAGAATCCGCGAGAATCTGAAAAAAGCGCGTAAAAAAGCGGAGTTTGTCGGAACCGTCAACCGCTCGATAAATGAGGTTCTGTCGCGGACGATTATGACCTCGCTCTCCACTCTGGTTGTGGTGTTAGCGTTGTACCTTTTCGGTGGAGAAGTGCTGCATGATTTCTCTCTGGCGCTTCTTATCGGTATCGTGGTCGGCACTTATTCATCGGTTTTCGTTGCCAGCCCGATTGTTGTGGAGTGGGAAGCTAAATCCCCGAGACGTTTTAAATAATCGATTATTTACAAAAAAGCCGCTCCGATAGAGAGCGGCTTTTCTTTTAAGAAAAAGGCGGCTATGAAACAGGATGAAATAGAGATAAAGCTCGATCTGTCAAACGAGACAAATTACAGAAATATCATAAATCATTTATCACCTGAAATCTCCCCGGTAAAACAGGAGAATTATTTTTTCGACACTCAAAAGCGGTCTATATCCAACGCCGGTTGGGCGCTGCGGATTAGAAAAGAGGCGGGCAAATCGACCATCACTGCCAAAGGACCTCGAAAGACCGAAGGCGGCGGCCTGACTATCAGGGAAGAGATTGAAGAAGATATCGATGTAAATCAGGCCGGGAATTTTATCGAAAATGGGATAAATCTTACCGCTTTGCCGCCTCAGATTGCGAAAATCATAATGGACATTTGCCCGGATAAAAGACTGGAGAAGATATTATCTTTTGTTAATTACAGGACTATAGCCGGGCATGAAATTGATGGAATTGCCGTTGAAATAGCCATTGATCGGACCGAATATTCCGATGATTCCGTCGATTTCGAATTTGAGGCGGAACTTTCGGAAAAATCGAAGTATAAGTCAGTAATGGCAATGATTGACGGCATTTTCGAGCAGGTCGGCGTACCGATTGTATTTCAGGCCGAAAGCAAATATGCACGGGCATTGAAGAAGGCCGATTTGGATTCGGGACAGCAGAAAAAAAGAGATTGAATTGACAGCAAAGATATAATATTCTTTCCAGCCGAAAGATACCATATTTGATAAGGAGCAAGTGAAATGAAAAAAGTCGTTATCGGGCTGTTTATTGTTCTTATGATGTTTTCCAATCTACTCGGGCAGCAGGAAAAGCCGAAATCAAATATTTTTCCGTTTTCCGAAAGTTATGATTCGAATAATACGCTGATTATGGCAATCGGGGAACCTTCCGGATATAAGCGATCGACCAGCACCGGGATGAGTGTATATATGGCCTGGATTACGAATCTCCCGATGAGGCCCAAAGGGTCGCCGGTTACGAAATGGAATGGGCAGGTTATGATGGATGCCGATTCGGTAAACGGTGTTATCGATCTCGGTGTGGGAACGATCAATCAAAAGGACGCCGATATTCCGTTACAGCTCGTCCTCGAATATCTTAAGGCCAGAGATGCGTTGTACGATTTTCCGATTATCGTGGGAAACGGCGATACGGTCACATATAATAATTGGCTTAACGGTAAGTATCTTAAAGACCCCAGGATGAATCTTATATATGAAAGGGGTGAAAAAAAGGAAAATACTCTCAAGGAATTTTACCGTTT
>Ga0307426_1002197_pt1 | contig 12354 bp, 12 predicted proteins | sample SalMarWE160340MG_FD_202165 | JGI IMG/M metagenome (GOLD analysis project Ga0307426, IMG submission 202165) | Salt marsh sediment microbial communities from the Plum Island Ecosystem LTER, Massachusetts, United States - WE1603-40 | ecosystem: Environmental > Aquatic > Marine > Intertidal zone >... | reverse complement strand
TGGCGATCCTATCCCGGGAACGGCGTTCCTTCTCCGAGCTGATCGGCGAGATCGTGAAGTATCACTACTCCGGAGAGATCAACTTCAAGACCGAGGCCAAGGACCACATCATCGATGCGCTGCTGTGCGAATACGGCGACAGACCGGGGGCAACGCTGACCGATATCGATGGTATCCGCCTGGACTTCCCCGACTGGTGGTTCAATCTGCGCAAGTCCAATACCGAGCCGTACCTGCGCCTGGTCGTGGAGGCGAGCTCGGCTCAAGCTCTGACCGAGCGGATCGCGGAGCTGAAGAGCCGCTTCCGGAAGCTGGATCCCGAGCTCAAGGAAGAGTAGAGGCCGGAAAAAAGGGCTGTCCGGATTCCCGGACAGCCCCGACATATTCACCCTATTTCGACGATTTTATCACTTCGGCGGGATAACCAGCTTCCAACCGGGATAGATGAGGTCCGGATGCTGAATGAGCTTGCGGTTGCGTCTCCAGATCTTGGGCCACAGATAGGGATTGGCGTAGATGTAGTTGTACTCGGCAATTCTCCACAGACAGTCCCGGCGCTCGGGAATCAGGCGCACCAGGTAGATCGGATAGTCCGGATTCACCGCCTGTGCTTTGTAGACCTCGATAAGCTTCCTGGATTCGTTGAAGTACTCCTCGGCCAAATTGTAGTTGCCGGCGTTCCACTCGACCACACCCTGTTTCCACAGCTCTTTGGCCTGGGCAAGCAGATTCTCCTCGACCGCGTCCCCCAGAACGGCAACGAAGGACCCGTCGGGAATCAATACCCGCTGCGCCGGACGGCTGAAGTCGGGTGGGCTGAGCATCGATTGGGGCTCTGCCTCCTCCTCGATATCTTCGATGATCTGCTCCCCGGACCACTGTTCCGGAGTGATCAGCGTCCCGTCATCCGTCACTACGGTGAGTTCGGAAGCCTCCTCCAGCTCCTTCATCACATCCAGCATCAGAGCCTGGGCCTTCTTCTTCCGCTCCTCCCCGGAGCTCTTGGCCAGCTTGATCAAAGCGAGGGCCTCTTCCCGAGCCTTTCCGAGAAGCTCTTCACTTTCAAAGAGCTGATAGTTCTGGTAGGCTTCTATTCCCTCCAGATACAGCCCGTTGGCCCGCTGGAATTGCAGCGGCGCCTGCACGTGGGCATCGAGCTCTTCGGCTTCCTTCAGATACTGATTGATGTCTCGCTTCAAGATCTCGATCCAGCGCTGGCGCTCCCGCAGTCGCTCCAGCAGGTTGGACATGTCGGCAAGGGTGGCATAGGCTTTTTCCCTGGCTTCCACCAATTGCCCGGATGAAAACAACTTCTGCGTTTCCGGCACACCGGCAACCGCAGCGTTGTATTCCGAAGGCAGGAACTTGTCGGCGTTTATCGCCAGCAGCTGCTTGTTCAATCGCTCAGCCCGTTCGGCCAGCTCCTCTGCCGCCTTGACCACCGCATTGTCGAAGGCCGTGTTGGCTCTCTCGACAGACCGGGCCAAATCCTTGCGGGCCGTCGTCGGGTCCGACCGGCGGGCCATCAGGGCCGCATTCAGGGCATCCTCGGCTTCCTTCAACGTTGCCGGATCGTAGTAGTCCGCCTCGGCTTCCCGCGCCCTGGCGATCGCGTTACGCGCCTTTCGAATCTCTTCATCCGTGATCGGAGCCACCTCTTCCTTCGGAACCTCTTGGGGAGCCTCTACTACCGTGGGAGGCTCCGCGGGCTTCTCCGCGGGTTTCTCCTCCGGCGTCTCCTGCACAACCGGTTCCTCGGGCTGCTCTGGAGGTGTTTTGCAATTCACGAGAAAAGCGATCACTCCCAGGATCATCAAAAAGACCAACAATTTTTTTGCCATTTTTTCCCCCTCTGGCGGAAGGCTGCTCGTTGCTACAAAATAGTTTAGCACTCCCCCTCTAAGCCGTCAAGTTGACTATTTGAAAGCTGACTATTTGAAAGCGAAGCAGGTGAACAAGGCGTTCGTTCCTGTTATGATCGCGATATTCGTTTTTGTTCTGATAGGAGATTGAGGCATGAGCTCCCAAGCCCCCTTTCTGCTCTTCGCCGATGAAAAGGGGAATATCCTCGATTTTTCCGACCTGGAGATGGTTGGCGCCAGCGCCGGGCGGCACGTGCGGTTGCAGGAGGGGGATTGGATTGCCCTGCCACCGGGCAGTGAGCTGTTTCAGCTGCCCGGACGGCTGCCCGTAGGCTACGATCCGGCTACGGCGAGCTTTCGTGTGCTGGAGCGAAATCCCTACACCGGAAGCACCCGTATCAAGGCGGCAGCCGCCTTCATCGCTCCGGCCCACACCCAGCTTTATTCCAGCGCCTACAAGAGCTTGCCGGAGGCTGCAGTATTACCCCTCTTCGCCTACACCGCTGTGGGCTGGCACAACGATGGATTCGTCGTCTCGGCCCTGCGGATCGACGAGGATCCCCGCCAAGACAGCGACCGCTTCGATCCGACCGAGATCGAGAAAAACGCCCGCCGGATGATGAAGGCGCATGGGAACAATCGCCTCATCCGGCACCTGGGCAACTGCGCCCTGGGCTACGGCTGCCCCGCCGCCAAGAACTACTTCCTCCAGCGCTGGGAAGCACCGCTGCCCACCTCTCCCGCCTGCAACGCCCGCTGCCTCGGTTGCATCAGCCTGCAGGAGGGAAGTGAGATCTGCGCGACCCAGGAAAGAATCCGTTTTGTTCCCACCCCCGAAGAGATCGCTCAAGTGGCGGTTCCCCATCTTCAGAACGCTCCCCGGGCCGTTGCCAGTTTCGGCCAGGGATGTGAAGGGGAACCGCTGCTTCAAACCGGTCCCATAGCCGAATCGATCCGCATGATTCGCCGAGCAACCGGCCGGGGTACTATCAACATGAACACCAACGCCAGCTTGCCCGATTCGGTGGGGCTTCTCCGTGAATCCGGGCTGGACAGCATCAGGGTCAGCCTCAACTCCTGCCGGCCGTCGTACTATCATAACTACTACAAACCGAAGGGTTACAGCCTGGAAACAGTCAAGACCTCGATTCGGGTCATGAAGAGCCTGGACGGTTTTGTTAGTCTGAACTATTTCGTGCTGCCGGGATTCACGGATGAACGGGCCGAACTGGAGGCTCTGAGCGAGTTGATCTCGGAGACGGGGATCGATCTCATCCAGATGCGGAATCTGAACATCGATCCCAAGTGGTATCTGGAACGAATCGGTTTCGAGCCCGAGGGCGAAACCGTCGGCATCCTTCGATTGCTGCGAATTCTCGAGGAGCGCTTTCCGGATCTTCGCTTCGGCTACTTCAATCCCTGCCTGGATCCCGGGGCTTGAAATGATTCTTTACCCGATGGACCCGACTGGCAAACGAAGAACCCGTCCGGACGGCCACCCGGGGGGTTCAGCCCGCGTTAACGCGCCCCTGCCCGTATCAGGATTTCGACGATCGAGAGGTAATACGGCGAAGTACCCTGCCGCATGGCGTAGTGAAGCGGAGTCTTGTCCAATCCGTTGCGGACGTTGACTTTGGCCCCCGCGGCCAGCAAGGTCTCCACCGCCTGCCTGTCTTTCACGGCCAGATGAAGCGGTGTATTTCCCAGAGCGTTTTTGGCGTTTACGTTCGCCCCGCTTTCCAGAAGAAGGGTAATCATAGCGGGGTAAGCCAGGGCCAGATGCAGGGCCGTGTTTCCGAAGTGATCCGTCTCATCCGGATCGGCACCCTGCTCGATCAGCAGGGTCGCAATATCGATCAGTCCGTTTTCCGCGGCCCAATGCAGTGCCGGGCGAACCGGAACCACCTCGGCAGGCAGGAGGGCGGAAACCAGGAGAAAGGCGACAAACGGCAACAGAGCAATCCAAGATCGACTCATCACTAACCGTATCGGCAGATTCCCATCGGCGATACAGAACCGACTTGGACAAATGCAACAGACTCTGCTACTCTAGATCCATGGCAGGTTTGCAGATCCTCACCCCGTCTGAAATCGATTCCCTGAGCACGGAGCTGGATATATTCAGCGGAGGGCGAGCGCCGAGACCCGGTCTTATCGAAAAGGTGCTGTACCCGCCGCTTCCGATCTGCTCGGATACGCTGATCTGGGGTTTCGAGATTCTACGCTCTGCCAGGGACCAGCGGCTGCGGCAGGTACATTGCCTGGTCATTCCCTCTTGTCCCCGGGCCGAGATGCTCTCCCTGGCCTTGAAGCTGGAAAACCGGGCCGGGAGCTTCAGCTGGCCGGAGAAAGAGAGGATGTGGGAATTCCTGGCTGCTTCCGGAGCAGTCTCCGAGGCTCCGACGGGGCAAGCGGGTGGGCCGGCGAAAAGCTCACCGGGCGGAACCCCGCCCGTCCCGCCGATACCCCGGACCATGATCGATCTGTTCGACGAGCTGAGTCCCCTGATCGAGGATCATCCGGACCCTCAACTGGCTGCCAAGATCGCTGCGTTTGCGGCTCTCCCGCAGGGGCTCAAGGCCCTGGTTGCGGAGGGACAAGTCGACTTGAAGAGCGCAGCCCGGGTGCAAAGCCTTCCCAAGGAGGTATTTGCCGGAGTTCAGGCCAGCACCCTCACCTTCAGCCAACGCCGGCAATTCCTGAACGAATTGTTCGAAGTCAGCCGCAAGAGCGAACTTTCTCCAGCGGAAATCAGGCGCGTGGCGGATCGGGCTTTTGGGGATCGGCACCCGACAGAAACCGTCCATCGACTGCGTTTCCCCACCCTGACCGCTTTGGAAAGGCGTTTTTCGGCCCTGGAAGAGGAGCTGCTCAAAGGCAGCGGCGTGCAGGTGAAACCGCCGCCGTATTTCGAGGGAGACGCCTTTACGGTCGAGTTCGGGTTCAACAGTGTCAAATCCTTCAACCGCAAGCTCAACGCACTTCACTCCCTGGAAGGACGCCTCGATGCCCTCTTCGAGCTACTACACTGAGCTGATCCATCGGGTATATGTGGAGCGGGGAGTGGCCGACTCTCCCTATCTGCGGCGTGCCCTGGATCAGCTGCCCGGGGTGCCGGTCCGTACCGTGAAGAGCAGACAGGAGATCCCCCAAAAGGATCTGAATCGTCACACCCTGTTTGTGAGCGGCCCCAGGGGAAAAACCGTGACCCGCTGCCCCGGCTCCAGGGGACACATCTGCTGTAACTACATCACCGTGGATCTGTACCTGGGCTGCACGCTGGGTTGTGGTTACTGCATCATGGAGAGCTATCTGAACTTTTCGCCCCTGACCGTGTATCTGGAGCCGGAACGCTCCATTGCGCGCTTGCAGGCGCTGGCCCGGCAGAACGACGATGTCACGATCCGGGCGGGAACCGGGGAGGTCGGTGATTCCCTGCTCCTGGATCCGCTCTTCGGCCTGTCCGAGGTCTTCATCACCGCCCTGTCCTCGCTTCCGAACGTGTATTTCGAGCTGAAGACCAAGACCCACTTCGTCGACCATATCCTGGATATCGAGCAAAAGGGAAATGGGGTGATCGGGTTTTCCGTGAACCCTCAAGCGTACATCGACGCCCACGAGCCCCATGCGAGCAGCCTGACCGACCGTCTCCATGCCGCCCGCAAGGTTCTCGAGGCGGGCTACCATCTGGCCTTCCACTTCGATCCGATCTTTTTCTCGGAGAACTGGGAGGAGGAGTATCTGAGCCTCGTGAAGGTTCTGAGCGAGTTTCCTTCCGAGCGCATCGCCTGGATCAGCCTGGGCACGATGCGCTATACCCGGGCGTTGAAGGAAAAGCTGGGGGAACAGTCGTTTCTCTACGAGGAGTTCGTTCCCTGTCGGGACGGCAAGTACCGTTATCCCCAGAAGACGCGCTCGACCGTGTACCGAACCCTGTACGAGGAGCTGAATAGAGTTCTATCCGCTCCGATCTACCTGTGCATGGAGAGTCCCGCGATCTGGGGCGAGGTTTTCGGAGAGGTTCCCGGTAGAATCGACGGATTACGTGCTATATTTACAAAAGCAAGGAGTGTCTAAGGAGGGGGGCCGAACAATGAAGTTTTTCAAGACTGGATGTTTCGTACTCGCTATAGCCCTACTGGCCGGGTTACCTGCCGCGGCCCAAGTGGAGATAGGGTCCATCGCCTATCTGGAAGAGGGAGTGGAGATCGACCGCAACCGTGAGACGATCCCCTCTTGGGACGTGTATATCGGGATGGGGGTCGAGAACTACGACCTCTTGCGCACGGATGACACCGGATATGCGGAGGTCGAGCTCGACGGCCCGCGCAGCGCCCCGTCGATCGTCAAGATATCTGCCAACACGAGCTTCTACTTCGAGATGAACAAGATCGGCCGGGATGATACAACCACGATCGGCTTGATCACCGGCAGCCTTTCGGTCAAGGTGGCCAAGCTGTCCGGACGGCAGAGTGTCGAGGTTGCCACGGAGAGCGCCCTGATGGGCGTGCGGGGTACGGATTTCGGCGTCACCCTAAGTCCGGGAGGGGAAATCCTGGTGACCGCCGAAGAGGGACGGGTCTCCTGCATCGATGACAGCGGCCAGGAGCTGTTTGCCGAACCGGGCCTGGTGGTGGAGAAACGCCCCGGCGAGCTGTTCCGGGAGATCCCCGTAACCGTTTCGGATCTGGAGACCTTTCGGAGGGAATGGTACGCGGACCGCCTGGAGGTCTTCAAAGCAAACGCCCTCCGGGCCATCAAATTCTACGCCGGCCGCTACCTGCTGCTGAAGAGCCGCTTCGACAGCGCCTACGGTGACCTTCAGGGCAACACCCAGATCCTGGGCAAATGGTACGCGGAGGACCGTCGCGGGCAGATCGGCGGCCGCATGGAGAGCATGCGGGAGAAAAAAGAGCTCATCGGGGAGCTTTTGGAGCTGCGCAAGATCCTCTACATCTTCGAGCGGGTGTACTTCCGTTTGATCGAGCTGGAAGGTTACTATCGTGAGGGCTACGGCCGGGGTCAGATCGAGCCGGGGCTTTCCTCTGCGGCCTTCTTCAACCGCTTCGACCGGGAGAAACAAGAGCTGGGCGAGAAGATGGCCGAACTGCGCTACATCACCAAGCTCTATGCCAAACGCAACGACGGGAACTTCCCCACGGACCTGTTCGAGCAGGGAGAGGAGGAGTTTTTCGGTGAGGAGGACTCGGATCTGTCCTTCTGAATTGACGGTTATATAGCGCAAATACTATATTAAAGTCATGACCCAGACAATGATCAAGAAGATCGACAGCACCCACGGCTGCTGCACCCTCCTGGCCCTGGTTCAACAGTCCGACACTCTCAACCAGCTGGAAGAGCAGTTCAAGCAGGAGTTCCCCTAACACTGGATCCAGATTGTCAACGTTTAGTTGATATATAGTCCACGTCTGGTTGACGCATAGTCGAAGTGGAAGCCCACCTCTGGCTCAAAGCTCGGCGATATCCAGCCACAGCGCAACGGAATCGAGGGTCTCGATTCCGGTCAGCTCCTTTCCGGCCATGGCGGGAAGAACCAGCAAACGGGCATCGGGAAAGTGCTTTTCAATCCGCTTCACAAACGCTCCGTCTTTTTTTGCCTTGTTGAGTATCAGATAGGGGATCTTCATTCCCAGATTCGTCATCTCTTTCCAAATCAACTGGGATTCGGCTAAAGACAGCTCATCCGGATTGAGAACCAGGAACGTCCGGGTGGCGGCGGGATCCTTCAACAGCTCCGACATGCCCCTGTACGTGTCCACCAGATCGGCGATCTTGCCCAGAATCGGGTCGCGCTCCCTCATATCCTGCTTTCGCCCCTGCCTGATACGGGTGATGATCTGTTCTTTGTCGAGGATCAGCTGTCTGAACTGGGACAGCTCCTGCAGCCAAAGCAGCGACACGTCGGGGAGTGCAAGGAACTTCAAGGTGCATTGGGGACGCAAGTCTTTTTTATAAATTTGTCGAACCGGAATAGAAATGCCGTTCGTGGAAATCTACGGTACGGAAACAGAGGCGCAGCGGTAGTTACGAGCTGGTACTTCGTTCCCTGCCGGTATTACCTTAATGTAAGCGAAACAGTTTCGTTGACCCGCCTCTGCAAGATACGCATCACCTAACTCCCAGGAGAACAAAGAATTATATGCTTGTGGAGATCAGGGTGCGCCTGGCACGGAACTTGCTTTATAACCATTAAAGGCCGACAACAAAGTACCCAGGAGGAAAAGTATGGAAAAGATCGATGTGCTGGTGAAGGGTGTACCGGTCCCTATCCACAACGTGTTCAAGGGTTTCTGTTCGCTCCGCGGCACGAGCGTGAGCGAAGGGATCATCGACTCGATGATCTCCGCTATCGAACAGTCCGGCGGCGGGGTGAACGAAAACTTGCGTGCGATTTTGGGTGAGCATCAGGTTTCCGCCAAGCAGAAGTGATTCGCTGAAACTCAAGCTACTCGAGGGTCTCGATGTAGCTGCACAGCTCGCCATATCCCCGGGAGATGAAATCCGTCGCGCAGCCGGACCAGATGATATTCATCCCTCGATCGCGCCACAAGGATATCGCCGCTTCCGCGGCGCAGTAGATGCCACAGGACAGCTCCCGGGCCAGGCAGGTGGCCAGTACCCGGTCGACAGATTCAATCAGGCGGGGATGGTCGTATCGGAGTGGGATGCCGAGATCGATTGACAGGTCGGAGGGCCCGACAATGATTCCCGAGATCCCTTCCACGTCCAGGATCTCTTCCAAGTTGTCGATCCCCCGCCGGGATTCGATCTGCAGCAGCACCGCGGTTTGGGAGTTGAACTGTTCGACTCCCCGCCACTCTCTGACCAGGGAAAACCCGCCGAATCCTTTTCGCCCCTGCGGCGGAAAGCGAACACTCTGCATGACGGCCCGGGCCTGATCCGCGGTTTCCACCCGGGGCACGACCACACCCTTGGCCCCGGCATCGAGACAGCCGGAAAGCAGATGATAGAGGCTGTCCGCCGCCCGGGCGATCACCGGCAGCTCGTACGCCCGGGCCGTGCGGATCAAGGTCTCCGCGGCTTCGACGGAAAAGGATCCGTGCTCCAGGTCGAGAATGAGGAAATCCAGAACGTCGTTCTTGAAGATCTCGATGACGCCACTCCACTGAATCGAAACCAGGGTGGTGGCGAAGATCTTCTCCCGGTTTTTCAGTTTCTCGATCAGCGTCCCCATTTTTCCAAGACCTCCACCTGCTCGTTCCAAATATAACTGATACGCAGTACAAAAAAGGCTGTCCCGGATTCTGTTCCCAGGACAGCCCCAAGTTTTCTCGGTAGCTTGCTCTGCGCTAGATGACAGCCTTCTCGGTTTCCAGGTCGAAGAAGTGAATCTTGTCCATTGCGGGTTTCAATGAGACGCTATCACCGACGTGAAAATCGTAATGCGGCGGGGTGCGCACAATAATGCTCGGGTGCTGCGTCGTGCTCACGTACATCAGGATTTCCGCACCCAGCGGTTCCACGACTTCGACCTTGGCGGTGAAGGTTTCTCCTTCAACCGCTTTTTCGGCAACAACCAGGTCTTCCGGGCGGATGCCGAACAGCGTCCCTTTGCCCATGTAGGAGCGAACCGCATCGGCCAGCCTCGCCGACAGGGCAATCTGGAAATCCCCCTCATCGGCCAGCAGCTTGCCCTTATCCTCTTTGATCGTTGCCTGCAGAACGTTCATCGGCGGAGAGCCGATGAATCCGGCCACGAAGCGGTTTACCGGTTTGTTGTACAGCTCCAGGGGAGAACCGATCTGCTGGATGTAACCGTCTTTCAGCACCACGATCCGATCCCCCATGGTCATGGCTTCGACCTGGTCGTGGGTTACGTAGACCATGGTAGCCTGGAGCCGATTGTGCAGGGAGGACAGCTCGGCCCGCATCTGCACGCGCAGCTTGGCATCCAGGTTAGACAGGGGTTCGTCGAAGAGGAAGACCTTGGGCTTGCGTACGATGGCTCGTCCGACCGCCACCCGCTGCCTCTGTCCACCGGACAGAGCCTTTGGCTTGCGGTCCAACAGCTCCTCGATGTCCAGGATCCTCGCCGCCTCTTTTACGCGGTCGCTGATCTCCTTTTTCGGGAATTTGCGGATCTTCAGACCGAAGGCCATGTTCTCATAGACGGTCATGTGCGGATACAGGGCGTAGTTCTGGAACACCATGGCGATGTCCCGATCCTTGGGAGCCACGTCGTTCATCAACTTGCCGTCGATGTACAGCTCGCCGGCGGTAATTTCCTCCAGTCCGGCGATCATCCGCAGCGTGGTGGATTTGCCGCATCCCGAGGGACCGACCAATACGACAAACTCTTTGTCGTTGACCGTGATGTTGGCGTTATCCACCGCCAGCACGCCCCCTTCATAGATCTTTTTGACGTTTTTCAGCTCAACAGTAGCCATAAACGCACCTCCAGTAAAAGGTTTATCTTATTGAGATAAAGATTACCGCATCACTGAGGCGGCTGTCAAGGCCGCACTCCACCATGAGGCGATGAAGGCCTGATTCGACTAGGGTGAGCGGTACCCCATAAGGCGCTGGGACAGCAGTTCTTCATCGGCTCTACCCGTTACGTAGCTGACCAGCCAGGGAATAACGACCTGTTCTTTTCGTTCGCCCCAGTTCACGGGCAGAGCCTTGGAGAAAACGAGCATCTCTTCGGGTGGAATCCGGCCTAACAGCGGCCTGTACACGCGTGGGAACTCCCTCTCATTAACGATCCGCAGGGACGAGAAACCTCCGGCGACGCCGAAGGTATCGAGACGCTTCTCCTGGTTGATCTCGAGCAGCCTTCCTTGAGTTTCCGGCTGGAACACCCAGGTAAGGAAAAGGCGCGCTCCCCTGCGGTTCCGCGATCCTTTGGGGATCCCAAAGAACAGCACTTCTTCCTCTGCGGGGATACGATTTTCGGCCCCCAGCCAGCTAAAATCCACCACTTCCGCCTGATCCTCCAGATTTCGAAACAGCGAGGAGGAGTCTGTCACGTAAAAGAGGATCCGCCCGGAATCGAGGAGTTTCGGCATGGGCTCATACAGATACTTTCGCTGAAACTGGCTGTCCTGTTCGTAGCCCAGATTGGTTTCTGAAATCCAACTCGCACAGAACTCTCTCATGTCCTGCAGGCGTGCCGAGTTCCAATGAACGCTACCTTCAGGGGTTTCACGGAATTGAGCCCCGAAGATCTGCGCAGCGCTGTAGAGAAACTCCGGCTGCCACAGAGGTGAGAAACCTATACGCACAAGTCGATCCCTCACGCTCTGATTGAAGGCAACTCCCTTTTCCCTCATGTACTCCATGGAGACCATTAACTTCGGTGCATCCGCCGCCAATGCTCCGCTCGGGAATACGACCGCCGGCATGTTGAACGAAAAGGGTAACAACTCCTGTCTGCCCTCCCACATCCCCGCGTTCAACAAGCCTGAGTAAAAATTATCCCGGTTCAGGTACTCTCTGTTGAACAGAGACTCCAGGGATTCGAAGTGTCGGCGAGCGGCGCTACCGTTGAGCCAAGGGCCCAAGATCAGGTCGGCATCCCTGCTCCTGAGGATCACGCTTTCGGCAGGATTGGGCTTGTAGCAGAGTATCACCCGGTAATCGGCGGTCAGGGTGTTGAAGTACTCCACATACGCCGCCATCTCCGGTCGATTCGTGCACAAGGTTATCACCCGAGGTTGAAACAGGCTGCAGCCGGAGAACAACAGCAGGAGGGGGAGGAGGAGAGATAGTCCCAATGGGAGGCGGCGAGCCCTGAAATCTTGTTTCACCGATGCCACATTAGGGGAGTGGATACCCTCTTGTCAATCCCGACGACCTGTATATGATTCAAGAAGTGGCGGAAAAAAAGAGACCGTTTCTCAGTTATGCTGCCTATTTGAGACAGAAGTACGATCAAGCTGTGTATCGGGTGTCGGTGGACGCCGGCTTTTCCTGTCCCAACCGCGGCCCGAACAGAAGCGCACCGGGATGCCTGTACTGCGACGAACGGGGTTCCCGCGCCCCCTACCTGGACTACGCAGGTGCATCCTCGGGACAGAGCGCCCCGGGAGAGGGGACAGGCTGGCGGCAGGACCTGCGGAGACAGATCGATGCGGGGCGGAGATTTCTGCGTAGCCGCTACGCAGCCGATCTGTACATCCTCTACTTTCAGGCTTTTTCAGGCACCTACGCCCCGGTCGATACACTCCGCACAATCTACGACTTTGCCCTGGGTTGTGCTCCTTTCCGGGAGCTTGCCGTCTCCACCCGCCCGGATTGTATCGACCCGTCCAAGGCCGAGCTGCTGGCCTCCTACCGGAAGGAGGATTTCGACGTATGGGTGGAACTGGGACTCCAGTCGGGTAATGAGGAGAGCCTGCGCCGGATCAACAGAGGCCACACCGTTGAAGATTTCGACAAAGCCTTTCGAATCTGCAGAGGCTTGGACCTCAAGGTAACGGTGCACCTGATATTCGGGCTTCCCGGTGAG
>Ga0307426_1002196_pt1 | contig 12358 bp, 14 predicted proteins | sample SalMarWE160340MG_FD_202165 | JGI IMG/M metagenome (GOLD analysis project Ga0307426, IMG submission 202165) | Salt marsh sediment microbial communities from the Plum Island Ecosystem LTER, Massachusetts, United States - WE1603-40 | ecosystem: Environmental > Aquatic > Marine > Intertidal zone >... | reverse complement strand
CATCGATTTCGGGAGGTGGATGCGACGAGGAGTATCTCGCCAATCTGCGGGCGCGCCGCGACATGACCTCGATCAACGGCAAGCTCATGGCGAAAGCGGCTGACCCGTCATGTCTGAATTGGGTCATTCCGCGACATAGCATCCTCGCGATCTCAACTCGCATTGTCCGCTCCGGTTCGAAAAGCGGACATAGGACACTCTCTCGAGCAAGCTCGCGCAAGCCTCTCCTCCTAGTAAAGAAAAGGAGGAGCCAAAATGGAAACGCACTTTCACCGTGACCCTGACAGCCAGGTCATTCAACCTTGGAACAAGGGCAAGCTCACCGGAGCCAAGCCTCCTCTTCGCCCTAAACATGTCTGGGCAGTGAGGACACGGCTCCAACTATTGAAATGCGCCAGAGATCTCGCGCTGTTCAATCTGGCCATCGATAGCAAGCTTCGCGGATGTGACGTAGTTGGCCTAAGGATCGGCGACGTAGCGCCTAATGGTTATGCCGTTGATCGAGCCTCTGTTCGCCAGCGCAAAACAGGAAGGACCGTTCGCTTCGAGATCACGGAACAAACCCGCCAGGCGATTGACGACCATCTCTCGGAACGGAGTGACGCTCTTAGTCCATACCTCTTTCCTGGACGTGGTCGAGCTGGCCATCTCACCACGCGGCAGTACGCAAGACTGTTAGGTAAGTGGCTTGCAATGATCGGTCTCGATCCATGCTTCTATGGCACGCATTCACTCCGCAGGACTAAGGCAACCCTGATCTATAAGAAAACAGGAAATCTTCGAGCAGTTCAGCTCCTGCTGGGCCACAGGAAGATCGAGAGCACTGTCCGATATCTCGGAATTGAGATCGATGATGCGCTTGCTGTAGCCGAGCAGATTGACGTCTGAAGAGGGGCAGAGCAGACAATGCTCTGCCCCTAGATCTACGTCCGTTATGTGCCACTACCAGACCTTCGTCTGGCAAAGTAAACGCCGAGGCGCTAGATGCCATCCATGACTTCCTTCAGTACCAGATACGTGAACACGCGACTGGCGATTCGATGACGGTCCAGAAGTAAGCCGTCGCCGAAGTCGGTATCGTGTGAGGCTGAATTGCTGGCGGTATGTGCATCGTTCTCAGTAGGCTCACGCAGCTAATAGATGGCGCAGTCCAACCCTGGTAGCCGAGAATATTCTCCCAAGCATGAGCTACACGGTCACAAGATGAAGCCATTGCCACATCTGTACGAAGTCAGCCTTTCCGGTGGTCCAACAGGTCATGCAACGCTATCGGCCGCCGGAGTCCCCCCGTTATGCTCGGCGCCGCCAAAAGAGTTTGACGGCCCTGGCGATGCGTGGAGCCCTGAGCAGTTCCTGCTCGCCGCTGTGGAAACGTGCTTCATGTTCACGTTCCGGGCGGTCGCGCAGGCTTCCAAATTCGACTACTCGTCGCTTGATCTGTCGGGCAGCGGCACGGTCGACCGCGAGGAAGGCACCACCCGCTTCACAGAAATCGTTCTCAGGGTTCGGCTCACACTTCCACATGGCGCAGGTCCGGAGCGCGCACAACGGATGCTTGAGAAGGGCAAAAATGCCTGCCTTGTGACCTCGTCGCTTTCGGTCCCGATTCGTCTAGAGAGCGAAATCGTGGTCGAGTCCGCTTAGGGTCGCTTTTGAACGAAAGGCGCTGGCCGCGATTTTCCGGCATGGGGCCAGAAACAAGTAACGGAGGCGACGATGCAGATCGAGATCAGTACGGACAGCAACATCGAAGGGCGCGAGAAACTCGCCGCCCATGTTGAAGGCGTGGTGGGGCGCCTGCTATGATGATGGCCAGGATCACGAGCCAAAAGATCACGCCGAATCCTCCCATCATGCCCCATCCCCCGTCATCATTCGCCCATCCGACCTATCATTCCACATGGCTTAACTCCTGTTCTGGATCGCGGGATGTTTGTTGGCCGACGCCGGGCAGAAACGAGTCCTATGTCCTGTCAGGTGTGTCCCTCAACATCGTCCACAGGACGCCGAGCTAATACCTTTCGCCCCGTAAACATGGCGGAGACAATGCCTCCTCCTTCGCGCAACTCGGTCACGATCACCCCGATGATATGGATGGCGATCAAGAAAAGCAGTGCGTAGAAGTTCCAGTAGTGCACAGTCACAAAGGGTGAGCGGAAGGAGCGCATCGCCCTCCACGATGTGGGATCGACGCCGGCCTTGTCGTAGGGGGCAATCGTCGAAGGGTCGATCCCGGGCGCCGCAATCCACCCGGCAATCCAATGACCGAGCGGCGGATAGTAGATGTCCGTCCCAGCGAGAACGAGACCGGTCACGGCCTGTAGCACAAGCAGCACCAGAAGCATCGAGATCATCAGGCGCGCAGCGGGATTGTGGCCCAGGTAGGGGCGCACATTCCCGCGGAGCAGTTCACGCATATAATCCTTGAACGCAGCTCCGTAGCCCTTGTGGAAGGGCAGAATGGCGGACCAGTTCGCGTGCCGATTGCCCACGAAGGCCCGGACGATCCGCCAACCCAAATTGACGGCGAAAACGTATCCGAACCAAACGTGGGTGGTCTTCAAGAGGATCTTGCCACTGTCGGTCACGCCGAGCTCTTCGTCATAGAGGATGGCTGTGCCAATGGCGGCTAGAGCAACGACACAAACAAAGTTGATCCAATGGAACCACCGCGTCGGCCTGTCCCATACAGAATAGGATTGAAGGTTTTGAGTCATTCGCCGCTCGCTTGCTAGCCTCTCGGAGCGGCAGACCACTCCAAAGGTCCAGTGCGTCCGAATCTCCCGCATGTCGCCAACGGGTCGATGTTGGTATCACCCCGCTCGGGCAGATTACTATTCGGTCGTCTTCCCGTCGAAGTGCTCTTCGTCCGCCTCAGCGTCCGCCTTGGTGGCGTGCACTACGCCATCGCGATGGTTCGGAGGAGCATAGAGCGTGTAGAGTTTCATGGGGCCTGACGGGCCATTGATGATGTTGTGGCGGGTGCCTGCGGGCACCAAGATCGCAAAACCGGGCTGGATGCGACGCTCAATGCCATCAAGAACGGCCTTGCCTTCGCCCTCCTCCACCCGGAAAAACTGGTCGAGCTTGTGGACCTCTGTACCGATATCTTCACCGGGCTTAAGGCTCATCACGACGAGTTGGCAATTCTTCGCTGTATACAAGACCGTGCGGAACGTCGTGTTCTGCTCTGCGGCGTTTTCGATATTGTGGACGTAACCTTTCATAGCTTGCTATTCCCTAGCGGTCTCTGCGGACTCTTTGGTCGAAAGTTTATGAGCAGCACGACGTCGAACGGTCCTGGAGCCTAGACCGCTTCGCCGATCTATCTGGATACCTAAGAGCGTTGTGGTGACGAACACATAGGCTTTGGGTGTTATCGTATTGCATGAAGAGCGACGGGTCACCCCGGTGAGGTTCGACGTGATCAACGTGGCTCGCGGCTACGGTCCGACCCTCAATCGCACATTCTCGGCACTGGGGCTCTTCGGCGAGCCTGTGCCTTCTAATCGATTTCCAAATAGGTGACCTGTACCAAGAGGCCCATGCTGCCTGCTCAACTAGACGTGTGTCGTGGCGAGACCGGTCACGTTCCAACTTGGGGCTGAGACTGTGCTGGGTCATGGGATCGACTTTCATTCATTTCGCTAAGCTAGTCGCAGCACGATCGCCGGCGATAAACCAGTCCGCGTGTCCCAATGCGAATTGATACTGAGGTGAGCGGCGGAGCGGGTGCGAAAATCATCACCAAGTGCGGCGCAGGTTGGGGGTTGGAAAAAGCTGACTAGCCCAAGCAATCCAGACGGGAAATTAAAAGACCCGAGGCTCACCTCAGGTCTTTCGTCGAACTAGGCGCTTCGAAGTCGATTAGGTGCCCCAGTCTGGGCAGCGGCTTGCTCGACCGGCTTGTAGGCGTTGCGCGTCAGGCCGGCATACATCTCACCGAGCTTCGACAACTCAGCAACATAGGCTTCGTAAGCCATTCTGGCGTACTGAGACTGGATCTCGATCACCTGCTCGAACGACTTTGCACCAAGCAGCTGTTCGAAAGCACGCGTGCCATCCTGGAACGACTTCTTCGAATAAGCGGTGATCTCCGCGGCAATTGCGTGGAACCCCTTGTTCGCCTCACCAAAAGAGCTAACAGCGGCATCGAAGCCGTCCTTGCCCGCTCTCTGAACCTCATTGTTAAACCTTTGAACGTCAGACATCTGACTACCTCTCTGACCCGCCTGGCGCGGGGATGTTGCGTGTTGTGTGAAGATTATATGGGATGCTATGGTGCAGTGCACAATGCCCAAGGAATAACTATTGCATTGCACAATAGCTAGCCGTGGTCCCGGACCCGTCAGATGCGCCATGAGATATTCGGATAACTAGGATCGAGAGGAGTAGCGCAGGCGAGGAGCTGTCGGGACGGGGACCCCCACCTGGATTTCCATCGTTCAAATTACTTCCGCAGTACGGTAAGATGACACAAAATATGTATGCTGCAATTTGCAGATAACTTAATTGAGACGCATTGATAGTATAGTGAATCTATCTTAGAAGGGATCACGAATTACAACGGAGGGAATTTGATGACTTATTTTGAAACCGTGTCATACCTTTATGACGATCAATTGCCGCGGATTCTCGTCTACAGCACGATTCTGATAATGCTCAGCTTGGCGGTGGTCGCTGTTGCCGCCGGAACCTAATCCCAGCATGCGGACGAAAAAGGCTGCCTTGAGACTTGCGGCTGGCCGCCCCCACTGGACTAAGTCGCTGCTGAAGAGAGCGGAGCCCCTCGTTGATCCGACTTTGGTTCCCGGTGCCTACAATTGGCGCATCGAGTAAATCAGGTCGTGATCGATGCGTGAAGACCTGGATTAGGACCTCTCTCATAACCGATCAGCGCCAATGTCCGCTTAGGGTCATAAGCGGACATGGGTGAGCGGCTCACGAATGTCCGCTTTGCCACTGAAAGCGGAAGTGCTGTTTCTGGTGGGGGAGCCGCTTCAAATTCCTTTTGCGCCTCAAGGGCGCATTTATTCCCGCACCTTCACATAAGCCTTTGTTCTATCGAGAGTGTGGCACAACTCCCGGGCCCACCATTTGCTTTTCAAAGCATTGCGATCGGTTTAGCAGCTCCTTGGAACCGGCCTAAACCCACAAGTGGCATTGCTAGTTGCATTGTTGCCGATCAGGGCGGGGTCGCCGCGCACAGCGTCGCAATCCTGGTCGTAGGGCAGGGCAGGGTGCCCAACCACGGGCCAGGCCGTTTACGAGGCTCCACGCGATCGCTACGACTCGCAGAAACGGTTTTGGGGTAGCAAGGCGCACCCTGGCGGGCACACCGCGAGGCGCGCGGGGCCTCATAGGGAAACGGCCGGGACCCGGCGAAGGCCTGTGGGTGACATTCAACGCCAATTCCCCCAAAGACCTCAATGCGGTTCCTCTTCTTTTAGGGCGTGAGTTGGCAAGCTCCCTATCCGGATGAGTTCTCCTCCGATTCCGGGTCCGATATAGCCGTTGGCGCCGTTCCCGTGGATCAGTCGAATGTCGGGCGCACCAGACCGCGAATTGGGGTCAAGAAAGAAATTCGTATTCGTATAAAGCGCAGTATGCAGTTCTTCGTCGTGAGAACTGGTGTCAAAATCCACGGCGAAAATACCGTCCCGAATTCTTCCGCGCCCGATAAACTTGATGCCGCCCTCGGACTGGCACTTTAGGTCGTATTTGTAGGGGCCATAGGACTTATCGTTGACCGTTGCAAAACTGATCTGGCAGGTGCCTGAGGCCATCGCCGAGTGCATCCTGTTTTTAAAATAGAGCGAATAGGTGCCAGCCGGCACGTCCGTAAGTTCTGGCATGTCGCCGGTCTTTAACAGCGTCGCCGAGACTCCGGAGGTGGCTTTGTCTGGTTCGCTTATGAAGCGATACTCACCGGTCTTGTCCCTGCGCTCGACATCGATGGCCGAATAGAAGTTGACGGTACGCTCACCGCTTCTCCCAAATTGCATCGAGAGTACTGGGAGCCCATAGGCCGTGGTTTGTGAGAATTGTGGTGAATCAAAGTTTCCATCTTCATATTTGCAGACTGTGTCCCCGTTCGACCCAACCGAGCAGGTGCCGTTGCGAACGAAACCACTTCCCTCTAGCGTCAAATCATAGACACCTGGCAAATCAAAGCCGGACAGCGCCTCTTCCCGGCGCTTCGCCAGCGCGGCCTGCTCGCGCTCCCTCTCCTCCTGTTTCTTTAGTATGTCGAGATACCACTGCGGGCGAGGCACCGGCTGGCCATACGGAATCCGGTCCACGTGCTGTGCAAGCTCGCGTTTCTGTGCCCAGTCTTTGTCCAGGATCGCCTGCGCCTCCTGCCGTGTCGCTGGGCAATTGCTGCGCTGGGGACCAACACGCAAGTACGGATGCCAATCGGCTTGGCGCAAAAGGAATTCCGGATCGGCGCCAGGCGGGGGCGGTCCGTACCAGAACACATACGGTTCGGGCATTTGGTATCCTTCGCCCCCGTATCGGCACACCAGGGTATCCTGTCTCTCTCCAAGCAGGCCCATGTGAACTATCATGTCGCAAATTCTCTGCTGCTTGCGATCGAGATCCGCTTCATGTTGCGTGCATTGAGTCCACTTGGCCATGACCATGTTTCGGTCAAGGGGGGTCAAGACGACCCCGGTTAGCGCGTCTCCTCCGGTCTTTTGCATCAGGAAGACAATGGAATCGACGCCATCACGATAGAAGGCCTTTTCCGCTACGTTCGGCGGCGGCAGCTTCGGCGCGAAATCGTCAGGGACGTTCTTGTAGTCGACGATGTCAGTCCTGCCGTCTTTGCCGAACTCGGGGATAATCTCGCCGGCCTTGCGGCGCGCACGGATCGCCATTTCCTGCTTGTACCCCTCGAAGTCGCGGCCGGCGCAAAGATTGAATAGCTTGGACTCCTCCCAGCACTGGCCGCCGGGAACCTGGGCATAATCGCTCAAACAAAAACCGCTATGCGCTGTCTTATAATCCCTCAGGCAGCCGAGATAAGCGTCGACCGCCGCCTGGCAGTATTGGGGAAGGTCATCGACCCACGGTCGGCGCTCGATTGTGCACTTCTGGGACTTTGTTGCTTCCGGGTCGCCGGACGTCATGGGCATGTCAATCCCCAGCCATGAGGCCACGATCGGAGGCATGTCGACATATTTCGCCAGGCCTCCGGCGACCGTTTGGAACTGATCCTCGACGCCTTGCCACTTATGCAATTCGGCTCGTGCAGCCTCACAGTCACCACAGCGCGCGAGTTGCGCTTTGGCCGCCTTGATATGATCGAGCCACGACTGGCGTTCCGCCTGATATTCGGCGAAACTCGACGCCCCCTTGCTGACCGAGTTCCCGATGGAATCCCAAAAAAACCATTCGGCAACGACATCGGCATGAGAGGCGCGCATGCCCACTGCGAAAACTGTCGCGGCAACGGATAGGACCACGAGGAAATGTTGTAAGCGACCAAACACCATCTGAATATTCCCTCCCAATATTCTCGTGCTTGCCATCGGGGCAAACAACTATTCCTCAGCGAGAAGGCTACAGACATCTTATCGTTGGTTCAACCGGCCGCCGAAAGCACGGCATGACAAACGCACCGCGTCGCCACCGACAACCAAGCGCAGCGATGCGCCGGTCGCGTGGATTGAAACCCAATGGCCATGACTGGTGGGTGGAGGCCAGGCCCCCACGCCACACGGGTTGCTATCCTGGTCGCAGAAGCAGGGCAGGGTACCCAGCACGCCTAGGCCGTTACGAGGCCCCACGCAATCGCTACGATTCGCAGAAGCGCGACCGCCCGGACCGGGGCGCACCCACGGCCTAAATACACGGCGACAAAAGGTACCTTCGCCGCCGTGTTAGGCGCAAGAAGGTCAGGCAGACACTGGTTCGCGCGCCTCGGACAAAGGCCGGCTGAGCGCGATCACTGTTAGTACTGCCGCGCCATTCAGCCAATAGAACCAGGCGTCCAGTCCTGAAAAGCCGAACAGAGACGGCGCGGCGACGAATGCCAGTCCCACCATGAAATCAACCGCCACATGCAGCGCATAGGGCACTACGTGGATGAGGCCGGTCTCGTGATCGGTCAGAACGGTCAGCACGAAGGCTGCCACGCCGGTTGCGACCGACAGCCAGAGAGCCAGCGGATTGCTAGCCCCGAGCCCGAGCAGGAAAGGCAAGCCGATCAGCGCAAAGGCGACGGGGTAGTCGAGGTACGCGTGGATTTTGCGGGTAACGAAGCGGATATCCATAATTGTGCTCCTTCATTTGTCTTCGATCAGGATGTGCAAAAACGATACCGATCTGTATCGTCCTTCTGAAGTAGACAGATCTGTATTTTTTTGCAATCCACTTGCGGTAACAACTAAGTGAGATGAGCCTGAAGCGGACCCGAAAAGGAGCACGGCTTGCGCCGCGCGGCACGGATGTTTACATCGTACAGATCAGTATCGATAACTTGTCAGAACAAGCCGAAAAGTCATGAAGAGAGCCGAAAAACGGAATCACCTAATCGACGTTGCCGCCACCCTGTTCAACCGAAAAGGCTATCACGCCGCGGGGATCGACCGCCTGATCGAGGAGGCCGGCATTGCCAAGACCACCCTCTATCGGCACTTCGAGACGAAGGAGAACCTCATCCTCGCAGCGCTGCGCCGCGTTGATGAGAGGTTCCGGGATGACATGCGCCGCTTCGTTGAGGAACATGGCCGCACGCCGCGCGACCGGATACTCGCCACCTTCGATTATCTCGAGCGATGGTTCGAAAGCGAGACGTTCCATGGCTGCCCGTTCATCAGCGCTGCGGCCGAATTTGGTGACGAAACGAGCGCAGTATTCCGGGAGGCGGCTGCCCATAAACGATTGGTTGTCGCCTATCTAGAGGAACTTACGCACGCCGGAGGCTTCGCCGAGCCCAAGCGGCTCGCTCACGAGATCAATCTGCTTATCGAGGGTGCGACGGCGGTCGCCCATGTGACCCGCTCGGCCGCACCAGCCCGCCGCGCTAGATTGATGGCGGCCCAGATCATGGACGTTGCGCCATCGCGCACCGGGTTCCAGGCTGCAGATTGAAAGCCGACAGGCAGCACCTTGTTGCGCTAATACTGGGTAGGTGGGATTGCTGGCTGACGTCCGCTGTGGGTCATTAGCAGACAACGGGGAGCGGATTAGAGATGTCCGCTTTGTGCTCGAAAGCAGACATCGCCGCTCAAGCAGCCGCGGTTGCTGACCCAAGTTGCGTCAGGTCCTTGATCAGCCCCCCACGCTCACCAATCTTGGCTTGCGCCCTCTGCCACCCCTGCTCGGCCTGTTCGAGGGCCTTCAGCGCGGCATCCCTGGCTTCGACGATCTCGGGAGCGATGTCCTGCTCGACCTTCTTGCGCAGGAACGAGATCTCGATATCCGACATTCCTGAGACGCATGCCGGTGCGGTCAAGAGGGCAGATGCGACCATTGAATCGCTTCCATGCTTATCGAGCCAGGCCATCCGCGATGCCCTTTCAAGGCAACGATCCTATCCCATATCTTGGAGTAGACCGCTGCCTCGTGAGCGTTGGCCGTGCCCCAGTGCCCAACCCCACCAGAAATCTGCGCTGTGGTTCCCGCGAATACGTCGTGGGCTGAGTGATCGGAAATTTGGACAAGAAAAAGACGGTGATCTACGAACGCCAGAAGCTCTCCACCACCCACCCATCACCTAGCACGAACCGGTGCAGAGGCGGCTCCTTGAGAGCGTCCACCGATGGACATTCAAGCATTCGACCCTCTCGCCACGGAAACGTCGACGCCTCAATGAGGTAGCGGCCGCCCGGCTCCTGACGACGTGCGTAAGAGAATTCACAATCGAGCATCTCCCGCAGGAACCCTTCGTCATAGCCGGCGTCACGCGCGAGTTCTAAGAGGCTTTTGTCGGCGGGTAATGCCTTTGACCGGTCCCTGACGAAGATCGCGTGGTCGTTAGCCACGTAGAGGCAGGTTTGCGTGGGAGCATTACCTCGCCTCAGATGCATTCCCGTTAACTGAGAGTCTGGCTGCAGCCGCCAATCCTCTTCATAAGCCCCACTCGGCGCCCTCTCGATCATGCGCCTCCCGCCATCGTGCCACTCCATCCACCCCGGCTCGGGAAACGTCACGATCGGCTGGAACCGGAACAGGTAGCTGTCCTTCGGCCAGCTTGCCGTCGGGTACGGCTGAGCGTGAGGATCAAATAGTGTTACCCCGCAGAAGCAATCCTGCTCAGCTAATGCCAGCAACTCCTCCCTCGAGCAGTCTGAGAGCCCCGCTCGATCCTGGAGGTCCGGCCGCGCCGCGGGGATGCGCATGTCGCCGACGCCCGACAGCGTCTGCACCCAAATTACGCTTGTCGTTGTGTCTTCGGTCCCGTCGGCGAAGCGAAGGGAGCGGCGGATCCAGCATCCGAGCAACGCTTCAGGGACCGTAGCTGCGCCGCACCTCATGGTGGGCGTTGCAACACCTCCGTCGCCCGCCATCGCGATAACCCTCCAGCCACGTGAATGATGGGAGCCGATACGGCTCAATCCGGTTGCTTGCTTGCAAGCAGTAGCTTGAGCTAAGGAGCGGCTCAACAAACCCAGCAAATTCCCGAGGCGCCATCCCCGTTGTCGCCATACACTAAGTTAGAGACGACATTCGAGGCGCTCCACCACCTCAGCCACGCGCTATCGATGCTGAGTTGGGACGAGGCGGCGATGATGCCGCGCGGCGGTGGCGACGCCCGCGGCGAGGCGTTGGGACACATCGCAGCCTTGATACACCAAAAACTAAGCGATCCTGAAATCGGCGAGCTGCTCGACAAAGCCGAGGCCAGCAACGCAGAGCTGTCTGACTGGCAACGGGCGAACCTCCGCGCAATGCGCCGGATGCAGGTTCGCGCGGCGGCGCTGCCTGAATCGCTGGTGCGCGCTCTTAAGATCGCCACGACTCGCTGCGAGCAGACGTGGCGCCTCGCGCGGGCAGCCAACAACTGGGATGCGGTCGCCCGCCAACTCGTCGAGGTGCTGATGCTCACCCGGGAGAAGGCCGCCGCGCTCGGCAACGCGTTGGAGCTTGAGCCTTACGACGCGCTGCTCGACGGCTACGAGGCGGGCACCCGGATGGTCGACGTCGCGCATGTGTTCGACGACCTGAAGGGATTTCTACCCAACTTTCTCTCGCGCATCCTTGATCGCCAGCGTGATCCGATGCCTCTACGCGGCCCCTTTCCGCACGAGCGCCAGCGCGAGCTTGGCGTCGCCATGATGCGCGTCTTCGGCTTCGACTTTGATCGCGGCCGTCTTGACGTCAGCCATCACCCGTTCTGCGGCGGCGTCCCAGACGACACCCGTATCACCACCCGCTACGGCGAGGACGACTTCCTGCCGTCCCTCATGGCTGTGCTGCACGAGACCGGACACGCCCTCTATCAGCAGGGCCTGCCAGCCGAGTGGCGGCGGCAACCTGTGGGGAGGTCGCTCGGCGCTGTGATGCACGAAAGCCAGTCGCTTTTCTTAGAGATGCAGGTTGCGCGAAGCCACGCCTTCATGGAGTTCGCCGCGCCGCAGATCCGCGGTCACCTCGCGTGCGCGAATGGCGACGCGGCGTGGAGCGCAGACAATCTCCATGCGCACACCATCCGGGTGCGTCGCTCACACATTCGCGTCGACGCCGACGAAGTAACATATCCGCTTCACGTGATTCTAAGGTTCGAGCTGGAACAGGCACTGATCGGAGCCGAACTCTCCGTGGCAGACATTCCCGACGCCTGGAGCGAATTGATGATGCGTTACCTCGGCCTATCCACCGATGGCAACCTGAAGGACGGCTGCATGCAGGACGTGCACTGGTTCGCGGGGCTGCTCGGCTACTTCCCCGCCTATACCCTCGGGGCGTTGATGTCGGCGCAGTGGTTTGACGCTGCTTCCGCCGCCATTGCCGACCTCGACACCAAAATCGCCGCGGGCGACGTCGCGCCCCTGATGAACTGGCTCCGTCACGAGATTCACGAACGCGGTCAGCGCAAGAGCGCAGCGGAGCTACTCGCCGAGGTCACCGGCAGACCTCTCGATCTGCGCAACTTCAAGGCACATCTCGAGCGCCGCTACCTACACACGTAAAGCGTCGTGGCGGCCAACCTGCGCCCTGACATGGCGCCAATCAGATTGGGCGGTATGGAGTTGCCATCATCATTAAGATCAGTGTTCACGATCGGGTCGCATGCGGCGCTGGCTGCCCACCGAGTTTCGGCGCCCGCAAGCATGTCCGCTTAGTGCACGAAAGCAGACATATTCAGCGCCCGAGATCGATGTCCGCTAAGTGCCACTACCAGACCTTC
>Ga0307426_1002190_pt1 | contig 12382 bp, 16 predicted proteins | sample SalMarWE160340MG_FD_202165 | JGI IMG/M metagenome (GOLD analysis project Ga0307426, IMG submission 202165) | Salt marsh sediment microbial communities from the Plum Island Ecosystem LTER, Massachusetts, United States - WE1603-40 | ecosystem: Environmental > Aquatic > Marine > Intertidal zone >... | reverse complement strand
TTTCAATAGTCTGACGGGTGGGTAGATACAAAACTACAGCAGTAACTAAGAGAAGGCATCCTACAAGAATATTCAACAATGTACCTTGGAACAAAGAGATATTGTTCTTGAGAAAAATGTAGAGGGGGATAGCAGTTACAGTAGTTCCTATTGTCGCAAGAATAAGACGTTTCAAAAGAACTCTATCTTTGAAAATCAGTAGGTCTCGGATTATCTTGGGATATCGCACTATGACAGCTAATGACGTACCAAGATGAAGCCAGACAACCAGAGAAAGTATCTCATTTGAATCAAGAGATGTGAAATTGACGATGTAGAATACTAACTGCCCTTCACTACTGATTGGTAACCATTCAGCAAGACCCTGAATAAGTGCAACTATAATCTGCCATAATTCCATCAGGTAAATCCTCATTGCGAGCCATGTCCAGAAGAATTAAAAAGATATTTCATGAAATTTCTTGTCCCAATTAGACCTGATTATCATGAAAGAATGTTTCTTGGATTTAAGCAGCAACTAACACTTCCAGAAATGCTAGGTGAACTCGAGATACCGGGAAATGCAATTGATAAGGCGTATCTTAGTAATTCTATAATACGAAAGATACAACAAGGTGACCTCATTCTCTTTTATCGGTCACAGGATATTCAGAAGATAACATCAATTGGAATTGTCGAAGAAGTCTTTCAGGGCAAATTGGACTCTCAGGAAGTTCAACAAATCTTAGGTAAGAGAACTGTCCTCAGTCAATCAGAAATTAATGATATAACAAAACATGATTCACATATTCTTCTATTTAGGAATCTCTTTCACTTTCCCGAGCCTATTCACATATCTGCGCTCATCGAAAATAATTTGATAAAGGGTGCGCCTCAACAAATAATGGGAATTAGTGAGAGAACTTTCGAATACATAATCGCGGAGAGCGGAATCGATGCTCGTTATCTTGTCCATTAAACCAAAATACTGTAATAGAATTGCAAGTGGCAAGAAAAAATATGAGTTTAGAAAACGAATACCAAAACATTGGGATGAAGTAAGATTTCTTGTATATTCCTCATCTCCAATCAAGAAAATAATTGGAGAATTTTCATCAAGTAAAGTGATTAGTGCCAGTCCTGAAGAGGTTTGGGAGTTATGTCAGAGTGATGCAGGGATTTCATCTGAGGAATTTTTTGCCTATTTTAAGGGGAGAACAAATGCCTACGCAATCCAGATTGATGAGTTCGTCGAATATGATCCAATTGATCCAATAGTCGCATTCAATGAGTTCTGTCCTCCTCAATCATATCAATACCTTACTTACAACCATCTATTCTCATCCTCGCAAATACCTGCGAACGAGTCGAAATAGATAGACCCAAGGGCAAGTACTATATTTCAGAAATATCCAAAATTCAAGCTCATTATGCATACTCTTCAGGAATTTAATCACCTTCAAGGCTACATACCTACCTCTCTGTAGATTGGTCAGATCCTTCATCGGTTTTGGTAGGTCAACTTCCATCTCTGCACCTTCCTCTAATCAATCTAAGAGCACAGGGGGTATCTCTTGAAGGGTTACAGGCATGAGCCAAGCATCTCTCTCATGTTACGAGTTGCACATCAACATCTACCATAGTATTATGGATTCTAAGATTGAAAAACCCCTCAAGTTATTCCATCATTACATGCATCTTTTCGAGACTGAGATAGATGCGTACCCTGCGTCCACGCCCATGGAACAAATGGCACATATACACAATAGAATCGTGAGTAGAACGCTGTGCCAGATAAAACAGGAGCCGCAACATTGAGCGAGCTGAAGGCGTGATTCACGGGCATGTAATTTCTACCCACTGTGAGTGGTTCATTCTCTTGTCTCTCATCATTTCACTCACCATTCATCATCCTCTCACGCTTCTTAAACTCCTGAAAGCAATCATTTGACAATCCCACAACCGGTGATAGTACTTGTAGGGTTGCATCTCTATCAGGCATCATCATTGTACTCGACATAGACGTCATCCTTTCTTCTACTCCACAGAATACATGGGCAAAAAACGATACATTCTTTTTCTAAATGCTGACAACGTTGAGTCGGATAGTAAAGCCTAGAATTGACTGATGATAATTAGTTATTTACACTTAATTGCAAAATGAGTGGTCATTTTGTCAGAAAAGACAACGCATGTTGAATTTCTACACTTCAAACCAACCAATTTTGCACTCAACTTGGTTGCATGACATCATTTCAAATCAGTTAGGATTCTCAGATACGATTTACTCATCTTCATTGATGATCTCATCATTCCATCTAAATAGAATGAGTGATGGAAAAGTCAAAACTGTTCGAATTTTCAGAGACTCGAAGAGAAAATGGTGGGCAATCTTTACTGTGACTCTTGCTGTTGAACCAATTGATTCTACAGGGAGACCTCCAGCTATTCTATCAATTGACCTTGGAATAAATAAAGCGGCATGTTCAGTTCTTCTTACACAGAAGAGATACAAACAAGTTCGTTACTGGAAGCAAGATGACAAGCTCAGACAGATAAAGAAACTTGATGAGAGAGTTGCCTCTCTTCAACGAGAGAAGGAACAGCTCATTATCGAAGGTCTAATTCCCGATAGAGTAACAGCTAAGTTGAGAGATTTGAGTGGTAAACGAGAGCGAGTCAGTAAGGAATACGATAAGAAGTTGGTGAAGGACATCTCCGACTATATCATTGAGATGTCTGATATGTATGACCTCTATGTTTCGATCGGACAACTAAAAGGTATAAGGAACAAGGCGCGAAGGGGTAACTTCAAGGGTAGACATTTCAGAGGAATGATCCATCGGTGGGCTTTTTCACGAGTCCGAGAGATGCTTGGTCATAGACTTGCAGCTCACGGATTAGACTCTCGACGTTATGTTGCAGTTCCTGAGACTTGGACCTCTATCATGTGTCACAAGTGTGGACACAAGGGAATCCGACCCAAACAGAACCTCTTCATCTGTCCCACCTGCGGCATGAAACTGAACGCCGACCTGAATGGCGCAATAAATATTGGAAAGCGCCTCATTATGCTCATCCCCTCACTGAGAGATGAGAACGGACTAGGGATGTGGCTCACTCCTCGAGATAGAGCCATACTGAAAGCCCGAGGGAAGAAGTCTTCTTCTCAAGGGAAGTCCGCACTCCCCCAGAGGACACCAGCCTCGAAAGGGGAGTCCGTGGCTGACTCTTATGACCAGTTGACTCTTACAGAGTCTATTGCGAGGAGTGAAGACCTTGCCATGGTAAATGCTGTGGAAACACCGTCTGCAATCACACCTTCTGGTGAGTGTGAGGTAAAGCAGCGGACAGAAGCCGGGTCCCATCAGAGGAACGATGTTCCAGTGAAGAGGGGCAAAGCTTATGACACTTTGAAGAACCTCGGTTCTTCAGATGCTGGTGACAGCAGTCGTGAGAAAGGTGAAACACAGGAGTCTCTTGCAGTTCACTCACAATTGTAAGGAACAGGTTTTTAAAAAGATACTCCAAGGCCCCCAATCACAGACAGGTGCGATAAATGGTTCTAGACAATGACAAATTCCTTACCTCTGAACTCAGTAATATTACTCAGATGCTTGAAGAGCATTTCCGAGCGGCACTTTCAGCAAGTAAAATGGTTGCAAATGCAGTTACAGATTGGTTAAATGGTAAGGGTTCAATTACAAATGAAGATCTAGAGAAAATCACCTCATATGAAGAGAAAGGTGATGATCTAAAACGCACCATATTGAATGAATTAGCTAAAGCACAGACCTTGATGCAGCGGGAGGACCTTCTTCGACTAGTCCATTATAATGATAAATTTACAGATGGTGCAGAATTGTGCTTGTATCACTTAGCAGCTATTATTGACAAATGGACACCAGAGGGTGAATTGAAAGAGAAGATAGGTGAGCTAAGTGAATTGGTCATCGAAGAGATTACTCAACAGAGGGAGGCAGTACGATTTCTCTCAATCAACATGGAAGAGTCAATGAAACGAGCTGATGCTATTTGTGCCATAGAGAAGAAGATTGATACATTGCAACGGAATATTGTATCTCTACTCTATCCCGCAGATATTCCAGTACACATCCTCCTTCGATTCCGGGACTTCATCAATATGATGGAAGAAATCGCTAACTTTGGAGAGGATGCGGCAATCACCATCAGAACTCTTTCCCTTACTTTAAACATGTGATTAGGTGTCATGACTTGACAGAAGAAACATCCACTGTGGCAATAGCTAAATTGGTGGGTGACAGAGCTATTGTCTGGAATCCAGAACATGGTATGTTGCTATATAATATGGGATATTTTGGGCAACCAGTCGGTATTAGAAAACCAAAATCTTTTGTCTTTGATAAACCTCTGGAATTATCTCTCCTCGAATGTGCTTATCTTACAAGAGAAGGTCGATTACAGGTTCTCGATTCAAAAGATGGTCAAATACTGAGTGTTGACAAGATTCTTGAACTTGGAAGAGAAACCTCAGATGAATTCAAAGATCGATTTCTGGTGTACTCACAACTTCGAGAGCTTGGTTATGTGGTCCGTCCTGGTTTGAAGTTTGGTACGGACTTTGCGGTGTATGAAAAGGGTCCAGGTCTAGATCACGCACCATTTCTGGTTCATGTGATCCCTCAGAAAGATGGCGTAGTTCCATTAGATATAGTACGGGCTGGGAGATTGGCAACCAGTGTTCGAAAACGATTCATAATTGCCACTGTAAAAGATAATGGAGAAATAGCGCATTACTCTTTTGTCTGGTATCGACCCTAAATCACTGGGAATGCAAGGGCAAAACAATTAAGTTCGCAATCGTGTTGTTTTGTATAACATCTAGCCCCGAGGATGAATCCTAATGGCTGACAAAGCTGCGAACGCAAAGGACTTTGGTGCGATGCTCGCCCAAGCATGGGAGTGCTCGCCGTCATTTATCTGCAGTAACGAAGACTACATATATTGCCTTTTTCCAGTCGACGAACAAAAGGTGAAGTGGGTTGAAGCATCACTTACTTTTCCAGATGGTTCGCTTGATAAAAAGGAAATTGATTCTACTAAGGCAATAGCACTCCTCGTTGAGGAGCTGAAGGTTCTACCTACCTATGGAGTCAGTACTATTGTTACCACAAAAGCCCAACTCGATGAAGTTGCAAGCCGATTAGCTACATTAACATGAATCATGAGTTGTTAAATGAATCCGACTAGTCGGAATTGTCTATGTAGTGGAAGGAGCGAATAATGCCAGAACCACTTGTTGCATGTCCATCGTGCGGTCTTCAAGTTCCAGAGGGTAAGTTCTGTAAGCTCTGTGGAGAACCCCTCATGCAGAGTGAGAGGGAACCCTTACCGGAACGCAATGTAGTGCTTGAACCAGAGCTGGATATTACTGAAGAAATTCAGGAAATCGAGCCTTCTTCATTACCCCATTTTGAAGTTACGATTGAGGATATGCATTATGATGCTGCAGCCATTTTGCTGGCTCATGCAGAACTCATTGTGATTGATGATGAACTTGACAGGATGATTGAGAAGATAAAAGCAACAAGACAAGCTTTGCAGCTACAACAGGCAGATAAGTCTGTTCTTACAACTAGGGCTGAAGCCTTACGCACTGAGTTTGAACAGATGAAGGTTCGAAGGCGAGAACTCATTTCTGTAAAGGAACAACTTGTCCTTGAGCAAATTCTTGACGCCCTCGAGAAACATGAAGCGCGACTATCAAAATTGGAGGGAATTGCTAGTACTGTGGATAAAGAGGTGTATAAGGAACAAAAAATCGAAATCCTTCAAAATATCAAGGACCTTCGTTCTGACCTTAAAGGAGCAATAAAGACAGGGAAGAAATGGTCTAAGGGAATAGCAAAAACCTTGAAGATACTTGATAAGGAATTGAGCCGATTAGATGCCAAGTTCAAAATTGGAGATGTTTCAAGATCTAAGTATGAAATCTCCAAAGCTAAAATTGAGAGAGGCATCAAAGTCGTAACAGGTGGGCAACAGAGGCTAGATGAATTACTAGAACGAGCTGAGAAGAAGTAAATAACAATAAGCATGATCTAGGAGCGCAATGCAATGGCAACAGGTTATGTGGAATGTACAGCACTTTGTAAGAGTTTCAAATGTGATAAACAACCTCCTGCGATGAAAATCAGACAGAGAGGTAATAAGAAGGAAATCTGGTGTACCTGGATTGACGAAGAATGCGATGGTCCATGGTGTAAATTTGGAAAATGCCTGGATAGAAGAATGACCGATGATGGGAGATGTAAACCATCTATAAAGAGGGTAGAAATAGCGCCTCCACCACCTCATACGATGGAATATCCAGATGCAATACCAAAGGATATTGCCAAGAAGCTTAAACGACGAGATTAATTGGGAATACCCGCATCTTATGCAGGTCCCAAAATGTAAGATTTACTACCTAGAAGATGACCTATTCCTTTCACCGAGGGCTCTGATCTCCAGATGCAATCTCATTCGACTTCGCTGCATAAGTTCATCTGGAATCTTGACCTCAGCTAGATGGTTGACTTATGTCCATGTTGGATGGCGTTTCTTCATGCCAACACCGATTATCTGCTCACACTCAAAGAGCAGTGCAATATCATATTCTTGTATGAGTTCATATACTCACATGACCATAGAACAGTATGAACGGACTAGGGATGTGGCTCACCGTCAAGGATAGAGCCATACTGAAAGCCCGGAGGAAGAAATCTTCTTCTCAAGGGAAGTCCGCACTCCCCCAGAGGACACCAGCCTCGAAAGGGGAGTCCGTGGCCGACTCTTATGACCAGGCGACTCTTGAGTCGTTTGCGAGGAGTAAAGACCCTGCCATGGTAAATGCTGTGGAAACACCGACTGCTATAACGCCATCTGGTGAGTGTGAGCCAATGCAGCGGACAGAAGCCGGGTCCCATCAGAGGAACGATGTTCCAGTGAAGAGGGGCAAAGCTCGCGACACTTTGAAAGACTCCGGTCTTTTGGAAGCTGGTGACAGCAGTCGTGAGAAAGGTAGAACACAGAAGTTTCTTACAGTTCACTCACAATGTAAGAAATGGTAATGTCTATAAGCAACACCAAGGCAATCGCAGTCACGCGAAGGTGAATAGTAGTGTTAGAAGAGATACGTCCTGAGATGAGAGCGCTAATCTACTTGATGGTAGGAATATCGTTCCTTAGTATTGGCATCCTGCTAGGTCAGGCTGCTTTCGCGATTGGATTTATGAGCGGACCGTAATTTTGGGGATTCATTGAATTGGTGATACCCTTTGACTCGCCTTGACGATATTCACGAAATGCTGATTAAGTTTGACGGCATATCTCGCAAATTTGTTCTACCATCAATTATCGACAAGCTTCGATTGAGTTCATTTAAGGGAGATACACCCCATGGACTAGGTGAAGATTCGGCAGCTATAGGAACCAACTCTGATGAGCTAATACTTCTCACCACTGATGCAATTGTGGAAGACTTATGCTTGAAACATCCTAGTGCTGCGGGATTCAATGCAGTGTTAGCCAATGTCATGGATATCTATGCAGCAGGAGGAACTCCAACTTCATTTGCAGTGGCATTATCTTATTCAGACCCTGAGATTGGAGAAGCTATTCTAGATGGTCTGATCAGCGGGTCACACACTTTCAATATACCCATTGTTCGAGGACATACTAATCCAAACTCCACATCCACATATGTTGTAGGCTCAGCAACTGGAACAGTTCAGAAGAATTGCATACTCACAGCGGGTGGTGCAGAAGATTACAATATCCTAGTTCTTCTATTTGACCGAACTGGTCAAAGAGGGGTACATTATCAATTAGGATGGGATTCTGTAACAGATAGTCCACCAGAAGATGTTGTGAAACGACTTTCAGTTATGAATGATATTGCAGAGAAACATCTTGTTACAGCATCAAAGGATGTGTCTGTTGCCGGTATTGCAGGTACTGCAGCGATGATGCTTGAATATTCTGGAAAAGGGGGAACCATCGATTTGGATCTAATCGATAAAGCACGTCCCAAGCAGATCATTCTAGAAGATTGGTTGAGGATGTATATCTCTCTTGGTTTCTTGGTCGCTACTAAGGAGGAGAAATTTTCAGACTTGAAACAGGTGGCCAATGAGCATGATTTGTCAGCATGCAGGATTGGAAGTGTGGATGATACGCGCAAAGTCAAACTCTCAATGGGTGGAGAATCACGGGCAATGTTTGATTTCACTAAAGGTCCAGTTCTAACACCTCGTACTGGTCATGATTAGACCGTATACGCTAATGTTATAATGGCTAATCACCGATACACACTCGAAGTGTCGCAAGTGTCGTCTACTAAAGAATGCAGTATTGTCGGGTGTAGAAAACCATCGAAGAGATCCTTTGCAACAGTGAGAATCATGCCGAGTGTTACATCCTCAGGTTTCAAAGTAAAGGATGCTCGAGATAGAAAGACCTACCTGTGTGCAGATCACTGGAAGATTGTGAAGAAGGCTTTCAAGAAAGACACAAAGGGTGAAAGACTTCGGTGGGGTCACTAGACTAGAAGTTCAGAGCGTATATTTCGAATTATCAATAGATTGGAGAGTGTCCTAATGTCCAAGAGTGATGGTAAAAATCAGGACTTAAAATCCAACTTTAAACTATGGTTCGAAAGAGATGGCGAGTATATTTTTGGCCCAGGGGCATGTGCCATTTTGCAAGCAATTCATAAAGAGGGAACAATAACTGAAGGTGCACAAGTTCTTGGAATGTCTTATCGTTATGCGTGGGGAGTCATTAAGAAGATTGAAAAAAAACTGGGAATACGACTTGTTGAAACATATAGGGGTGGCACCGTTGGAGGAGGAGGAGCAAGAGTTACTGAAGAAGGACTCCGACTTGTTGAAACCTTCTCTAAACTAAATGATGAATTCAATGCGGTCCTCAGAAAGACGGATTCTATCAGATTATGAGAACCGCAATATAATTGCATTATTTGGACAGTGACTTTTACATTCCAGACACATTATGCAATCAGGACTGTGCATATGTTGATATGGAAATCTCCTGATTCTGATGTTCATCGGACATACCACTTCACAGACATTACATGTATCAGGAGTGCATCGTGCAGGATTTCTTCCAATACCAATTATAGCCTCTCTAGAGAATACACTATAGAGCCATCCTGCAGGGCAAAGCCATCTGCAGAACCATCTTGGCACCCAGAAAGAAATGACGAAAACAATTACTACAAATGCAACTTGTACAAGCCCAAAGCCCCATCCTGAGATATACCATAGTGTACTAAGACCCTGCGGCCAATCTAGATTTGGTATAATATTGAACAAGATGTTAGCAGGATTCAAGGGAGCAAAGACATCATTCATGAATGTAGGTCCAAGTGCTGCTTCAAGTGAATCTGCAGTTCCTGTAAATCGTGCAATTCCCATCCACACCGCAAGTCCAGCGGCAACGACGAAAATGTAAATTTTGATTTTCCTGAGTTCAATTTCAGTATTGGGGGAGGGTCTGGTCTTTTTCTTCTTGGGAAGAGTGACAAAGTCTTGAATTGTACCAAGTGGGCAAATCCAACCACAAGGAGCTCGACCAATAAAGATGAGGATAATTATCATTGCGCCTAGTGTGAAGAATGGGAATAGACCTGTAGAGAAGGTCTGCTGAATTGTATCAAATGATCCGGCAATCACAGCAAAAGGTGCCTCAAGTGGAGAGAGTATCGGGAGAGTTGGTAATACATCCCTTATGGCAAGAAAGAATCCTGTAACGTTAGGCATTCCAAACCAGGCAACAAAGATGTATGCATTGATAGCTATGAAGAATCCTATCTGAATAAACCTTCGAAGCATTCTGATATTGAAGACGAAACCAAGAGGATTTGATCTAGGCTTCTTTTCTTTCTTCTCTTTTACTTCTTTCTCCTTTACTGGTTCTTCGACCTCTACAACTGGTTCAACAGTTTCTTCTTCCTCACCAGTATCTTCTAACGGTTCGGCATCTTCAGTCATGAGTTTATTCCTCATCAAGAGCGCTGATGACGGCGAGAACTTGTGGCATGATTAAAAACGTTATGCTGAACTGAAAGAGCTACTCTTACGTGATGTAGATTCACTTCAGAAAGAAACGAGCGTGTATGTGATATGAATAACATTTGAAATCATTGTGAATTCCATATCATAAGTTCCAGCTTCAGTGGGAGGATTGATGACAATCTGATGAGTATAGGAATCCGACCAACTTGTAGTTTGACTGTTAATTAGAACGGAGATTGTCAATGTTGACCCATCAACCACCATTGACATACCCGTTGGAATGTGGACGCGGATGGTCGTAGTATTCAACTCTGCTGTATCCAGCTGTTCCGTTGCATGAAGAATATTATCAGCTGCAAGATGTGCATCCTGAAGATGAGTTGAATAAGACATTGTATCAATTGCATAGAGTAAGACAGGAACTCCAATAATTACTGCAGTGGAGAGACCTACTGCAATGAGCATCATCTTTTCAAGAGACCTAGATACCATACTTGTCTGTTTACCAATCGTCCCAATAAACTCCTCTACACTTTGATAAGATAGAGTGGGAAGGTTTAATGTCTGATTCCTCTACTGGATAGATTGGAAAACTATGGAGAATCTGGTACCAGTGCACATTGGTCTTATGGGTCATATTGATCATGGAAAGACAGCGTTAGCTCGTGCTATTAGTGACCAGGTTTCTACAGCAGGATTGGACAAACATCCACAGGCACAGGAACGCGGGATCACCATAGACCTTGGTTTTACAATGTTCGTTCTTGAAAAGTATCTTGTTACATTAGTCGATGCACCAGGACATGCGGACCTCATTAGAAGTGTTGTTGCCGGAGCGAATATCATAGATAGTGCAATTCTAACCGTTGCTGCTGATGAAGGACCAAAAATACAGACTGGAGAGCATCTCGTTGTTCTACGTTCTATGGAAATCGATTCGGTGGTCGTCGCGATTACAAAGAGTGATTTGGTTGATGATAAACGATTAGCAGAAATAAAAGCTTTGATGAAGAAGATAGTAGGAGATGCAGGTTTCAACAAAGTAGAATACGTTACAGTTTCATCACAAAACAGAGAGGGTATCGATGATTTACGCAAAGCCCTTCTCAAAGTAATAGTTCCTAGAACAAGATTCACTGATGGTCCGGTATTGATACCTATAGATCATGCATTTTCAGTAAAAGGACATGGTTCTGTTGTTACAGGTACTATTCTTCGAGGGCATCTATCAACAAATGATGCCGTAGAATTTTTCCCATCAGGAATTACTAGCAAAGTCCGATCAATTCAAACATTTGGCACAAGCCGCAAAGAAGCATCCGCAGGAGACCGCGTTGGTATTAATACACCTGAAATCGATTATACACAAATCATACGAGGTGACTACTTGGGAACACCAGGGTCTATTCCTATTTCCAATGCAGTAGCAATTCATGCAGAAACTAATCCGCTCTATCGTGGGAGAATTACACAGAATATGGTCATCAGTGTAGCAATAGGCATGCCAATGATTACATCAAAAATCATCCCGTTCGAGATACGTGATGGAAATCGAGTAGTGCTAGATGAGTTTAAGGCCGGTTCATTTAATGCAGCTTTGGTCCTCCAACGGCCCATTGCAATAGACGTGAGAGCTAAAGTCTTGCTTCTTCGTACTGACTTAGCACAAGATCAAATGAGAATAATTGGTTCTGGTAGAATTTCAGAAATATTAGAAAAAGTCGTTCTAAACAAAAGAAAGATTCGAAATGGAAAGATTCAGCGAGTACGAGAAAAAGATGTTCTAGTCATAGGATTAGCATCTAGTAAAAGCGTGGCAGAATCCATTGTAGGGTCACAAGTCATGACAACAAACGGTGCAGTTGGAATTATTAAGACCCCATTCGGTACACGGGGTGTTGTTTCAGTAGCTTTTGATAAGGAAGTCATGCAAGATGATGATGTGCAGTATGAGCGTCTTGTAATGGAGGAATTTAGCTTTGGACCATGATGAGATCGATAGAATTCTGGACAAGACAATTCCAGAGAGCATAGCACGCAGAGGCCGAACGACTATTGATTCATTACTTGCACCCGTTCGTGATGTTCTGAATAGACGAGTCTTTCCAGATACAGGATTAACGGATCTTCAACTTGAATTAATGGTCCAGATTCTTTCATCGATGGATACCGATAAAGATCCAGAAGCTGTAAGAGTAGGAGAGCGTGAAGCTCGCGTTGCATCACCATACATTGCCAGTTTAGCGGCTGGCTTCAATCATGGAATTGGTAGAAGTGGTCAACTTTCAGCACCACAACCGAAAGCAGCTGGGGCTTCATTGATGCAACAAATAGCAAACAGC